>JACCEA010256736.1_pt1 | contig 52111 bp, 22 predicted proteins | sample 7449851 | NCBI WGS metagenome assembly JACCEA01 (sample SAMN15323453, study PRJNA562643) | freshwater metagenome | isolation source: river surface water | place: USA:Blue River Watershed | collected 2017-08-18 | reverse complement strand
TGTTTTTGTAAATGTGATGGGATTGCTGCCCCAGTTGGTACTCTTTTAACCGGAGTATCAAAGAAAGTTTTTATTAAGACGGTGATTGGTTCTACATCATCCCACTTACGGATTTGTTCTTCTAACATTCTCCATTCACCTCTATTAAGATATTGGTTTTGCATTATTGAATTTAAATATGAAAACGTCTGCTTCAAATTCACCTCATTATCAGAAAATGTTGCCGCTGGAGCCCCATGTCCTTTATCATACACATTTCCTTTATAATCTTCACCATCTGAAGTTTTAATTCCCTTTTCTGTATAGAAATCCATATGACCTCTATTAACATTTGTAGGGCGGTTTGTAGAACGATACTTAATTACTAAAGGTTGTTCTAACGATTGCGAATAAAGTATATCAAACACTTCATTTTTTACTCTCACATCAGGCAATTGTCCGAATGATGTTAAGGAAACGATTAAAAACGATAAAAGGAACATCAATTTTTTCATATTATAGCATATTTTTGTATATACTATAAATATGTTCTTTAGAGGTTTCCGTAAGTTTTTCCCCAACTTGCTTTGATTGGAAATCCACCATCTTCTATTATCTCTTTTAATCCTTTAATGGAGTCTTTATCAACATCAACAGGTACATCAAATAAGAAAGAGTCATAAGTGTACAGGTCCAATGTAATATCCGTACCCTTAATATAATCCAATACCCTTCTCATTTTCTCTACGTTCATTTCAGTCTCTACGGCTTGAAGTAGGTAGTTGAATACTTTTTGCGGATTAGCCCCTTCAATCCAATCTAACGGAATGATACGATGTGGTGTTTGTAGAAATCCCCTCTTTTGAGTTTCCATCCACAATTCATCAATATAATCAGCTACAGCTTTAAAATAAGGAATTTGTTTGAAATCATCATCAATACCACCATACAATAATTGGAATGTAACTCCTTTCGATTCCTCAACACTACATCCATATTGGTCAGCTAACCATTGGTGTACATTACCATCCGGCATATCAAACTTTACTAACTTACCAATTAGTCGTGGATGGTATGCGTTATAATCCATTTGTAGGAATATCCCATCCGAAACGAAACACTCTCTACTACCATCGGTTTTGTTTAGGGCGGCATAGTTCACACCACCATGTCGATTGGATGGTCTACCTGTCACCGTAAATGGATTGTATTCCGTAAACACACAATTCTCTTTTGAAATGTGCTTGGAAGCTTGAGGCCATCTATCAACAAATTTTTCCCTATCGACACGGATTCCGAATTGTTCGATATCTGAAAGGGTAGGAAGGAATATATCGTTATACCAATTATACGTTTTATACTTTAGAGGAATACATTTTACGAATTGTGGTTCTATTGCTTCCGCAAGTTTAAGAATGGGAATAGATTGAATGATGTCTTCTTTGTAACCCCTATGTAAAAGGGGAGCTACTAAGTGTTGTAGTGGTTGAGAGTAGTCTATTGTTTCACCATGCTTTAAGAAGTAAGCGGTGTCAACATCATTCAATCCATCCCTAATTGTAACAAAAGATTGTAGTAGCTTTTTCTTTTGAAATACCCACTTTTCTCCGGCAGTATTCAACACACTAGCTATTTGCTCATTAGAGAGTGATATAGCGTCTGTATGTTGTTGTGGTACAATATACTTGTCCGTTAGGGTTCTAATGAATATAAACGAAATAGGAGTGTTTTGTGGGTGCTTATCATTATCCACCCACAAAGGATACCAAATGGAAACTTCGGTTTCCAGCTTTTCCTTTAATTCGTTCAATTCATCAATAGACTCGATAATTCTCATATACACAAATATATAAAAAAAATCCCAAACTACCAAATAATAGTTCGGGATTGTGGTGGAGATGACCGGAGTCGAACCGGTGTCTTACGAAGTAATCATAATACCAGCATATCACACGTTTAGGATAAGGTTTAATCTTATTCACCTTCCAAAATAATTGGGGCCGTTTGGTTAGAACAGCTTTCCACCAACCTATCAGTTTTAAACAGCCGATAGGTAATGCTGCTTTTCGTTCACTTCTATTTTAAGTCCCACGAGTGATGCGGGAGGGATTAGGCTGCTACAGCGTAATCAGCACCTACGAAAGCCATAAGGTCATCGAAGGTCATTGTAGATAATTCTACGTCATTTATTGTTTTGCGCAGATTTAAAGAGCTCTAGCACATCTCTCTACGTGTGGTACTACCATTCGCATCGCAATCAATACCAAGGCATCCCCATATAAATAAATACAAATATAAGAAAAAATATCTAAATTACCAAATTAATTTGGTTTTGCAAATTGTAATAAATTTGGAAGATATAAATGTATAGTGTTTAATTGTTTGGATGCAAATTTAATAGATTTAAAATTTGCTTCTTTAATTTCTTCTTTGGTTCCTGTTATTTTCCAATTCAATTCAACTGCTGTGTAAAATGGTTTACTAGAAAGAGATGAAAAAGATTTTTGATTAATTTCAATAATGGGACTTTCTGTATCATTTGTTTTTTGAACAAAGCATCTTTTTATATATCCATTTTTTAAATCAGCATCAGTAATTTTTGGTAAATATGCTGTTACAGATGGATATTCAATAATAGATTGTATTTGATTTCTTATTTTTATATATCGTTCTAAACTCATTTTTAATTTATTTTACCCACCATGCATTGCTCTAAATGTTCCAGTTATTTCAGTTGTCCAATAATCATCTCTAAGTAGTTGCTTTACTCCCGTTATTTGGAAAAATCCATTATCTACAAATTCTGTTGGTAATCCATCAATTTTTAATTTATCACCTCTTTTTATACCACTAACACCATGTACATTTACTGTTATATGAGTATCCAATAAAACCGAAGCATTAGTACTTTTTCCTTCAATTGCATTATCTCTTCCTGTTTTCAAAGATTCAAATAATGCTTGGTCATCATAAGCACACAAATAACAGTTATCTACAACCTTTTTACCAAAAACAAATGTATGGTCAAATTCAACCCTTGGAGCTAAAGTACATTTTTTTATAAATTTTAAAAAATCTGCTTTTGCTATTTTTTTAGCCTCATCTCCCGATGGTGGTGTTCCACTACCAGCTGTATCAGGACCTGGATCTGTTCTAAATTCCATTGCTGTTAGAACTTGGTCTTTTTTATTTATACCGAAAAATTTACTTCTTACAGGAGGCATTGATGAATTAAATTTTGCACCCAATCTTTGACCTATTATTTTATTTGCTAATTCTTGTGTAATGTCTAATTTTAAATCCGCATCAAAAAATATTGATTTATTTCCACTTAATACAAATTCCCTATTAGGTTGCTTTGTAGCATATACTAAATTTGCATCCACAATTCTAATTTCAGCCACACCATTTCCACTTACGGGTAATTCTTGTAATTGAAAATCCCACATTGAACCAGCAGCAGATGATAGACCATTTAGTAATTGATAAACTGCATCTTTATAAGATAATCCTTTTGTTTCAAAAATACTTTTAGCATAATCTAAATTAACATATAAATCACCAACATATCCCCAAGTTCCAGAATCTAAATTAATAGAGTCTGCACCAGGTATTGCAATAGATTTACTATCCATAGGAGGTCCTGAATACGCCTTTCTTTGTGGAAATTGTATATAAATACCACTTGCGTTTTCTACAGAACAATTCCAAACGGCTCCACCCACAATACCGGTTTGAGTACCTCCCTGTTCAACTATTTTTTCAAAATCAGGCAAAGGGGCTCTTGCATTTGGTATAAATAATTTTCCACCATCTGTACTGAACATTCTATCAAATCCTCCACATATTGCCCACTCCCAACTTATTCTTGTGGGAATTTTTTTACCATTTACAAATGTGTATGCAATAACATCATGATGATTCATAATTTCCAAAAGCGTACCCAATCTAACATATTTTTGTTCTCCAACTATTTCTGTATCTGATTCTAATTCTGCTTCAACAGATCCAAATGTTGCAGATGGTGGAGCTCCTCCTCCAAACAATCTAGCAATCAAACTAGGTGATGATTTTGTTGATGCGTTTACATTAATTCTAACAGATTCATCAACATTTATCCAAGCACCTCTATCACGAATTAAATAAACTACAGCTTCATTAAGCATATCTTTAATTCTTAATGTTCTTTTATTAGATGGTAATAAATTATATCCTTGCATCCATCTTCTAGTATTAATATCAGTTGCACTACTTATTTGATTACCAGAATATTCTTGTGGTTCATATGTTGTTGCTGCAGTTGTTATTTTCTTTTGATTATCTGCTGCCATAAGAAATCCAGGTAATTCTAAAAATCCTCTTGATTTTACAGTTATATCCCAATAATCTTCTTTAAAACTAATATCACCTCCCGTAATAAATCCTAAATAAACATCCTTTTTACCGGCATTATTACTTCTATGTGTATTTACACTTGAAAACTCTGCCATACTTGCTGCTACTGTTGGTGATGGTCCCGATGTTCCACCCAACATATTAACTCCGGGTTCATTCCATCCCCATTGTAAAAATATAGTAAAGCCCGGTTCTAAAAAGTAATAAGCCACAGCTTGCATTTGTCCTAAAGAAAAACATCTTATCGTAAGAGTAGCTTGTCTTGAAAAGTTTTGACCTCCATCATTAGAGTTTTGCTCATCCACTTCTATACCAGTAATAATTGGTCTTGGTCTATAGCCTTGGTCTTCATCACCACCCATCGGAGATACTGCATTTCCAGCAGTATCCAATCCAACTGAAGCGTTTGATGTACTTGTCCCATAATCCCAATTTGGATTGTTTGAAACTATTGTTAATCCACCATCACAATATGCGGTAGCAGATACCCATGCACTTAATTTAGAATTAATTACATTTGCATTACCACCCGTTCTATCGGATGCACGAGATAGCATTGTACTTTTTGCATAACCAGCTATATCGGAAAAAAATGTTCCTACTGACATAATTTTTAGCTTGTAAAATCGTTTACTACCTGCTGATAATCAGCTGGTATTCTTAATATTGTTCCTTCTCTTAATCCTAATGGAGAATTGTGTATATTGTTTGCAGATGCGATAACCCACCATAACGATGCATCTTTATAATATTGATATGCAAGAGTATCAAGTCTATCACCAGATTCAGACATTACATATAAATCATAATTGCTTAATGGTATATGTGGGTATATTTTTGGTCTAAATACAGTTTTCCCATCTATTGTTTTTTTACTACCATTACTTAAATATCTACTTATCATATCTATAATTATTTATTTTTACAAAATTTCTATTTCAATATCAACTTTAACAGTGTATATTCCATTTTCAATAAAAGTTTTTTCATCAAGTATATTGGTGGATACTCTTACACTTGTATTTCCATATTTTGATAAAGCATTTTTGAGAGCATTATTATTTGCAAGTGTTTTTGCTATGTTTTGTTTACGCGATGCTCCTTCTCCTGATGCTTGTATTTTCTCTCCTTTTTGTGGCTCTGGTTTATTAGGATTATTTGATGCATTTGGGTCATCTTTTTTATTCGGCTTACTTTTATCTTCTAATTCTTTTTTATTTTCTTCTTGTTTAGCTTTATTATCATTAATTTCACCATTAGTTGATGTTTGTCTTGCCGCTGCATCGGTATTTGCTCCAGTTGGGTCATTTGGATTTCTTCCGGCTGGAATCGAAGCATTGGCATTATTTGTTTTTTCTGTTATATTAGCAGCAAAATTAGATGGTAATACAATAGGTTTCAAATTAGCAGGAACTCCCATATTTGTAATTCCTGTCGTTGTTGTTGGTCTAGCTGTTGGAATCGTTTGTGCTAATACTGGTCTTATTCTAGCTGTTGGGTTTGGTTGGGGTAAAGTAGTATTAGCACTATTTTGAGATGTATTTGGTGAATAATATACTCCAGTATTTGCTGCTCCAGCAGGAGTTCCCATCATTTTCCCACCTCTTTTTAAGGTATTTTTTCCAAAATCATACATAGTAGTTGCACCTGCTACATCTTCATAATTTTCTATAAAATGCAATGTCATTTGAACTGTTATAATCATAGGAAGTTTATAACAACTCATATCTAAACTTCCAGACGAATTATATCCAATTTCCCAAGGAAAATTTTCATCAGTTGTATAACTAAGAGTTTCAATCCATGCAGGTCTATTCTTAAATAAATCTCCAACCGTAAACGATATAACAGGAGGTATTGTTGCTGTATGTGTTGTAAACCCTTGAGCTGATGTTTGTGATGCCAAAAATTCAAGTCTTTCCCATGCTTTTATATGCTCTAATGGATTTTGAGAATATACATCAAAAGAAAAAGATAAAGTTCTTTCTATTGAATCATATGTGTATAACGGATACGGCATTCCAACACCCTGATTTTGATTATACGATGGTGTGAATGTTTCCGAAAATCCTTTTATTGTTCCTCTAAAATAAACGTATTTACTATTTTGAAGACTACCAATTTTTAATGTTATAAAATCAATTTCATCCAATGTTTTGGTAGTTCCATCCAATACTGATTTAAATGTTTGAGATGCCTGTACACCTTGTTGGTTTAAGGTATCTCCTGTATTCATACCAATTTCTCTATAATATTCTATACTTCTAGCTGTATCATATCCGAATGTAGAAGGAACACCATCTGTTTTTGAATAATAAGCTCTTGCACTATTTGGTACTCTTTCAGGAACTCCTAAATCAAAATACCCAGCACTTTTTATACCAGATTGATAATTTTTTGAAGCATTGGCAATATAGCTATCCAAATAAGTTGATAAATCGTTTGCATCTAAAATTCCAGATGGTTGCTTTCCTGTCAAATCAACTCTGTCTGTATAGGGTATTGGTAATCCTTCGTCTGTAAGTGGTATATCTAAATCAGTATAAGGACTTGATGCTGCGGTTGATGTTACCGCATCCATTTTTTGACCTAGCTTTTGGATACCTGGTTTTTTAGAATTTTTAAAAGGGGTTGCCTTATCCCCAATATAGTTAATTGTTGTTCTCCAGTCTTGATTATAAAACGCATCATTATATGGAGATTGATATGCATATCCAATTAATTTTGAGTTTTGGTTTTTGTCTCTAATTTTTGTTGCAAAAAATTTACGTCCAAATATACTATTTACTTTGGATATACTTCTAAATGCATTAAATTTTTGAGATAACTCATTTCTTAATTTTATATCAGTATTATTCTCATCAACTACATCAGAATATTTACTATAAGCATCATAGTATCTTCTATTTTCAGGTTTTTTTGCTAATCGATTTGCACCTTGCTTTCTACTACCAAACAATACCGAATTTAATGCCTTTTTACCTTCAGCCAATGCACCACTTAAAACCTGATTTCCGATTTGGTCAGGTGTACCAGTTACTGTTTTAGATAAAAATCTACCAAATCCATTACCTTCTGATGCTTTTTTTATTTTAGCTATTTGGTCTGGTAAATCGGAAGACCCTGCTTTAAATTCAGGTCTATCCATAAATCTACTTGGAATCATTTGTTCTGGGAACTTTGCTCCCAATAAACTTCCTAATTTTTTTGGTGCATTTTTTACAAAATTTAATACACCCCCAAGCAAACCTCTAGAGCCAGCACTACCATTTGCTTTAGAAACCATAAGGTCTCTACTATCGGTTGTTTTTCTTTTTAATCTTATTAAATCAGTTCCATATATTACAGGACCCGATAATAACATAAGTGCTTGCAACCCACCAGTTTCTTGCTCAAATAATGTTTCTCTTGTCCTTCTTGATGTTGCTTTTTCAATTTTATCTCTAAGCTTAAAAGCAGGAAATAATAATTTATTATTTGGTTCAGATGGTATATCTTTACTATTTCTAATCGCATACTTTTCTTCAGCAGTAATACCACCTGATAAAGTTTCTGTTTGAAATAATTCTAATATAGTTTTTGCCATTATAGTCCAAATTGTTTTTTATAAGCCTCTGTATGAGTTTCTCTATTTATTTTAAATTCTCTAGAATCTATATATCCCCTACCATACAATGTATAAAAATGATTTTTTATAGCGTTATCATCTTCTAAAAATTTTCTATTATCTCCCGATACTGCTCCTCTTGTGTATTCGCTTGGAGAAATTGGTTCAAATTCAAAACGTTGGCCGTATTTGTTATTTGCTTTATAAGAATTTAAATATCCAATTGCACCATATCCTCTAAATTCCCAACTTTGTTCATACGGATTAGGAACTCTTTCTGCAACATTTTCAATTGGTGTTGGGTCCGGTATTGGAGTTGGGTCCGGTATTGGAGTTGGTAGTGGTGGTTGTACTTTTTGAATCGGAGCAACTGGTGTTGGTGCCGGACTTGGTGTTGGTGTTGGAGCTGGGCTTGGAGCCGGACTCGGTGTTGGTGTTGGCGATGGAGCAGGTGCCGGTGCAGGTGGTGCTGTTGGTGCGGCTGTTGGTGCTGCTGTTGGTGGTGCCGTTGGTGCTGCAGTTGGTGTTGTATTAGTAGAATTGGTAGGAACGCTCGTTGGTGGTGGTGGTGCTGATGGTGGTAGTGCTCCGCCTCCAGTTGACCTTTGAGGATTACATTGACCAAAATCATACATATTTCCAATTTTGTATGCAGGGCGTAAAAACTTAAATGTAAGCTCCACTTCAATTATCATAGGAGCTTTGTAATCATCTGATTTAAATTGAATATTAGCGTAATCATTTAATCCAATTTCCCAAGGTGAATTATCAGGTGCACTATATGTTAATGATTCTATAAATCCAGTTCTATTAATATACATATCACCTATTGTAATGTCAATAAAAGGTGGAGTTGCTTTACCAGCACTTTTTGTATATTTTTGTGGATAACATAAAAAAGCTAATTCAGATAATTTTTCCCATGCAACTTTATGCTCATCTATACTATTTGAATATACTTTAAAATTAATCGTAACACTTCTTTCAGAATGACCAAATGTATAAAAGGGTAATGGACTGCCTGTGAATTTTTTTGATTCCCAGTTTGGAGAAAATGTTTCGGTTAGTGAAGTAATGGTTGCTCTAAAATAAGTAAGCATTCCAGTTACTCTACTTTTCATTTTAAATGGTATAAAATCTAATGCATCTGTTGCCGCTTCAGTAGTACCAGATAATTTTGTTGTTGGTTGTAATAAATTAATTTTATCAGAAAACTCTTTTATATTATAATATTGCTTAGCTATATTTCTTTGTTGAATAATAGCTTTTTTAGAATATTTTTTTGGAAGTGAGTATGAATTATTGTAAGTGTAGATAGCGTTTACATTAGGAATAACGTTTGATGTACCAGCAACTATACGTTTGTTGGGACCTAATGAATTATTTTTAACAAATTCGGTATAAACATCAGATAAATCATTTCTATTTGATATATTTGTATTTGTATAATCAACAGCTTTTGAATATGGTGATGAACTATTATATACACCAGCCGATTTTGCTAAATTTTGTCCAGCTTCACTCCTACTACCTATTAATTTTTTTTCTAAAGCCTTTTTTGCAGCTGAGATGCCGGATGATATTAATCTATTTCCTAAATTTTCATTGAATCCACCTTTTACATTTTGTGCTAAAAACCCACCAAACCAACTTCTTTTTGCACTGTCTTGTACTTTTTTAAGTGTATCGGGTAATTCGTTTTCTTTACCTTTTGTAAAATCAATATTTTTCGCAACTACCGTTGGTATTAATTGTTTTGTTGGTTTAATACCTAACCTAGCTACTTTTTGTACAAATCTAGCAACACCACCTAATAATCCTTTACTTAATTGTCCGCCTGTTGCTTCCCTCATTTCATCCATCACATCGGTTGTTCTATTCTGCAAACGCCCCAATTCCGTTCCATATAAAGCAGGACCCGATAATAACATCAATGGACGAATTCCCGCCACCTCTTGTTCAAATCTAGTTTCTCTTTTTGTAATTGAAAAAGATTTTCTTAATCCTTTTTGTGCTTTAAATGATAAAAATAATAAAGGATTTGATGATGAATTTTCTATATCCTTACTATTACGAACCGCATACTTTTTTTCAGGAGTTTCTGTTGGTCCAAATGGTACAATTACCTCTGTTCTGAATAATTCTAAAATAGTTTTTCCCATTATTTTTGCACATATGAGTTACCAGATGATTGAGCAGAAACTTTTGATACTCCACTCGTAATTTTTCTACCATCCATATTAACAGCTATCTTTCCAGAAGCCATATCCATTCTTAATCCTTTTACTTCAGCTATTAATTCGTTTATATTATTTGCATTAGGTCCTCCACCAGAGCCTCCTAATAAACTACCTATTCCATTAATCATAGCACCCAATGGAGTTGCTCCCATAACCTGAGATAATAAATCTCCCGGTGTTTTTGTTGCTATAAGCGTATCAGCAGGATTTGTTGATATAATTTTTCCTTTTTGTATTACACCATCATTTACAGAACCAGCAGGTTCAGCTGCCTCCTTTTGAACACTTGATGCGGATGATTCACTAAATCCTAATAATTTTTTTGCCCAACTAGGTAATATATTAGAAAACAAACCTACTAAGCTATCTCTTAACCATCCTAATAATTCTGGGAATGCATCCATAGCTATATTGATAATAGCTCTTGGAATTGCTGCAAAGAATCCTAACACACCTTTGAAAATATCCATCAATCCCTTACCTACCATTTCCATATCACCAGAAAAAAGTCCTTTTACAACTGATACAATACCACTCACCACATCTAATATACTTTGAAACATATTCCATCCCATTTCTATTGCTTTAAGAAAGCCTCCTGCAAACACACCAACTATTCTACCTAAATAATCAAATCCCGTTATTAAATAATCCATTATACCACTAGTTCCACCAAAAATACTAAATACATTATTCAACGAATCACTAATTCTTTTAAAGAAATTTGCGAATGGAGTAAAGAATCCTTTTACAAAAGATGCTATAAGTTTAAATGCAGGAACTAATATACCAACTACAATTTCACCAATAGGAAGGAACGCATCTAAGAACGTATCACCAATACCAGAAAAAGCATTTTTCATTTGAGTGAATTTTCCTTGCGTTTCTTGAGTTAGTCTATCCTTCTCCATTAATGCATTTAATTCACGTTCACTCATTTTTGATACATCCTTACCCAGCTTTGCTTGCTCCATTGCGTAGCCAATTTGCTTCTCTTGCAAATGTCCAAATTTATTGTAAACTTTTTGCATGTTTACCAACTCACCCAATTCCATTTTTGTAGCTTTTGCTAAAGCCATTTTATCCCACTTACTTAATTGAGTAATGTCACCCTGTTTATTTAATTCACCTACTATTGCTTTATTCATTCCAAGCAAATCATCTGCCGCTGCTGCAGCACGTGCTTGCGTTAAATCAAACCTTCTTCCTAAAACAGCGCTAGCTTGAAGTTCATCTGTAATACTTGTTTCAAAGTCTAAAAGATTATCTGCTGTTTTTGTTAATGCACCAATCGATGTTCCAAGCTTTGCAGCTTCAACACCAGCCTTAACTAATTCTTTGTAAGAGCCTCCAAAATATTTATATGCTGCTTCAGAGTTATCTGCTAAATCTTTTATAACTTTACTTGGTGCTACTTTTGCTGCTTTAGCCATATTAACAGCTATGCTTGTTTGGGCTTGTGCTTGCTCTTGAGTAAGGTGCCCCATATTCATAAACATATGGGTTAGCTTTGCAGCACTATCCATAGATACACCAAAGTTTTTATTAAGAACAACTATATTTTCAACCACAGCCGTTGATGGCTCCATTAAATTATGGAATTCATTTGATAATGTTGATGATGCCGTTGAAACATCTTCCATAGTTGCTCCCAAAAATTTAGTTCTCATAGCAACATAGCTAATTTGTCTTCCTAAAAATTTTATCTGAGAGTTTAATAATCCTGTTTCTTTTTTAAATTGTTTTTGAGCCTCACTCATCTGATACATTCTGTACACTCCCAAAGCTATTACCGCAACAATTGCAGCAATAATAGCTTGTGGTCCTGCTAATGCAGGTCCTAATGCTCTAACAGCAGCCGTCATTGATGTTAAGCCACCCCTCATTCCGGATAATACACTCTTTGTTACATTGGCACCACCTTCCATAGATTTGGTAAAAGATTTTTTAAACCCACCCATAAATTGATTGCCTAAATCTTTAATTCCTGCTTTTAATTTATCAAACGGAATTACTTTACTAAAAACTTTCCCAAGAATTGGAATATTTTCTAAATTACTTTGAAGTGTTTCAAACTGACCTTCTAATGCATGAGTAACACTATCTACAATATCTTTAGTTTTTTTCAAAACACCAGCTCTTTTTTCCTCTGCTTTAAAAATAGATTTATTTACATTTAAAGAATCGATTACGGCTTTTAATTGAGATTCATATGCAACAAGCAATCCTTTATTAGTACCAAACTTCTTCTCATCTAAGTTACTTTGCCTTTTTTTAATTTCTTCAATAGCTTTATCTATTTGCTCACTGGATTTTAAATTTTTGATTATATCTTGTGTTAGTTGAAATTCTTTTTTTATTTCTTTGTTTACACCTTCTTTGCCTTTAAGCATAGATTTAAAATCCTTCACCATCGATGAAGTTAGCTTTTGCATTTCACTAAGTTCTTTCAGAGAATTATCCGCCATAAGGATTATTTACTTATTTACTTTTTTTATTTATATCCAAACCCACACTCTTAGCCCATTGTTTCATATATGGAGTAAGTTCATATCCTTTATCAATATAATCTTGCACATCCGCTTTAGCTTTTGTTAATGCTTCATCAGCATCTTTTATAGCACTTTGTAATTCTTTATTGTTTTTAAGTGCTTTTTGTATTTGGTATCCCATCACTTTATTAAGTATGTTCATAAAGAAACTATTTTCCTTTACGATACCATGTTTTTTTGTCATTTCTTTAAAAAGATTCCTATCTTCGTTAGTTACTTTAATATGCTTCATTTGACGGTTTTTTATAATGATAAATATTAGGAATAAAAAAAGTGAGGGATTTTATCTCCTCACTTTCAATTTTGAATTAGCTTTTTGAGTAGCCTCTTGATTTTGTTGATTTTCTTTCTTTTTAGCTTCTACCAGTTCATTATAATAAAATAATCTCATATTAACCGGCATTTCGTAAACATCAGATTGAATAAATCCATTACCATAATAACATAACTCAAAAATCTGTCTATGTAGTAATTCATAATAATTACTCGGCAGGCCAAAAAAACCCTACGCCCATCGGAATCGGGCGTACCTCCTTTTCTCCTGTTTCAGGGTTTTCATATTCAAATTCCATTTCAATATCAGGACTAATACTTTTTACATATTCTCTAAATGCTTTTGTGTCCTTTGTTAAAAAACCATTAGTAATAAAATTATTTATATATCCTACATCATTTTTTCCATCTACTGAAACAAACATATATCTATATCTTGTTGTAAGTTCAAATGATGTATCTTTATTCATTTTTTGTAATGCTTTTACTTCTCCATCAATTTTCTTCTCATCACCATGTGTTAAAAGTTTAAATTGAATTACATTTTTTGTTGTAGGAGTTGTAAATGTATATACATTCTCTCTATTAAGTGCGGAAGTATTTACATCTCTTGTCTGAACCTTTCTTAAGTCTACTACTACTTCATCTTTTCTACCAAACTCATCTTCCATTTCAACTTTATATTCATGTCCGTATCCTAAAATACGAGTAGCTAACATAATTGCGTTTTTATCACCTAAAATAATATCATCCGCATTTATATCTTTGTCTATAATAATTGATTCAAATAGTTTATCTAAAACTATTCCTTTTTTAATTAAGTTTTGTGATGCTAAAATTTCTTCTTCTTTAGCGGTCATATACTTTATTTCTACAGTACCTTTTGATAAAGGACTTGATTCAGGATAACACTTACCATCGGATGGCAATCCTATCACTTCGGTTGGAAATTGATTTACACTCATAATATTAAAACGTTTGTATATAAATATATAAGTTTTAAAAAGTTGGCATAAAAAAAGGGAATACTTTTGATATTCCCTTTCTATGTATGAGTTTTTTATTAGAATTCAAGAACTGCGTAATCGTATGTAAGTGTCATAGTTACAGTTGCTACTTCGTTTGAAGATGCATCTAAATCACCAAAGTTTACTTGCGTTGGGAATGCACCATACAAAGTCCATTGTTCAACTTTATCACCAACTGGTCCTAACATATAGATATCAACACTCTTTTTATAAAAGTCAGCGTATCCATTTCTACCTGTTAAAGATTCATGTGATAAACGAACCCACTCCATTACTGCTTGAGCAGCTGAAGGAACAATTGGGTCATAAAGAGTGATTTCCAAATCTTGCCACTCACCTTTACCCTTTAATTGTCTCTTTACGTTGATATGGTCTATTGTTACTTTCTCAAAGTTTAATTGAGGTCTGTTACCTGTCTTAACCATAAATGCTGGGATACCCGTACCTTTGAACTCCATGTAGTAACGGTTCTTCATCTTCGGTTCGAAGGAGGTGAACATCATATCTCCAAAATCTAATATATTTGCCATTTTTTGTCCCTTTTATTTTATATTAATAAATATCAATTTTATTTCAATCCATATTAAGCGTTAAAAGATGCCCCAGTTGGTAAGATGTTGAAATCCACTACAATGAATTCCGCTGTCTTAGCCGGCTGAAGGAATATTTGTCCTGCTAATATGTTTCTATCAATTACATCCGGTGTGTTGTTGGTTTCATCCATTACAACTCTGAATGCGTATAACCCTTGTCTTTGTTGAATTGATTCCAAATAAGGAGTTACAGTGCCGATAAATCTACCTCTTGTTGCATCAGTATTTTGTTCGAATACTAAGTAACGAGAAGTTGATGCGATGAACTTCTTAACAGTGATAAGTAATCTTCTTACGTTGATTCTATCTAATGCTGAAGCCTTATCTTGCAATGTCTTCTGTCCGAATGCTACAATACCTTGTCCAGGGAATACAGCGATTGGGTTTACTTTGTTCTCATATAGAGTATCTCTTTCAGCGTGTGTTAATCTATTCAATACACTAACTGCTCCTACGATACCACCTCTATTCAAACCAGCAGGTGCGAACCATTCTGCTGCTAATCTATCGTTAGAAGCGAATACAGCCGGCATCAATACTGATGGTGGAACTGAAGTTAATTTATTTGTATTTACATCCACAGTTTTAACCCAAGGATAGTAAGTTGCTACATAGTTTGAATCTACTGCGTTTGCTTGTTCAGTTGCTTCAGTAATTGTATCATCATAATCGTTGAAATCAGCGATATAGAAACAATCTGCTCTTTCTTCTACCATATCAATTACTCTAGTAGTGATTGCTGGGTGTAATGAACGAATGATACCTGGTGTTACAACCATATTGATATCATATTCATCAGGATTTGATAAAGCGTTAATTGCTCTTTCGTATGCTAATGAACCACTTGCTGTTGAAGTTGAACAGTTAAATCCTTGTGTATTTGCTGCTCCCCACTCAACATCACCAGCTCTTGCTGCTACGATTGTTGGATTCATTCCATCATAACCATCTTGGAATGCTACCATAAATTGTCTCTTAACCATGTCTGATGATTTAGAACCAGTCATTACATATGTTAATTGAGAATCGAATGCAAATGGTACGTTTGAACCAGTTACAACACCATTAGGTAATGGTTTTAAGTATTGCCAGTTATTGAAGTATGCATTTTCACTTTCTAAATCTATACCAGAATAGTAATATGGTGCAGATGATGAGTTACCAGTAGAATTTGTTTGGAATGCTACTGCAGGTACTCTTGCTGCTTCAGTATTATTATTACACTCAATTGGGTTTTGATATGCATCATGTCCAAAAGGTGCTGCAGATACAGGATATGTACCAGGAGTTGCTACTTCAACTCTAACATATTTTGATTGGTTTGAATAATCACCATATTCTGTGATTTTTCCCGCCGCATCAATACTAATATATCTATCACCAATTCTTCTAGCAATATAGTTAGGAGAAGCAGGGTCTAAATTACAATTATTATAAGTTTCTAATACAACTTTTCTTTTATCAGTATCAGAGAATGTTCTGATTGTTACAGTAAATGTTGCGTAATCAGTTGAACCATCTTCACCAGCTGCCTTTACATTTGAAATACCAACTTTAAACTTAGTGTTGTAGTTAGTACCATGTCCCATTGTATGGAATTTGAAAAGGTTACTTCTTAAATTGTTATTATCTTTTTGAGAAATAATCCAAGGTGTAGATGCTGCTCTAAATGCAGGAGTATCTTCAGTACCAGTATAGTCTTGGTCAGGTAATTCAGCTACTGTAATTACAGTGTTACTTGTTAATGAACCTGTATAAGGTGTAGCAGAATTTTGGAAGTAAACATAAGCATATGCAGTTTTACTTCCCATTGGAGAGTTACCGAATACATCATAAAGGTCATCTTTAGATGTGTTTAAAACAGATGCTGAATAGTTAGCTGTTGTTAAAGAACCAGATAATCCTTTTAATACAAAAGAACCATCCAATGCATCATTACTTACAACACTAACATCAGTACCGGTAGTAGTTGGGAAACCATAATTTTGGTATCCATTCTTTGTAGAATAAAGAACACCAATAAGTTTCTGACCCAGACCAGCTGATGCAGATGCAAATATTGCTAAAGGTTTGGTTTGCTTATATCCACCAATTCCTGCAACTCTTACTACAGTTGCTGAACCAGCTTCTTGCAAATATCTTTGTACTGCATATTCAGTATAATAAGTTCCATCAGGAGTTCCAAATTTTTCTTGGAAGTCTGATGGGGAAGTCACAATAGTAGGAACAAATGCAGGTCCTTCTTTAAAAGGTCCTATAAATGCTGCTCCAATTTCACCAACTCCTTGCGCTAAGAAGGATAGGTCATTTTCTCTTGTGAATACACCAGGTGATACGATTCTTTCTGCCATTTTATTTCTCCAATTTCGGTTTTTTGTTTGTAATTCCAATAAGGTTTACGAATTACTAATATAAATATAAAGAAAATATCCAAAACACAATATCATGCTTTGGATATAATTTATAAAAATTTTATTTTTCTTTTTATTAAATTGGTATTCTTGGGGTGTTATCCGCTGAACCAGAAACCCAAGGAAATTGATTATCTAATAGATTTGTGATAGGATTTCTAGACTCATCCATTTGCTTTTCAATTCTCTCTGATATATGGTCCCAATAGTTTGTAGCTTTATTTGAACCACTAACATAATTTTTTACCCAATCTAATACTTGTGATTCTGTTAAATTTTCATATGATGTAAAGTTTTCTGGGTCTACCGAATTTATTGGAAAGGGTGTTGCTCCTACGAACTCACCTTTATTTCCATCTTCATCTGTAGCCGTTACTTTCCATTGTGTTCCAACAATAACGTTTTCTAAATCAGTTGAATTTTGTTTTTTCAACCCCGTTAATTTCCATTCGTATGTATATGCCATAATATTTTTTTTAATTATTAATAAATATTTAAATTAGGTATTTTCCAATTGGTCCATAGGTCCAATTACATTGAAATCAAACTCTTGGCACATTTTTTCAGCAAGAAATTGATTACTTCCACTCCATGCATTTAATACATCTTGTGGTACTTTCCATTCACCATTTGCAACTTGTGTATCTGGAATTGCTACAGATTCTCTATTTGGGTCTCTATATCTTAATTCATATCTTACTACACAATCATCTTGTTGTAAATCATATCTTAAAATATTTGTAAAAACCACATTAACCGGTTTACCAAATACATTTTTTTGTTCTACTTTAGTTAGCATTTTATTTTTTTATTTTATACGTCTTGTAATACAGTTGCTGATTGAATAACATTTCTTTCTATTAAATCTGCTGCTATTTTTTCTTTCAATAAAGGATATGCTTTTGCAAATATATCCCCACCTTCTAACACACCAAAATCAGGAACTTTCTTTTGATAAACTCTACCATCAATAATTTCTTCTTCAGTTCTAGACATTTGTATTGAATGCCAATTTGGTATAGCATCTACTTTTGCAAGAAATCTTTCTTGAATAGGTGCTCCCATACGATTTGAAATGTTTGTTTCCAAAAGTCTCGCTGTTTCTTCATTTTTAAATACATTCACATAAAGTTCTAATGCACCTTTGTTTCTATCTACAACATAACGATAGATTCTAACATACGCTTCATCGGTTATACCCTGTGATGTTCCAATTTCTGCTGCTATTTTAATTGCCATAGTTATTCTCTTTTTAATATATATAAATATATAGTTGTTTACTCAAACCCTAATTTTTCTTTTAACATTTTTACTTCCGCTTTCAATTCTTCAATCATTTTTTGTTGTTCCTGCATAGCGTTCACTAATAATGCCGGTATTGCTCTATCTCTCAATGCTAAATATCCACCATCATCAGGTCTTACTAATAATGGTTCAACATCTTCAACTTCTTGTGCTATGAAACCAATATCGTGTCTTAATCCGGTTGTTTCATACTCATCAGTACCTTCTTTCCAATCAAATTCAACACCTCTAAGTCTAAGTACTTTATCCAATGCATTTTCATAGTACTTAACATTATCTTTCAATCTTCTATCTGAAGGTGAACCATATGCGATAATGTTGTTTGATGCAATAATCACACCATCATATCTCAAGTTGATGTTTGCACCACCACCTCTATTACCACTATGGATTCTTAAACCATATGAAGCTCTTAATGCTAAGTAACCATCGTTCAAATCACAAAGGTCACCATCATCAGATACCCATACACCACCACCACCATAGTTATCAAAGTTTGAACGTAGTACATAAGGTGTACCTAATGTATCATCATTCAAATAATATCTCTGCCATCTAGAAGACCAACCACCCCATCTTATAAGATTATCACCATCCAAACCTAAGTTAATAGCGTAATATCCTCCTTTATGGAATGACATGAACGCACCATTATTACCAGTGGAGTATGGTTGCAACATTGCCGAATCCGTTTGTGTTGCATAATATCCCCTATTATAAGTAAAGTAAACTCTTGAATAGTGGTTGTAGTCATAAGTAGGAATACAATATTCTCCTCTATTGTTAGAGTCAACCATTGCTTTCCATCCAGAAGGTTGCCACCAAGAATTTCTAAACCATAATCTATCAACAGGTCCACCTGCTATCTGCCATCCATAGCCAGCACCATAACTCCATGTATAGTGGAATGTTTGCATACCCACCCAATGAGATGTACCAGGAGGTTGGTTACCAGGGTTAGACCAAGTATCAAATAAACCACCACCCCAGTTAAACATTTCATTGAAATCAGTAGTACCCCATCCCATTACACCTGTCCAGTGGTTACTATCACCAGTATAATCCCAACGAGGAGTATTATACTTACCGGTCATACCTACCGATGTCTTAGAACGAGATGTAATTCTGTTAAAACTTGTTGTACTATTACCATCAAAATAGTATGATGTATCTCTATCATAGTAGATATAAAATCTAGCATCATCACCATAAGTAATACGATATAACTCCATATGAGCGTTACCATATTCAATACGAATCTGCCAGTTACCAGAGTTATTCAACATACCAAAACCACTACCATCCCAATATCCAGCATATCCTCTACTATCTGAATCATAGTTATTGAACATTTGAATACCACCATATCCATATCCACCACCTGCTGATTTCCAATATCCATTATTGGTGTACCAGTGCATTCCTCTATTTTGATTGTAAAGACCGTGTCCGTTTGTGTTATTTCTAAACCATCCGTTTACATAAAGGTCATAGAAAGTTGGTGAAGCATCACTTCTTACGTTTTGGTTAGCCCAGTTAGATAACCATCCCATATAGAAGTTATAGTAGTTACCACCTGTATTGAATTGATGCGGTTCAGCACCATCACTTCTTCTGAATATCCAATATCCATCACTTCTTTGTTGGAAATATAAGTGAGAACTATGCCATTGAATCTTATTGTATTCACCAGTCCATCCACCAGGATTTGAGAAAAGCATATACCCCGGTCTAATATAATGGTTATCCGAATCTAACCAGCTTACGCTAGTTCCACCCGTACCACTACCAAAATAGTATCCGGTGTTATTTCTATCATAGAATATTTGTGCTTGAACATCTCCACCTACAATTACGTGTCCACCTGCTTGTTCAATTCTTACTTTCTCATATGCAGTTCTATTACCACTAACTCTTGATGGAACAGTAAATCCTCTTAAGTTGTTTGTTGAATCTTCTGCTGTAAAACAAAAATAGTTTGATGGATTATCATGATACAATCCCCATCCAGTATAAGGTTCATAATCTACGAATATACCTGTCCAACCTTCACCGGTCACCTGTTGCATACCAAATGCTGCTCCAGCTGAAGATGTTCCTGATGCGTTTAGTAATAAACCAGGTTTGTTATAGTTTTGTACGTTGTAAGAACCAGCTGCAACAAATGAGTTACCACTATCCGTTGGGTCTACTCTATATCCAGTGTTGTTTGTATCATACCAAATTGTATAATATAAATCACCACCACTACCAAAGTAAGTGTTACCCCACCATAAGTTGTGCATGATTACATGATAACCATTACCATATAATTCATTTACGTTGAAATAGAAGTTTGAACGGTCAGTATAAATGTGAGCATGTCCAGAGTTAGCAGGTCCAAATTGAATCCAACCATATGGAGTGTTATGACGATAACCCCAATCACCGCCTGCAAAATAGTAACTTCCATTACCATAATCCATTGATGCTAAACGAGAGCGTCCAGCTGGGTCTACAAAATATCCTGTGCTATCTCTATCTCTTAATAAAGCTGCGTAGTGTTCACCTTGTGTTTCGGTGTAGTTGTATCGTGCTATGAAAATATCGTTAGTAGCGTAATCAGAATAAGTCCTCTTAAATCTCATTCTTATAGATTCGTTACTATCGTAATCATCTTCCGATTGGAATACCCATGCACCAGTGTTTGAGCCTGCAGGAGATTCTCCATACATTCTAAAGAAGTCATTATCACCTCTTTGCTGTCCAATCCAATATGGTGGAACGTTTGCGTTACCGCTATAAGATGTACCAACAGGGTTTTGTGGTAATTCTATTTGGTTTGCTAAAATATAGTTTTGTCTATTAGTACCAGAAGGGTCTAAATAATACCCAGGGCTGTTTCTATCGTAGAATGTATCTGCATAAAATGCTCCAAAATTATATGTGTCACCATTTGTTTGCATTCTAAACCTTTCAGAGTTATTGTATGCAAATCTTAACATATTTGATGCCCCACTATCTGTCAACAAATTCCATCTATTACCCTGGTCTGATGAGTAAAGATTTAAATGGTCATCCCAACCTGCTCCACTTGCAATCATATCAGTTCTCCTAATACGAGATGTTCCATTTGGATTTAGATACCAGTTACCATCATTAGCATCAATAAATTGTGTACCATAAACTGCACCACCACTATAAATGTTTTGGTTAGTAGCAAAACCTGGATATGAGTTTGGTACAATTTCACAGAATGTAGATGCACCAGGAGAACCAACACCACCATTGGTTAATGTCCAACCAGATGAGTGATAGTTTTCTGTCATTGCTACATATAATGTACCAGAATAGTTTACATATATTTGAAGGAAATGTGTATCATATGTACCAGTACCTCTAATACGAATGTTGTTAGGAACACCACCACCACTATACCAAGATTTACCTAATAAAGTTAGTGTTGCTGCTCCAGCTGAACCAAAGTGTACACCTGCGTTAAATTTCTGATGGTGATGTAATCCACTTTCATAATCCCATGTGTGGAATGTTGCCATCGCTCTATTTCCAGGGTTTGTAGCGATTGTGTACCAGTTACCAGCACTTACAGATATTGCTAATGTTTCTCTTACAGACCAACCCAATACATCTAATGTATTAAGATTAGAACGAGAAGCAGGGTCTACATAATATCCACTACTATCAGCATCTCTAAATATTCTACCCCAAATATCACCATAGTTGTAAAGTACAACATTATTTCTTACTCTTAGGTATGTACCATCAGTCATATACCATCCACCACCCCAACCAAATCCAATTTCTTCATCTTTAAAGAATGATGATGTACCTCTACCAAATACGATAGCATCATTATTTCCTAATAATTGAATAGACCCATTTACAAATACTCTATTGTTAGTTATACCACCACCAATTACAGAACTATTATCAGATGCTGTGTATGAGAAATCATCCGTTGCAAATCCTGTTCTTTGATTTGATGAGAAGAAGGCTGCCAATCCACCATTAATAGAAGTGAAATCAGAAGTATTATTTGTATAGATGTAAAGAGAACCACCACTATTTGTTCTACCAGCTACTATATAGTTTCCACCATTGTTACCAAATTGTAAACCATACCAATTAAGAGAAGAATGATAGTTATTTGAACCATCATATCTAGCTCTAAAATGTGCTCCAGATGGAACATACACATCTCCCCTTGCTATATTACCTCTAGTTGTTACGGTTTCTAATGTTTCAGAACCAGCAGTACCTGTAATGTTTGTGTTTAGTGCATTTTTAGGTACTGTCAATTGTCTAGTAGATGGACAAGCTGCATCTGATATACTCCAACTTTCCAAATATGCTGAACCTTGGTCATATATACATCTTACGTTAAATCTACCATAATAAATGTTATTAGATAAATGTACTACAACTTTACCACTTGCGTTTGTTGCTATTCTAACAGTACCAGGATCCCAATCACCTTTATTTGTATAAGAATAGTTTGTAAATGAGTTGTTATAAGAATACCAAACAATTTGTAAATTAATTGATTGTCCACTTCCATATGCATAACCTTCAATAATTACCGTAGGCATATTGAATACGTTATAATCTATATTTGTAGTAATCAACCAACCATTTGCACCAGTTGTATTATATGCAATAAATGCAGATGATAAAGAATGATTTGGTGTTGATACTTGTTGAGTTCTTAATATGTTTAAATTTGATGTAGATGCACCATCTATGTAATATCCCGTACTATCTCTATCACGAAATTGTGTTGCATCAACATTATCTCTTACAGTCACCGAACCACCAAATGTAGCTGCATTATTTGTAAGATTTACTTCTAATGGCCACCAACCATTTACAGTTGCCCAAGATGTTGTATCATTACTACCTCTCAGTATATAAAAAATATTAGAGTTAGTATGCAACATTGCTGAGTTATGGTCCGTATCTTGGAAATACAATGTTGGTGATGCATTTCTCATTATAATATTACCATCTGCTCTAAATAAATTAGGCGTATATACTCCAGAAGTAAACTCTCCCGCTTGGTTTAATCTTAACCAAGAATCATTTGTATCTAAAGCTCTTTTATTGTTTCCGTATAGATAATTTGTAAAGTATAATGAACTATTGAATGTACCCTGATTAAAGGTTACGTTATCGGATGTTCTAACATTTTGGTTCATTAGATACACTTCAGTTGCACCTTGTCCGGTGTTAATTGTACCACCTATTGTAAGGTTATTACTAAAGTATCCATCACCACTTTCGTTTACAGAGAATAATTCGTTTGATGATTTTACTGCATTACTACCTACTATGAATTTTCTATCACTTTCATTATTATTAGCATCAATACTTACAACAACATTTCCAGCACCTGCCATATATAATGGATTACCAGATGCATTATTTTGTATTAAAACAACATCATATGTATTATCTCTATATAATCCAGCGCCTGTATCTGAAAGATAGAATGCTCCAGCATTTCCACCACCAGTTGTTGTTACTTGATTGAAAGTTACGTTATCAGTTGTACGAACATTTTGGTTCATTAAATAAACTTCAGTTGCACCTTGCCCCGTATCAATTGTACCAGTAAGAACTACGTTACCACTTACTGATAAAGTATTATCTGCTGTCCATCTATCAGTACTTTCATCCCAATAGAATGAAACAGTTGGGGATGAACCTCTCCTAACTTCTATACCAGCATTTTCAGTTGGTGTACCTGATGTGAAGTTTGAATTAAGAGTTATAATATTATCTGCTAAGTTAATGGTTTCAGTATTAATTGTAGTTGTTGTACCACTAACCGTTAAATTTCCTGTGATTGTTGCATTACCAGTTACTGTCAATAATGTACCATCAAAAGTTAAATTACTTTCAACAGTTCCGTTTGGTGCAGTTCCGTTTAATGTGATTACACCATTATCAGTTGTACCAGTTAATGCTAATAAACCAGATGTACCAGCAGTTCCACTTGAGCCGCTTGTGCCAGACGAACCGCTTGAACCGCTTGTGCCAGATGAACCACCACTACCAGAAGTTCCCGATGAACCTGATGTGCCAGACGAACCTGATGTGCCAGATGAACCTGATGTGCCTCTTGTTCCTGATGTACCAGATGTGCCAGACGTTCCGGATGAGCCAGACGTTCCGGATGAGCCACCTGTTCCAGAAGTTGCAGATGTACCACTTGTTCCTGATGAACCAGAAGTGCCAGCTGTTCCGGATGAGCCGCTTGTGCCAGAAGTTCCCGATGACCCAGATGAACCACCTGTTCCAGAAGTTGCGGATGTACCGCTTGTTCCTGATGAACCAGATGTGCCTCTAGTTCCCGATGTACCGCTTGTGCCACCTGTACCAGAAGTTCCTGATGTGCCAGACGTTCCTGATGTACCCGCCGAACCATTTATTCCCGATGTGCCGCTTGTGCCAGATGTTCCTGAAGAACCACTCACTCCAGATGTTCCCGATGAGCCACTTACTCCGCTTGTACCAGACGAACCCGAAGTGCCAGCCGTTCCTGATGTGCCAGAAGTTCCTGATGTACCAGAAGAACCCGCTAAACCAGTTACACCCGATGTACCAGATGTTCCTGATGAGCCACTACTTCCACTTACACCAGATGTGCCGCTTGTTCCTGAAGAACCTGATGTGCCACTACTTCCACTTGAACCAGATGTTCCCTGTCCTCCTGTTATACCACTTGTGCCACTACTTCCAGAAGTTCCTGATGTGCCAGATGTTCCTGATGTGCCAGATGAACCCGATGAGCCTGCTGTACCTCCACTACCAGATTGTCCGCCAGCTCCACTAATACCGCTTGTACCAGATGAACCCGATGTGCCACTACTACCGCTTGTGCCACTCAATCCACTACTACCGCTTGTTCCAGAAGAACCTGATGAACCAAATCCCGATGAACCAGAGGAACCCGATGAACCTGTTAATCCGCTTGTGCCAGATGAACCTGAAGTTCCTGATGAGCCTGCTGTTCCAGATGAACCTCCCGTACCAGATGTTCCTGATGACCCAGACGAACCATCTTTACCAGATGAACCCGATGTGCCAGAAGTTCCATCCTTACCAGATGAACCTGATGTTGCTGATGTACCGCTTGTGCCAGATGAACCTGCTGTTCCTGATGTGCCGCTTGTACCGGCAGTTCCAGATGTGCCGCTTGTGCCAGATGAACCTGAAGTTCCTGATGTGCCAGATGAACCTGCCGTTCCTGATGAACCTGCCGTTCCTGATGAGCCACTGCTTCCACTACTACCAGATGAGCCAGATGTTCCCGATGAGCCACTACTTCCACTACTACCGCTTGTGCCAGACGAACCGCTAGAACCACCACTACCTGATGTTCCCGATGAGCCGCTTGAACCAGATGTACCAGAAGTTCCCGATGTGCCGCTTGTACCAGATGTACCTGATGTTGCTGCTGCAAATCTTCTACTAACTCTACCAGTAGTCATATTCAATACCAACACCTCATTTGTTGTATCATCGGTTGGTATTGTATTTGCTAATCCTACGAATATAGAACCACTAATAGCTAAACTACCAGTAATTTCATGCTTATCAGAAGTTGCATCACCAAATTTATTTGAACCAGAAGAATAAATTACCGAAGAAGAAATATATGTTGTATGTACTTCTTCCGCTTGTAAAATTCCACCTATAAAAAGATTATTTGTAATTGTAACAGAACCTGTAATATTACTATTTCCATGCACTGCTAATCCACCACTTATTGAAGTTGGTACATTTACTACCAATCCTCTATTTGGTGATATTTGAGCTATCGCAGAACCTGATTTTATTCTATTAATATCACCAATTGAATCTGCTGATATATTAAATAAACCACTACCATCTCCTTGAAAAACAGATGCTGATACAGAACCAGATACTAATACACTTCCACTAATTCTTAATGGACCTGAAGGTACAATTGTATTTGTTTGTATAATAGATGCCGTTAATGGTGCTCCACTTATTATACTTACAGAGTTTGGTGAAGCATTAATTATTGGTGAACCACTTACATAAAGTGATACAACACTGGAACTTATTTGGTTTAACCCATTCGGATTTAGTCCTATGAAACTACTCATCTATTATAATCCTTTATTAACTTAATTCTAACGCTGAAACAATTACATCTACTGAATTTGCTAACGATGAAGTCACCGAAAGAAAATCAGAAGCTTCCATAACAACTTTCTGGTCACCACCAACTAAAACAGTTGATGAACCAGGAGGTACTAATGTATCTTTAACTAAATATACAGTTTTATTTGCTGAACTATCTCTCAACATACAACTTACTGAAATATTGTTTGAATTTACATTTGCTACATTAACACCTATAATTGTTGTTGTAGTTGCTGCAGGCGTAGTGTACACTGTAACTCCAGTTGTACCAATTGAACCTGTTATACTATTTTTAAATACGTTTGCCATCTTTTATTTTTTACAATGCTATAGCGTATGCCAAAGCAGTATCTAATACATTCACCCCATCTACTAAATATCCACCAGCTGTCAAATTCATTGAACCAGTCATTTCAATAGATTTACTTACAGCCAATCTTGAAGTTACTGTCAAAATATCAAATGTTGCTTGCTGAACATCAATAGTTCCTTTAAAAGAACCAGTTAATGAACCTGTGAAAGAACCACTTAAATCAGCATAAGCGAAATTTCTATCTTGTGAAATTGAACCCGAAAATATGGGATTGTGTATTACCATTTTACCTGCTTTCTTTTGTTATAGGTATAAATATAAACTTTTCCCTCTTTTAAGGTTTTATCGGCCACACTATATTAAATGGGTTTTCCTGATTAGTTATGTTTCTTAAAGTTTGTCTGTATTCAGTCCACGCTGATTTAATTTCCGCTGATATATCTGACAATTGAGTCCAATCACACTCCATTAATAATTCATTTCTTTGTAAACGAATTTCTTCCCATTTCAAATTAATTCTAGAATTTATTTCAGACTCAGTTGCATTTGTTTGTTCCCAATTTTGATAGTAAACACCTTCTACTAATATTGGTGTTGCTTCTAAAATATTTTTTGTATAATCGTTTGGTTTTGGTGTTTGTCTAACTTCGTGAATATCCCACTCTCCCATTAAACTTTCTGTCATTTCAGATGGAAAGCAGGTATGTGGATTATCTTCTCTTAATTTTTGTAAAGAGTAAGGATATGTAATTTCGTTATTTATAATTCTTAAATACATAATTTATTTCCAATTTGATGGTATTGATGCAAAATTTGTCAATCCTGTACAATTTCTAAAAGCTCCTACTCCAGTTGGAGTTGGTGTTCTTAACCAAAGAGTTGGCGCAGAACCTGTTAAAGCGTTTGATGTTGTACTCATATTATAAACATTACTAAATACCGTTGCTGCTGTATTATATGTAAATTGTAAACAAGTTGCCAATGATAGACAGTTTCTAAAAGTTGAACTAAAGTTTACAGCGTTTACATTCAAATCAAATAAAGTTGCTGGTACAGTTGTTAAAGATGTGCATGCTGAAAAGCAAGATGAAAAATCATTTGCTTGTACATTGATATCAAATAAACCAGAAGGAACTGATGTTATTGGTGTATTTGCAAATGTGTTTGAAAAACTTGTTGCGTTTGGTGAATATGCAAAAAGGTCTGATGGTATTGATGTCAATCCCGTACTTCTAAAAGCTCCAGCAAAACTAATTACTTCAGATAAACCAGTATATCCACCAACATTAATAAGAGTTCCACTACCTGGTATTGATGTTAAATTAGTACATCCATAAAAATCAAGTGTTCTTATACCAACATTACCCCATTGAATTAAACCAACTATTAAAGTACGAATTGCTGCGTTATTATTTACTTTAAATCCTGGCATAAATCCAGCAATACTAATATCGTAAGTACCAGCTGATGAATAAGTGTGTGCTCTATTTAAAGCAGTTGATGATGTAATTGTATCACTATTACCATCTCCCCAATTTACACTTATATTTGGTGTTAAACCAGCATAATCTACTAAAGGTAAAGTAAATACCGTATTAGATGTTGTTGTTGTAATTCTAATAATAAAAGGAAATGATACTCCACCTTCTCCTGATGATATTAATCTTCTAAATATTCCCATATCTTCCATAACTTTTAATTCATATTTTTACCACTCACAAAACCAAAATAATTACTTCCACCATTATAAGTATAGAATACTAAAACATCAGTACCAGAAGATGTAAGTGTAGGAACAGTTCCACCAGCCCAATCAACATTAGCTGGGAATGATACAGAATAAGCTCCTGCATTTATAACTACTAAAGTAAATCCATATCCGTTTGGTGAAGCAGGTGGATTAGTAAATGTTACTGCCCCACTTGCATTAAATTGTCTCCTAAAGTTGTTTGCCGTTGAAAGGTCTAAAGCTGCACTTCCACCAGTTCCCAAATCAGAATAAGTTTCTCTAAATTGAGTTGCTAATATAAATGTAGATGCTGCTATTGATGTTGTTACAGTCACATTACCTGTTACAGAAAGTGTATTACCATCAAATAAAATATTAGATTCTACATTTGGTTGGTTAAGAGCATTATCAAATGTTATTACACCATTATCAGTAGTACCCTGAATCAATATAGAACCAGAAGTACCAGAAGTTCCCGATGTAAAGTTTGGTGGAGTTGTACCTGATGTACCACTTATACCAGACGAGCCAGAAGTTCCTGATGAGAAGTTTGGAGGTGTTGTACCCGATGTACCATCAACGCCCGATGTGCCACTTAATCCAGAAGTACCAGAAGTTCCTGATGTAAAGTTTGGTGGAGTTGTACCTGATGTACCATCGACACCAGATGTACCATTAACGCCCGATGTTCCTGATGTTACACCATAGAATGATACTCCCGATGTACCAGAAGTACCTGCTGGTCCATCTACTCCAGAAGTTCCTGATGTACCAAAGAATGTACCATCTAAACCAGAAGTTCCTGATGTGCCGCTTGTACCAGTAGTTCCTGATGTGCCGCTTGTTGCATCTCTACCGCTCGTACCTGAAGTTCCAGCTATGCCAGAAGTACCACTACTTCCAAAGAATGTTCCGTCTAAACCAGACGTACCTGATACTCCCGATGTACCACTTGTGCCCGTAGTTCCAGATGTGCCGCTTGTGCCAGTTGTGCCCGATGTACCACTACTTCCAAAGAATGTACCATCTAAACCAGAAGTTCCTGATGTGCCACTTGAACCAGAAGTTCCTGATGTGCCACTTTGACCTGATGTACCAGATGTGCCACTTTCACCTGAAGTTCCTGAAGAACCGAAGAAAGTTCCATCCAATCCAGAAGTTCCCGATGTGCCATCAATACCACTTGTACCTGCAGTTCCATCAACTCCGCTAGTGCCAGACGTTCCCGATGTGCCAGATGTTCCCGATTCTCCGCTTGTACCACTACTTCCAAAGAATGTACCATCTAAACCAGAAGTTCCTGATGTGCCATCAATACCGCTTGTGCCAGACGAACCCGAAGTACCATTTAATCCATCAATACCGCTTGTGCCGCTCGTACCTGAAGTTCCAGACGAACCAAAGAATGTACCATCTAAACCAGAAGTTCCCGATGTGCCACCTGTTCCATTTGTACCATCTATACCGGATGAGCCAGACGTTCCTGATGTTCCCGATGTGCCATCTATACCGCTTGTGCCAGAAGTTCCTGATGAACCAAAGAATGTTCCATCAACACCACTCGTACCGCTTGTGCCAGACGTTCCATCAATACCATCCGTACCATCACGACCACTCGTGCCAGATGTACCATCAATTCCGCTTGTGCCAGATGTTCCTGAAGAACCAAAGTAAGTTCCGTCTAATCCAGAAGTTCCCGATGTACCAGATGTGCCACTTGAGCCAGCCGTACCATCTAATCCTGATGTGCCAGACGTTCCATTAACGCCGGATGAACCAGAAGTACCATCTATACCAGATGAGCCCGATGTGCCATCCGTACCACTTATTCCCGATGAGCCCGATGTGCCAGATGAACCACCTGTGCCAGATGAACCATCAGTACCGCTTGTGCCAGAAGTTCCATCAACACCACTTGTACCGGATGAGCCAGTCTCACCGCTTGAACCAGACGTGCCATCAGAACCAGAAGAACCATTACTACCGTCCGTTCCATCTCTACCACTTGTGCCAGATGTTCCATCAACTCCGCTTGTACCATCTACACCGCTTGTGCCATCAATACCAGAAGTTCCCGAAGAGCCGCTTGTGCCATGTGAACCACTTGTACCAGAAGAACCTGATGTGCCATCAGTACCACTTGTGCCAGAAGTTCCATCTATACCACTTGTGCCATCTATACCACTTGTGCCAGATGTACCACCACTACCGCTTGTGCCATCTGAACCTGATGTGCCAGACGAACCATTACTACCATCAGTACCATCACGTCCGCTTGTGCCAGAAGTTCCATCAACACCAGATGTTCCCGATGTGCCACTTTCTCCGCTTGTACCACTACTTCCGCTTGTGCCATCAGAACCAGATGAACCTGAAGAACCAGATGTACCTGATGTTCCTGATGTGCCATCTATACCGCTTGTGCCAGAAGTTCCCGAAGAACCGCTTGTACCTTCCGTACCCGATGTGCCAGAAGAACCTGATGTGCCAGAAGAACCTGATGAACCGTCAGTACCGCTTGTGCCGCTTGTACCACTCGAGCCAGATGTACCAGGCGAACCTTCCGTACCGGATGTTCCCGATGTGCCAGAAGTTCCCGATGTGCCATCTATACCAGATGTTCCTGATGTGCCAGAAGTTCCTGATGTGCCACTTGTGCCAGATGTTCCTGTTGAACCTGATGTTCCAGATGTGCCAGATGAACCTGAAGTTCCTGAAGAGCCTGCCTCACCACTAGAACCAGAAGTTCCTGAAGTTCCGCTTGTGCCAGACGTTCCCGATGTGCCAGTTTCACCGCTTGTACCCGATGTGCCAGACGTACCTGCCGAACCACCACTACCAGAAGTTGCGGATGTACCACCACTACCAGAAGTTGCGCTTGTGCCAGATGTTCCTGATGTACCGCTTGTGCCAGATGTGCCAGCAGTTCCTGAAGAGCCGCTTGTGCCAGACGTACCACCAGAACCTTCAGTACCAGATGTACCCGATGAGCCAGATGTGCCAGCCGAACCATTTGTTCCTGATGTGCCAGAAGTTCCTGATGTACCGCTTGTGCCAGACGTACCACCACTACCTGATGTTGCTGACGTACCAGATGTACCGCTTGTGCCAGAACTTCCTGAAGAACCAGAAGAGCCGGATGAACCAGCCGTGCCAGATGTACCACTTGTTCCCGATGTTGCTGATGTACCGCTTGTGCCAGAAGTACCAGAACTTCCTGAAGACCCAGATGAACCAGCCGTGCCAGATGTACCAGAAGTTCCTGAAGACCCAGATGAGCCTGATGTTCCTGGCGAACCTTCGGTTCCCGATGTGCCAGAAGTTCCTGATGAGCCGCTTGTACCTTCAGTTCCCGATGTGCCAGATGTACCTTCCGTTCCTGATGTGCCAGATGTGCCCTCAGTTCCCGATGTGCCAGATGTACCTTCCGTTCCGGATGTGCCACTTGTGCCAGATGTTCCATCAACTCCAGAAGTTCCCGATGTACCTTCCGTGCCGCTCGTACCGCTTGTGCCTTCGGTGCCGCTTGTACCGCTTGTGCCAGAAGTACCACCACTACCAGCAGTGCCATCAATACCGGATGTACCAGACGAACCTTGCGCTGCTGCTATATTTCTTCTTTCTAATCTCTTTGTTACACTATTCCATGTTACAACTTCATCTGATGAACCAGATATTAAGTTGATAATTTCTAAATGACTTAATGCTCTTATACTACTACTTACATTTAAGCTTCCACTTACTCCTAAACTTCCACTAATTATAAGTGATGCATTTATTGTTTGGTCTTTATTAATGTTTAAGAATGATGCTGTATCCGTATTTGCTGAATTTAATGCAAATGATGCAGTCAATGCAGTTATAGAGTATGTAATACTATCCATACCCAACGGACCATCTACATTAATTGATTTTACATAAGATGCTGATACAGAACTTTCTGCTGCTCCACCATTTATTGTAATTAATACCCCATCAGAACCAGATGAAACTACCGCAACACCACTACCACTAAAGTTCATTTTTGAAACACTAGCTTTTACTAATGAACTTGTTAAGTAAACATTCAAATTAGCTCCACCACCTAAAGCATTTAATGCGTAAGATGCAGTCAATGCGTAAGATGAACTTACTGCACTAAATACACTCATTGATGATGTTTGTGAGTTCAACACATATTGTACTCCACCAGCCAATGAAGCTGATAACGAATTTAGTGATGCTGAATCAAATCCGGCAACACTATCTGCAAAGGTTGCTTTTCTTGCATACGATGCAGAAAGTACTTCACCAAATACTCTATCACCAGGAATTGTACCATTAATTAATGAACCACCACTACCAATTACAACATGTCCAGAAGTTAATCCAGCAAATTTAATTTGAATTGTATTTTCATCAATTGATTTAATTGTACCAGGTATAATTTGGTCTTCAGAACCAGTTGCGTAAACCTGAACCATAGGATAAAGTATATCCAAATTATGTACAATTGTTAAATCACTAACATTGCTAAATGATACAGTTTCAGTTAAAGATGTTTCAGGTTGTGGAATATAATAACCTTGTGTTTCATTATATCTTAAAATATCATATTCAGCAGATGCAGTTGGTCCTACTCCTTGGAATCTATATGTACCAAAAAATGAACCAGTAAAATTAGGAGCAAATATTGTGTTACTTGCTGAAATATTTTGTGCACTAATATTACGTGCTACTTCTAAATCACCTTGAATTGATGATGATGTATTAACTACAAATCCTAAATTTGGTGAAATTCTTGCTATCGCAGAACCAGATTGTAATAATGAAGTTTCAAATGATAAATTAGCAATATTAATATTTCTAATACCACTACCATCTCCTACAAATGTAGAACCACTAGCCAACACAATACTACCACTGGTCATAAACATGCTACCAGTAACAAAGATTGAACCAGATTGTACGGTCAATGAACCAGAAGTTAATGTTGTTTGTTTATTAACAACCAATCCAAAGTCTGGCGAAATTACAGCTTGTGCAGAACCAGAAATAATTCTATCTAATTTAAGGTCTTGCAATGCGTTTGCAGGGATGTTGAATAATCCACCACCATCACCTATATAAAGTGCCGCAGTGATTGGTACATTTACACTTAACTTATCAGGATCTATAATAGCAATACCAGAACCAGAGTTAATTTTGAATAACTCAAGGTTTTGAATAGCTTCAGGTGGGATATTAAATAGTCCACCACCATCTCCAATATATAAAGATGCTGAAAGAGAACCTGTTATGTTTACCGAACCAGTAAATTGAGAACCGCTAATAGGTGAAGTTACTATAAATGTATCACCACTTTGAACGGATGCCGTTGCACTACCACTTGCTATCAATGGTGCTGCTGCCGCTTGTACATTAGTTAAGAATCTACCATCACCATAAACGAATTCAGATGCTATAATACTTCCACTAATACTAATACTACCAGTAAATTGAGAACCTATTGATGAACCAGTTGCTGCAGTTGTTACTATAAATTTATCACCACTTTGAACCGATGCAGTTGCAGAACCACTTGCTATCAATGGAGCTGCTGCCGCTTGTACATTAGTAATAAATCTACCATCACCAAATATAAAATCGGTTGCTCTTATGCTACCACTAATTTCAACACTACCAGTAAATTCTGCTCCAACAAATCCACCAGTTGCAGCTGTTATTACTTGGAATCTATCACCACTTGCTACCGATGCTGTTGCACTACCACTAGCAATTAACGGAGCTGCTGCCGCTTGTACATTTGTAATATATCTACCATCTCCAAAAAGATAACCTCTAGCGGTCAAATCATCTGCTGTTAAACTTCCACTTACACTAACACTACCTGTAAGTTGTACCCCTATTTCCGAACCAGTAAATAATGTTTCTACTTTAAATCCATATTCAGGTGATACAGACGCTGTTACACTACCACTAACAATAAATGATGATAATAACGCATCTTCAGTTAATGCTGAACGAGGTATGTTTCTAAGATATGTACCTTCTGCGTAAATAAATGATGCCGAATCAATAAATAAACCACCACTTATATCTGATACAAATAAACTACCACTTATAGAAACAGAGCCTGTAAATTGAGAACCTATCTGAGTACTAAAATATTCAGATGATGATTCTGATGCCGTATAGAATGCTGATGTGAATGGAGTAATAACTCTAAATCCGTAATCAGGAGATACCGATGCAGTTACCGAACCAGATTTAATTTCAAATGATACTAAAGCATCTTCCGTTAATGCAGAACGAGGAATTTCTCTTAAGTAAGTACCTCTAGCATAAATAAATGAAGATGAATCTATGTATATACTTCCACTAAATCCAGAACCACTTTCAAACGATTCAACAATAAATCCTCTATCAGGTGATACCGATGCAGTAACACTTCCACTAGCTACTCTAAATACTTCTTCAGATAATGCGTTTCTAGGAATGTCAAACAATCCTTTACCACTACCACTAAACATAGATGCGGAAACATTACCATAAATGTCTAAACTTCCTGTTATTTGTGTTGGTGCTACTACTTTAAATTCTGCAGGTAATTTTATTTCATCTACAATTTGTATCTCACCAGCCATTGCGCTGTGGAATTGGCAATTGTAATATAATAAATCAGGAGAGCCAGATGGTGGTGTGAATAAAATAACACCATTATCTTCACCATTATTTGTTACTCCAGTATCGTATGTATTATTAGTTCCAGTAGAATTAACTGTCTTAATCCAAAAAGGATGTCCTAATGAAGTTACATTAAATGTGTACTCTACACCTCTAACTAAAAATAAATTTGGATTTATACCATTAGCAGCTCCACTAAATTCATAACCATCGCTTCCACTATTAATTACATTGAATACAGTGTTTAAAGATGAAGTAGGTATAAATCTATCAACACCATAGATATATGTACTTCCACTTAATGTGGATTGTACATTTACGTTAAATCCTTCTGATGGTGAAATTGATGCTGTTGCACTTCCACTAAATATTTTTGTTGAATCAATTGCTAAATTAGCTAAAGTAATATTTGAAATATATCTACCATCACCAACAAAGTAAGAACCACTTTCTACTATTAAGTTTCCACTTATTCTTACACTTCCAGTAAATTCAGAACCACTATCAGCGGATTCAACTTTAAATCCATAAACAGGACTTACTGATGCTGTTACACTACCACTTGATATTCTAAACACTTCAGATGATAATGCGGATTGTGGAATATCAAATAGTCCTCTACCACTACCACTAAAGAAAGAGCCAGATGCTAATAATATATTTCCTTCAACTTTTATTGAACCCGTAAACTCAGAACCACTTGCTGCAGATTCTACAATAAATCCTCTATCAGGCAATGCTGAAGCGGTAACACTTCCACTTGCAATTCTAAATAATTCTTGAGATAATGCTGAACGAGGTATATTAAATAACCCAGCACCATCTCCAGAAAATAATGATGCTGAAATAGAACCAGTAACACTAATAGAGCCTGTAAATTGTGAACCACTATCAGATGCGATTACTCTAAATCCAAATTCAGGACTTACAGATGCCGTTACAGATCCTGATGCTATAAACGTTGATAATAATGCATCAGGAGTTAATGCTGTTCTTGGAATATTAAATAATTTTTCACCACTACCAGAGAAGAAAGAACCACTTTGTAGATATACACTTCCACTTGAGTATATTGAAGAACTAAATTCAGCTCTATCAGTACCTTCAAGTCTAAATCCATATTCCGGACTTACTGAAGCGGTTATACTACCTGTAGCTATACTACTTATTTCAAAAGATAAAGCTGAACGAGGTATATCGAATAAAAGTCTACCGCTACCACTAAACGCAGAACCGCTTGATAAATAAACACTACCACTAAATGTTGAACCATATTGGCTAGATTCTACTAAAAATCCATATTCAGGATTTACCGAAGCTATAACAGCTCCAGAAACTATTCTTGAACTTTCTACCGCAGGTACATTTATTAATTGAGAACCATCTCCAATAAAAAATTGTGCTCTAACACTTCCACTAACATCAACACTTCCAGTAAATCTAGAACCAAATGCTGAACCAGTAAATGGAGTTTCTACTCTAAATCCAAACTCATTACTAACTGATGCCGTAACACTACCTGTTGCTATTTTTGTAATTTCAAATGCTAATGCTGATTGTGGAATATCAAAAAGATTTCTACCACTACCACTAAATGATGCACTTACTGATAGAGCACGTACTGCTTCAGTTACATCTAAATCACCAACAACATCAGTATCTCCAATAAATTTAATTTCGGCAGGTCTTACTGCTTCATCTACAATATTAATTTGCCCAGCCATTGCTGAATGCAATTGACAAACATAATACAAAGTGCTTGGACCTGACGCTGGTGGTGTGAATGTTATTATACCATTATCATCCCCATTATTAGTAACACCATCATCATATGCATTAGCAGTTCCTGTTGTTTGTGTAGTCTTAATCCAAAATGGATGACCTGTTGCATTAACATTAAAAGTATATGTTATACCTCTAGCTAATGTTAAAGTTGGATTTGCACCAATTCCTTCAAATTGATATGCAGATGAACCATTATTGATTACGTTAAATGTAGTTTGTATTTGAGATGGGTCTAATGGTATATTAGATGCCGATACCCATAAACTACCACTTATAGCAGAAAATGTATTAACCACAAATCCATCAACAGGTGATATTGATGCAGTTGCAGAACCAGAAGTAATTCTATTAATTTCTATATTTGATATTGCCGAAAATGGTATATCAAATAATTCCTTACCACTACCACTAAAGAATGAACCAGATGAAATTTTAATACCATCTTGAACCGATAAACTTCCAGTTATAACTACACTACCACTTACAGCGATAGAGCCTGAAAAAGTTGAACCACTAATGATTGATGTTACTAAAAATCCATATTCAGGATTTACCGATGCTGTTACTGAACCCGATTTGATTTCAGTTGATATTAATGCATCCGGAGTTAAAGCCGAACGTGGAATATTAAATAATTTTTCACCACTACCACTAAAGAAAGAACCAGTGAAAAGTAATATACTTGATGTAAATTGAGAGCCACCAGGAGCAATAACTTTTAATGTAGTACCATCGGATACAGAAGCTGTTGCAGAACCACTAGATATAAGTGCCGAAATAAGTGCATCAGGTGCAAGTGCTGTTCTTGGTATATTGAATAATCTCTCACCACTACCACTAAAAGAAGAACCTGAAGTTAATTCTATACCTCTACTTCCGCTTACAAAAATTGATGAACTGAATTCAGCTCTTTGAGTACCTTCTAAACGGAATCCATATTGAGGACTTACACTTGCAGTTACACTACCACTTGCTATTCTAGGTGCTACAGTTGATGGTACATTTATTAATTGAGAACCATCACCAATAAAAAAGTTAGCTCTAAGACTACCAGTAACATCTACGCTACCAGTGAATTGAGATGCATAATCAGAACCACTTACAAAAGATTGTACTCTAAATCCAAATTCAGGACTAACAGATGCTGTAACACTACCAGTTGCTATTAATGTTGATTCTAATGCATCAGGTGCAAGTGCGGAACGAGGTATATCAAATAATAAACGGCCCGATGAACTTACAAAAGACCCACTAGCCATAAAGATACTTCCACTAAACGTAGAACCACTTGTTTCGGATATTATTAGGAATCCAGATTGAGGTGAAACAGATGCGGTTACACTACCACTAGCTAATTTAGTAGCTTGTGGAAGATTAAATAAATTTGCACCATCTCCAAAAAACGAACCTGTAAATGAACCACTAAATGAACCTGTTAATTCAGCAGAACCAGTGAATGTACCAAATACATCTGCTTGTCCAATGAATGAACCACTAAAAGAACCAGTTGCTTCAGCTTGTCCAATGAATGAACCAGTTAAAGCACCTGCTATTGATGAAGCAGTTATTTCATTTGCTATTAAGTAATCTCTGATTTGAACCGAACCAGTAAATTGCTGAACATCAGTAATTTCATCACCAAAGATATTTGAGCCAGATGAATAGATTACGGATGATGATATAATTGAAACTACTAATTGTTCAGCGTAAATCGATTGTGATACGAATAAGTTGTTTCCAACAGTTAAATCCGTACCAACATTTAAATTATTTGTAATTGTACCATTACCTTCAATATTGGTATTGGTATTAATATTTAATCCTCCAGTTGTAAAAGAAGCTGAGAATGAACCCGATGAAATAAAAGGTACATTAAATATTTCTGTACCGTCACCAACATATGAACCAGAAAAAGAACCAGTAAATTGTCCAGTTACTCTATCTAAATCCAATGAACGTACAAATCCTCTATTACCTTGGTCATCCGAAACTACAATAGCCGGAGAACCAGAAAGTGATGCTGAAAAATTTGGGACACCTAAATTCGGTTCAGCATTGGATAAATCCAAAAACTGATAACGTTCAGCAGAAACCTTTTTTGGGGGGACGGTTCGTACCCTACCACTTAATAAATTACTTTTGGCCATCCGTATCTACAAGCTTTCATATAAATATAAAATAAGGATTTATTCCTTAAATTATTCGTTAGCACTTTCAAGAATAGAAAGAATTACTTTTAAATCCGTTGAACCTGAAAAAATTAAACTGTATCCATCTTCCATAACTAATTTTCCGGCTACAACAGGATTTAATGAATCCTGAGTTGGTATTTCTACATTTTTAACCAATTCTATAATATCTTGGTCTACCAAATTAGGATTTTTAATATTTTCTCTTATTACTTCGTATAATCCACCTACTAAATATGCAGATGCGCTATATGCTGAACTACTTACAGCATATTCTGAATTAAAAGATTGTGTAAATGTTGTTTGATATAATCTAGAAACTAAAGAAGAACTTAACACACTTCTATTTTTAATAATTTCAGATGCTAATATGTTTGCATATTCTATTGCATTTATAGATGCTGTTACCTGTCCCTCTGGAATTATTGTGTTTCCATTTTTATCATAGTACCCCTTTGCCGCCTTATTTGTTCTTATTGTTGTTTTATTTGCAATATCGTATATAATAGCGTTTACATCTCTCAATACATTTGTTTCATAATAAGATGCTGAATATCCAAAAGGTGTTTCTGATAAATTGTTATTAAATTGTATATATGCCCCAATTTCTTTTGTTAAAAATGTTTTATTAATATCTAATAATTTAGATGCACTTTGAAAACTACCACTAAATTGTGAAATATCAATAGAAGCACTTATAAAACCACTACCACTAAATACATTACTAAAATTAGGAAGTGGTAATTGGTTATTTGAATCTACCAAAATTGTTACAGGTTGATTTTGTAATCCAGTGTTTGTTATCTGCATGGATAACATAATTGTAGATACTCCCGCCGGTACTACATATACTTCATCTTGTTCACCTGTCAGATTTGTAATTACTGACTGAAATCGGTTTAACGGTACAAATACATTTGCCATTTTTTTATTTTATTTTTTACGCTTCCAATGCTAATGAGAACGGAGTTACTAATGAGAATAGAGATTTACTAAATGTTCTACCCACAAGAGTACCAGTTGCCTGATTAATACTCAATCCAGTACCGATTCTAAAGTCACCATCTTGGTTACCAGAAGTAAAGTAAATTCTACCACCAGCCAATTCGGTAATTTCATAAATTGGATTTGCCACACCACTACCACCTTGGTTTGGTGGAAGTGCTTTAAACGTAACCCCACTACCATTATATGAATAGTCAATACCAGTTGCCACAATCAATGAACCAAATGATTCTAATGGTGCACCAGCTGCTATAAACTCTGCTCTTGTTCTTAAATATCTATTAGTTTCCAAAGTCTCTAATTTCTGAGAATTAATTACAGCTTTTGCACTACCATATTGTCCTGTGTAATAAGAAGATGCTGCTGCAATACTTCTTTCGTTACCACCATACAATAGGTCAGTTGCTACAGAATCAGTAATAATTCCAGTATCTCTAGAACAACTAGCCTCATTATATACTAAATATGGAAATGCTCCATTTGTATATCCAATTGCTCTTTGCTTCAATTCTTCTTTAGCTGCAATTAATCTTTGGTATGCTTCTCTACGTCTAGTTGATGGGAATACTAATTGTGTTTGATTTACAATTTTTTCAGAAACACCTTTAGCGTAATTAATACCATCAACAGTTTGTTTTAATTGTCCAACTGTTCCATTATCAGTATAAGATGGTTTAATTGCAACTGATGGAATTTTATAATAGTAATATCCAGCCTGAATACTTCTTTCATTACCACCATATACTACATCCGTTGCTACTGCATCTAATATAAATCCAATATCACGAGAACAACTTACTTCATTGTATTTTAATTGACTCCAAGAAGAACTTAAGAATGTAATTGTTTCTTTTTGTATAAACAATTTATTATTTTGTAATAATGTTCTTGCATTTAAGTTATCAATAGATGCATTTGTGTAAGTTGGATTTAAAATTGATTTTGCTGCTAATCTTCCAGCATATCTAATACCAGTTACAGTTGGGTCTAATTGATTTTGTTCAGATGGAACTCCTTTGTTAGTTGCTCTTGATGGGAATAAGAAATAGTAAGAACCAGCGGTTATACTTCTTTCAGTTCCACCATATAAAAGGTCAGTTGCTGCTGCATCTATTATATATTTTACATCACGAGAACAACTTGCTTCATTGTAGAATACCGTACTCCAAGAAGAAGATACATACTCTATAACTTCTGCTGCAATAAATGCTTTATTTTTTCTTAATAAATCAAATGATGCGGATACTTCCAATGATGCTGTTTGGAATACTATATTTTGAACAACCTTTTGTGTAATTCTACTTGCATAGTTTATACCATCAGTTGTTTGTTTTAATTGTCCTTCACCATCTCCATCTCCCAATAAAGTTGCTTTAGATGGATATTTGAAATAGAATTCACCACTCATTACACTTCTTTCATTTCCACCATATACTAAATCAGTTGCTACACCATCCAAAATATACCCAATATCACGTCTACATTTCTCTTTGTTATAATCAAATGTACTCCAGCTAGCCGTTAGATAATTCATTACTTCTTCTTGTATAAAGTTTCTATTGTTTCTTATCAAATCAACAGATGCTGATACCGATTGAGAAGCTGTTACGAATGTTATATTTTGAATTATGTTTGAAGCCACACCACCAGCAAAATTAATTGCATTTACAGTTTGTTCAACTTGCGAACCAGTAGCTTGAGATGGATATTTGTAATAGTATTCACCTGCTTTAGCACTTCTTTCATTACCACCGTAAAGTATATCAGTAGAAACTGCATCTACCAACAACCCAACATCTCTCCTACATTTAACTTCATTGTAATCAAATCCAACCCAAGAAGAAGATACATATGCTATTGTTTCGGCTTGTATAAATGGTTTGTTAGCTTTCATTAATGCGTAAGATGCTGAAGCTTGTCCCGAAGCCGTTACAAATAGTGTATTAAGAACTATTTTTTGTGCTAATTGAGATGCATACTTAATACCGTCCAAAGTTTCATCTAATTGAGAACCCGTTGCTTGAGATGGATATAAGTAATAATAATATCCATTTACAATAGAAGCAGAGTTTGAATTCCAAAGTAAATCTTCAGCTGCACCACTTATAATCAAACCAACATCTCTACTACAACTTAAATCATTGTAAACAAATGCCGTATCTGAATTAGAACCAGTCACCCAAGATGAACTAATGTATGCTACTGTCTCAGCTGCGATAAATGGAATGTTTTGCTTTAAGTTATTATAAGCATTTATTACATTAGGGTCAGTTGATTGTGTTGTATATGGTATAAGAGTTGGTAGAGAACCAGTACCATTTTCTAATATATTTGCAACAATTCCTATTGATGCTGAAATAAAGTTTACTTCAGTTTGAGTTGCTGCACTACCAGTAATTTGTGGTACGCTTGTTACTCTAATATTGTTTGCTGTATTTGAAATTATTTGCGGAGCTGAAATTACATTACCAATTATAATTTGCTCTAGCATTCTTCTAGCATAATCAATTGCAGTTGTAGTTTCAACAACTTGCTCAGATTCAGTTGCTAATGAAGGATATAGATAATAGAACTCACCAGCTTTAGAACTTCTTTGATTACCACCCCACTTTAAGTCTGTCATTACAGCATCTAAAATGTAACCAACATCTCTCTTACACTTATCTTCACTATAATACAAATACGGATACTTTGCATTTACAAATGCTAAAGTTTCTTCTTGTATAAACTTCTTATTATCTTTTATTAAGTTATAAACTGATAATACATTGTTAGAAGCGTTTTGTAGTGTTGACCCAGATATTATGTTTACTGATAATCCCTTAGCGTATTGAACTCCATCTAATGTTGGTTGTAACTGAGAATCCGTAGCTTGAGATGGGAAGTCATAATAGTACTTACCAGCTACATAACTTCTTTCATTACCACCATATAATAGGTCAGTTGAAACTGCATCTATAATATATCCAATATCTCTCTTACAAGTTGTTTCGTTGTAATCAAATTCACTCCAAGATGAACTTAAATAAGCAATTGTTTCGGTTTGAATAAATTGTTTATTTTGTCTTAATGTAGAATAAGATGATGAAATAGAAACCGATGCTGATATATGTTCTAATTTGATATTTCTAACTACTTTTTCTACTAATCCGCTTGCAAATTTAATAGCCGTTACAGTTTGGTCTAATTGAGAACCAGTTGCAGCAGATGGGAAATCAAAATAATAATTTCCGTTTACAATTGATGCGGAGTTACCACCATATAAAAGGTCATATGCCGCCCCATCTATAATATATCCTAAATCTCTACTACAACTTGCTTCATTGTAAACAAACGTTGACCAAGATGAACTCATAAATGCTATTGTTTCATCCACAATCATTTGTTTATTAGTTAATAACAAATTGTAAGCTAAATTAATTTTATTATTTGGATTTGGTGTTAAATTTGGAGCTTGATAAACAACAGAACCAGTTCCTTTTAACAATATATTTGATACAACACCAAATGATGAAGATACAATTTTTGCTTGAATTCTATCAGCACCACTACCGCTTAAGAATTGAGCCGTATTTGTTACTTTAACACTTGCTGATGTATTTGGTATAAGTGTAGGATATGTTTGTGATTCAATAATATTCAATACAATATTATACAAATTATTAATTCTATTCTTTTCAAAACTTCCACCATTTGTTGATGGTAAAATTTGTGAAATAATTGATTGTCCTTTTATACTTGCCGATGTATTTTCAATAATTGTTGGTATTGAAGATGTACCATTGTTTACAATCTTAATTACGTTAGCAAAAGAAGAACTTAAACTTGCAGTGTATATCGCAAATGATGCAGTTCCATTTGTAGTTTGCTGTAAAGATGATATATGAAGTAATGATGGTACACTATTTTGGAATCCATAATTAAAATTACTTGCTAATGAATCCGGTAAAGATGCACTACCATTGTAAATAATATCTCGTATCAATCCAAAAGATGCAGTTGTTATACCCACTTGAGTTGAACTTGCAGATATATGAGATTTTATTTGAGTTTGATTTGTTACTTTAATTGCAGAACTAGCATTTGTTACCAAATTAGGTTTAACTTCTACCCCACCAGCTATTATATCAGTTACAATTGAGAATGAAGAACTAATAGAATTAATTTGATTCACATTTCCTGTTACCAATGATGTATATTGAGGTACATTACCAACTTTAATATTATTGTCAGTATTTAACTCAAGATTTGGTGATGATAATAATAAATTTTGAACAACTTTTCTAGCTACGTTTTTAGCATATTGTACACCAGCTACAGTTTCTTTAACTTGCTCATTTTTAGTTGCTAATGATGGATACAAATAATAATATTGTCCTGCTGTAATTGCTCTTTCATTGCCACCATACCATAAATCAGTTGCCACATTATCAACAATATATCCAACATCCCTTCTACACTTCTCTCTATTGTAAACTAAATCAGGATAGAAAGCGTCTATGTATTGTATTGTTTCATTTTGAATAAACGTTCTATTCTTTCTCATCAATTCAACTGAAGATGAAACAAATTGAGTAGGTTGTGCTAATACTTTATTTGATATTATATTATTTGCAACACCTGCCGCAAATGCTACACCATCGATTGTTTGTTCCAATTGTGCATTAACCGATGGAACACCACCTACAATTGCTTTTGATGGATATAGATAGTAGTATTCACCTGCTTTAGAACTTCTTTCGTTTCCACCATATAAAAGGTCAGTTGCTACATTATCTACGATATAAGCCACATCTCTGGAGCAACTAGCCTCATTGTAATAGAAACCATCCACACCAGTCCAAGAAGAACTTAAATAAGCAATTGTTTCCGCCTGAATTAGTGGTTTATTTTGTCTTAATAAATTCCAACCACTTACACTTGATGTTGTTGGTGTTTGTAATAATTGATTTGCTGCTATCTTTTTAGCAATACCTTTAGCGTAGTTAATACCATCTAACGTTTGTCCTAATTGTCCAGCCGAATCACCATCCCCATCAACAGTTGCCAATGAAGGATATAAGTAATAGTATTCACCTGCTCTTGTAGAAGATTCATTACCACCATAAAGAATATCAGTTGCTACCGCATCTACAATATATCCAACATCTCTCTTACATTTATCTTTATTATATACAAAGAAACTCCATGCTGAATCTAAGAAAGATATAGTTTCATTTTGTATAAGTTGTTTGTTATTTACTAAAAGTTCATAAGCTATTTGATTTGAGTTTGATGCTGTAAAATATGTTTGATTTTTCATCACATTTTCAGCCAAACCTTTTGCATGAGCAATACCACTTAGTGTTGGACCTAATTGAGTTGTAGTTGCTTCGGATGGGAATAAATAATAGAATTTCCCAGCTTCAATACTTCTCTCATTACCACCATAAACCATATCGGTTACAACAGCATCTAAAATATATTTTATATCTCTACTACAACTTTCTTGGTTATATACAAATCCATTCCAACTAGCAGAAACGTATGCTATTGATTCACTTGCTATAAAATCTCTATTGTTAAAAATTAATTCTTTAGCTTGAAGTTTATTATTTGAAGCGTTTTGGAATACACCACCTCTTAATATTCTATCAGTTAAGTTTTTAGCATAATTTATTCCAGTTACAGTTTCATCTAATTGAGAACCAGTTGCTTCAGATGGATATAAGAAATAATACAATCCAGCTTTAGATGCTCTTTCATTACCACGATAGTATATATCGGTTGTAACTGCATCAATAATATAAGAAATATCTCTCTTACAAGTATTTTCATTATACTGTACACTACTCCAAGAAGAACTAATATATGCAATAGATTCTGATTGTATAAATGTTCTATTATTTCTTATTAAATTATATGCATTATTTACTTCTGCTGATTGTGTTACAAATAAAGTGTTTAAAATTACTTTTTGTGCCAATCTACTAGCATATTCAATACCTTCTAATGTTTGATTTAATTGAGAAAGATTTGCTTGAGATGGTATTTCATAATAATAAACACCATTAACAACTGATGCAGAATTACTATTCCAAATCAAGTCTTCAGCAGAACCACTTAATATAAATCCTACATCTCTCTTACACTTAGCTTCGTCATATATAAATCCACTCCAAGAAGAACTTAAATAAGCTATTGTTTCTTCTTGTATAAATGGAATATTATTTTTAAGAATATTATATGCATTTATTACTGCAGATGAAGTTGATAATGTTTGATATGGAGTTATAATTGGTAAGTTATCAATACCATTTGCTACAATATCAGCAACTATTCCAATTGATGAAGAAATAATTTGAGATTGTGTTGATGTTGCTGAACCTGTTCCTATAAATTGTGATGCAGAAGTTCTTTTTATATTTCCATCAGTATTAAGGACTAAAGTAGGTATATTACCAACACCATTTGATATTATATTAATAATAGTATCAAAGCTAGAAGTTATTGCATTTCTTACAGACCTAGATGTTGAACCGGTTGCAATTGTTTGCTCTGCATTTGTTGTTTTTATAAGTCCTTCGGTATTTTTTACCAAAGAAGCAATAGAGCCTGTTCCATTTTCTACAATATCTAAAACAACATCAAAATATGATTTTACTAAATTAATGTTTGTTTGAGAAATTGATGATGTTGTTATGTATTGAGTTGCATTTGTTCTTTTTATTGAACTAGTTGCATTTGTTACAATAGTTGGTATAGAACCCGTACCATTTGCTATTATACCTGTAACTATATCAAATGATGAACCAACTTTATTAATTTCACTATTAGATGGAGTTACAGAAGATGTCATCTGAGAACCAGTTCCAATGAGTACACCTTTAAATGATGATGATACAATATTTGGTATAGAACCTGTACCATTTGCTATTATATTAATTACATTTGCAAATGATGATGATACATTTGTTTTATCTAACGATGATACATTATTTGATGATGTAATCTGATTTACATTTGTTGCTCTAATTCCGCCATCCGCATTTTTAATAATAGATGATGGGAATCCATTACTTCCACTCGCTATAATTTTTGAAATTACATCAAAACTTCTTTCAACTTCAAGTCCACCTATTGCTACTAATTTCGTTAAATCTCTACCAAAATTAATTGCATCAATTGTTTCATCTAATTGGTCATCAGTTGCTTGAGATGGATATAAATAATAGAAATATCCTGCTTCTCTAGTTCTTTCATTACCACCGTATACCAAATCAGTAATAACTGCATCCGTAATAAATCTAACATCTCTAAAGCATTTAGCTTGATTGTAGTTTAAATAAGGATATGTATCATTTGTATAATCAATTACATTTTGTTGAATAAATGGTATATCTGCTCTTACTAAATTAGCTGCTGCTAATACTGCATCAGTTGGTTTTTGTAACGTAAGATTTAATGCAATCTTTTGAGAAAGTTCAGATGCATATTTCATACCAGTCACTGTCATATCTAATTGAGCCGTTGGTGATGGTACACCTGGTATTGTTGCTGATGATGGGTATAAGTAGTAGAATAATCCCGCTACATTACTTCTTTCAGTTCCGCCATATACTAAATCAGTTCTTACTGCATCAATTAGATATCCAACATCTCTCTTACACTTATCTTCGTTATAGAATACATTACTCCAAGAAGAAGATACATAAGCAACTACTTCATTTGCAATTAAATTTTTATTTTTAGAAAGTAAATTACTTGCGTTTAATTTATTTGTATCTGCTAATGTAAATGTTTGCCCAACTACAACTTTTTGTGCAATTCTACTTGCGTAATTTATTGCATCTAAAGTTTGTGTAAGTTGAGAACCAGTTGCCTGTGATGGGTATAAGAAATAATATTCAGATGATAATCTAGTTCTTTGATTACCACCATATACTAAATCAGTTCTAACCGAATCAATAATATAATTAAGGTCTCTACGGCAAGTTGTTTCGTTGTAATCAAATGAACCCCAAGATGAACTCATATATGCTATCGTTTCATCTATAATAAATTCTTTGTTATTTTTTAATGCTAAAGAAGAACTTGCCAAACTACCAGTTAATTGTTGATATTCTGCACCTTGAATTATTTTTTGTGCTATATTACCTGCGTAAATAATACCATCAATAGTTTGTTGTAATTGAGAACCAGTTGCTTGTGATGGGTACTCAAAATAGTATTGTCCATTTACAACCGATGCCGATATGTTACCCCAATAAAGGTCTTCTGCAACACCACTTATAATAAATCCAATATCCCTTCTACATTTAGCTTCGTTATAATCAAATTCACTCCAAGATGAAGAAAGATATGCAATAGTTTCTTCTTTAATAAAATCTAAGTTATTTGATATATGTTGACTTGCTAATGTTTGCTTATTGGATACAAATGATTGTGTTACATAATTTGTTTTAGCTACATCAACATTTCCAGTTGTTAAAATATCAACTACTACTGCAATTGAACGAGAAACAAATAATGATGCAGATAAATTTGTATCTAATGATGATGTTGTTATTTGTGCAACATTTCCAACTTTAATTAATGAACTTTGATTATTACTAACTAAATTCGGTAAAGATGTAAGTCCATTTTGTAGAACATCAGTAATTACTTTCATTGAAGAACTGATACTAGCACTATGTAAAGTTGTTCCACCAATTAATGCAGAATAATTTGTTGCAGTTGCTTTAATGTTACTACTAACAGAAGATGTGAATGGTTGTAAAGAACCTGTTCCATTTTTTATTATGTTAATAATATTAGCAAAAGATGAACTTATACTTGCTGTTTCGGCGTTTGTTGCAGAAGATGCTGATATTTGTTCTATATCAGTTACTTTGTATAATCCTTCTACCGATTGCGTAAGTGGTGGTAATGAACCTGTTCCATTTGTTATTATTGATGTAACAATACCAAAGTTAGTATTAATAGTATTTATTTCATTTGGCGTTACATACGAATTTGTTATTTGATTTGTTGTAGATACTTTAATTGGATTATTCAATGACCAATTTGTACTTGTATTTTGTGCAATTATAGAATTGATGCCATCTAATCCTTTTTTAACAATACCCTCAACAATATTAAATGAACTACTAATTAAATAACTTTGAACTAAACTTCCAGAGAAAGAAGATGTTACATTATTTAAATTAGATACTTTAATATTTTTCTCATCGTTATAAATTATACGAGGTGTATCTAATACTAAATTTTGAATAATATATTCAGTAATAATTTTAGAATATCTTATACCACCAGAAGTTTCAGTTTTTTGAATCGATGTAGCTATCGATGGAAAATCATAATAGTACCTACCACTAGCAACACTTCTTTGGTTACCACCATAATATAAATCGGTAATAACACCATCTAAAATATATCCAACATCACGTCTACATTTTGAAGTATTATATTCTAATGTAGGGTATGCAACATTTATAAATTCAATTGTTTCATCTTGAATTAATGATTTATTTTTTCTTATTAACGAAGCTGCTTCTTTTGTTGAAAGTGATGCAGTTATATAAGTTTTATTTAAAATTAAATTATGAGCAGTTCCTGCTGCAAATTTAATACCATCAATGGTTTGATTTAATTGAGAGCCTGTTGCTTGAGATGGATATAAATAATAAAATCTACCTGCTTCAATACTTCTCTCATTACCACCATATCTTAAATCAGTTGCTACCGCATCTAAAATGTATCCAACATCTCTCTTACATTTTTCTTCATTATAATAGAATCCATCATCACCACTCCAAGAAGAACTTAAATATGCAATAGTTTCATTTTGTATAAATTCTCTATTATCAAAAATACAAGAAGAAGCTGCATCATTGTTTATATCAGGTATGCTGAATGATTTATTTTTAAGTAAATTATCTACTAATCCACTTAGATATTTTACAGCTGTAAGAGTTGGTTGTAATTGTATTGTAGTGGCTTCCGATGGGTATTGATAATAGAACAATCCTGCTCTAATACTTTCTTCGTTACCACCATATAATAAATCTTTTGCAGCTGCATCAATTATGTATCCAACATCTCTACGACACGTTGTTTCATTATAAGAAAAATCAGACCAAGAAGAAGATAAGAATAATATTGTTTCTTCTTGAATAAATGATTTATTATTTACTAATATATCATATGCATTGATTTTATCAACATTTTCACTTGCTACAGACGAACTTAATATTGTAGCTGGATATGTTAATGTATTTGCAATTAATTCTATTGGTGTTGTACTTTGATTTATTATTTTTAATTTACCACCCAAAGTACTTGAATTTTGTGCTACATAATATAATTCGTTTGGTGCATCATATGGAACTTCAAACGTAATATTACCTACACTATCTCCATTGTTAATAACACCATCATTGTAATCGTATATTTCCGAAATTCCATCAACTCTTTGAGTTCTTATCCAAAACGGATAATCAACTCCACCAATCGCATCAGATGCGCTTATATAAAATTTGTAAGTTAATCCTCTAAATAATATTAGGTCAGGATTACTTCCAACTCCATCAAATTGATATGAAGAACTATTGTTATTTGTTACAGTAAATGATTGCTTATGATTTTGAGGTACACTTTCTATATTAGAACCAGTACCATTTGCTATAATGTTATATATTGTACTTAAACTAGAACTTACATTAGATATTGTACTAAGTGAAGAAGAAATTCCCGTACCAAATGGGTCTATGTTTCCAACATAAACACTTGCGCTAGTATTTGAATTTACTTTTGGTAATCGTAATACACCACCTTTTAATATTGTTATAATAGTATCAAATGAAGATGATACACTACCTGTAATTTCGTTTGTTGCCACATACGCCGATGGTTCAGGTGTTACAGCCGATACCTTAATTGCATCTTCTGTATTTGATTTAAATGTATATGAACCCGTACCATTTGCGAATATACTTAACGTTACTCTATACGATTCACTTACCGCAGAAATATCAGCTTGTGATGCTGAAGCTATCGATGATGTAATTTGCTCTGCTCCTAAAATATTATACGGAGAATCAAATCCATATCCTTTATTAGAACTTCTTGCTAAAAGAGTTGGAAAATTAGTTGTACCATTTTCTACAATAGCACTTACTAAATTAAAATCAGCAACAACTTCAGCTGCTCTTTCAGCAGATGCAGTTGCTACACCAGCCAAATAAGATTGAGTGAATGGTGTTACTTTTATACCCTCTGCTGTATTTAATGTTGTTACTTCAGGTAAAGCATCTAATCCTCTATTTAATACATCTACAACAACACTCCAACCAGCTCTTACTCTATTTCTAGCATCAATGTTACCACCACTACCAGAAATAAAACGAGAACCAGATGCATACATACCATATAAACCAAACGAAATGTTTGAGTTGTTTAGGGTAGCGTGTCCGCCATTATTTACTCTAATAGCGTAATATGAGAAGTTATTAAAGAAAGATACCAACTGAATGAATCCTCTACCATTAACCAAACAACCTACGCCATTTGGAGAAATTTGTGTATAAGCATCCAATACCATTGAAGCCAACGGAGAGTCTGGGTCTATCACATCACCATTAACATAAAGACCTCCACCACCTGGCGGAATTTCTTCGTAAAGTTCGGTGAATGAATTCTCTTGGTTAGAAATTTGCGAGCAGTTCTGAACATATGGTGAAGTTGTAATAAATGCACCAGGTTGGAAAGCGACCGCAAATCCTCTTTGTGGTTCTTTTTCACTTGGCCATAATCTTAATCCACCCATAGTAACCTCTGCAATATAACATCCAGAGTTTACATAGAATAGGTCTTGTTCAGGGTTTTT
>JACCEA010634111.1_pt1 | contig 52168 bp, 57 predicted proteins | sample 7449851 | NCBI WGS metagenome assembly JACCEA01 (sample SAMN15323453, study PRJNA562643) | freshwater metagenome | isolation source: river surface water | place: USA:Blue River Watershed | collected 2017-08-18 | reverse complement strand
GTCAGTTGAACTGTTTTAATAGCATCAAAATTTAGATACTCTTGTAGTGTAGGATCATTTTTAAGAGCATTTATATCATAATTTGTATTCATAATATTAATCAGTGAAAAGAGCTTTTGATTCAAAGTGTCGCGATTATCAATTGCCTTTTGCGTATAAAAGTTTTCAAATGCGCAATCACTGTATACTCCAAAAGGTTGATTAACTGTTTTACATTGAACATTATTTGGATAAGAAAGTTCTAATAGTCCAATAAATACTGAAAGTTTAGTAGGGTCATTACTAATACCACCTGCAGCAGCTGTTGAACATTCATTACTATAACTTGAAGTTTCTGAAAGTGTATTATAATATTCATATGTTGTTGGATTTTGTGCTGCTTTAAATAATCCGTTTCCAATAATTGGGAAGTATAATTTTGTACTACTTTGATTAAATAATTTACTACAATAACCAGGTACAGGTACAGTATCACCATTTACTAAATATTCATATGTCCACGCTGGTGTAGTTTGAGCCCATGATGGTGCAGGTGCCATTGAGTAAGGTTTTACAACATAATCATTTAACCCATTTGCATTTTCAGGATAATAAATACTAACAAGACCAGGACCACTACCTAATACTGAATTATCAGCCCAAATAGAAATATCACACTCTTTTGTTGTTTCTTCAGGATCAACAAATGGAATAGCACTATTCATATAATAACTTTTTAGGATTGATGAATATGCTTGTGTATCAAATGAATTCATTGTTGATGTTGTAGATTCCTTTAATTGTTTACAACTTCCAGATGCTACATCACATGTTTGTACATAATAATCATTTTGATATGAAAAGTCAGTACCTTGAATACGAAGATTGATTATACCACCACTATAATTAAATTTTTTTACATCACTTTTTGTCCAAATTAAATAATTTTCAATCCAATTTTTATTTTGCATATTTAAACCTTTTAGATAAGGATATATTATATCCTTAATAAGTGAATTATATTCAGCTTGATTCATTTGAACCCCAATAAATTGTACCTCAAATACAGATTTAGAATCATCATAATTAGAATTAGTTGACCAGTAACCATTGTAATCAACCGAAAAAGTTTCACTAATTTCAATTTTTACATCATCGCAATTGCCTGCGTTTTTATCTAAACTTAAAAAACTTGCTTTTTTAGCAGTATTTACTCCCATTATTAAAAATGTTAAAAACATAGCTAGCCCACATAATTGGACAAATAGTCCAATAGGTAATCTAACATTTCTTAAAGCTTTTGATAATCTTAATTCTCCAGGTAGATACTTTACCCAAAACTTATATATACTACTAGTATACTTATTTTCAGATAAATAGGTTTCTACTTTACGTCCACACGAGTCAGTATTTGTTGACATTTTTACTAATATTATTTGGTTTTATTATTAATAATTTGATTTGTATACTTTAATATATAAAGACTTTATATTTCAATTTTTATATAACTAAAAACTTAAGCAAATACTTAAATATAAATTAAATTAATAATATCTGCAATTGTATATATCTTTTGTTGTTTTAATGTTTGATAGTATTTTGATTCAACTGATGGAACTGATTCATACATTTCATTATCTCCATCTTTATATACTTTTTCCAAATAGTTTATCCATGGTATTGGATTTGAAAAAGTTAAAAGTTCAAGTAAATAATTTTTATCTATATATAAATATTTAAGTGATGAGTTAGCTAAATAACTTGGATCTGAATTTTCTTCAATATTTTCAAAAACCCAATAGTTAGAATCATACACACATTGAAAAATTCTCATTATCACATGAACAAAATTAATGTTTAGCGAAGTTGCTAAAACAATTCTCCTACTATTTGACATACCTTCAAACTCAGTTACATTTGAATCACATTCATTATGAGCATAATATTTAATAGTAGAGTCTGTTTCTAAACTCTGGTAGTGTGTTAGAATAGATTTAATTAAATTAATTATTTTATTTTGAAGTTCAACGCTTGATGACATTTGTTTGATATTTTAGTTTAATCCAATTCAATCAATTAAATTAATCAATTTTTTACCCTGCTAAGGCAGGTTTATTTGTTAAAACAAACATCCAAAGGTTAACAATTTTCTTCAGTTAATTTAATAATATCTGCAATTGTATATATCTTTTGTCGCTTTGTTGTTTGATAGTACATCGAATCAACTGTTGGAACTGATTGATACATTTGATTATCTGAATCTTCATATGCCCTTTCTAAATATTCAATCCACTGGCTTAAACATGAATTTGAATTTTGAAATGTTAAAAGTTCTAATAAACTATCGGAATCTATATCATCTAGATCTGAAGTACTTTCAATATCTTCAAATACCCAATAATCTGAATCATACACACACTGAAAAATTCTCATTATCACATGAACAAATTTAATATCTAGTGAAGTTGCTAAAACAATTCTCCTACTATTTGACATACCTTCAAACTCAGTTACATTTGAATCACATTCATTATGAGCATAATATTTAATAGTAGAGTCTATTTCTAAACTCTGGTAGTGTATTAGAATAGATTTAATTAAATTAATAATTTTATCTTGAAGTTCTATACTTGGTGCCATTTATTTAATTATTTTTAATTTAATTTAATTAATACAATCAAATGAATTAATCAATTTTTTTAATATACTTAAACAAATATCCAATATATATAATTAGTCTATGGTTACTGTATGTGTGTTAAGTTTAGAAGATACAGATTTAGAGCAGTTAGTTGAACTAGCTCAAAAAAGAAAATGGATTTGTATTAATTTGCAATCATTTGGATCATTCAAGTCACTACTTAAAAAACATCAAGTTACTAAATTTGTACTAGGTGGTTTTTTTAATGAATCAAACATATTTATTGAATTTTATAAATCAAATGATTTGAATATCCAATGTGTGGGTGTGAATGGATTGACTCAAATTGAAGATCAAGAGTTTAAAATAGAATTTAATGATTTTGAAGAATTTTTAAAGTTAGAAGATTCACAAATGATATATAATGCAGGAATTCAAGATGAAGATATTAACTTTGACAAATTAATTAATTCAATCCCATGGACACAAATGTATGCTTTTAAATCTCCTGTTCCTAGATTAATATGTGTTCAATATAAACCTAATCCAGATAAACTTGAGCCAATTTATAGACATCCAACCGATTGTTTGCCTATTCAAAAACCATTTGATCCTGTAATTAGTGCAATTGCAATAAAGTTATCAAAGTTACTTAATTGTCCTGAATTTAATCATGTATTAATTCAGTTATATAGATCAGGAGAAGACAATATTTCTGCACATTCTGATAAGACTTTAGATTTACTACCAAATTCTCCAATAGTTAATTATACATTAGGTGCATCAAGAGATTTTAGGATTATATTAAAAGAAGATAAAAATATTTATGAAACATTTAGTTTATCCAATGATTCTATTTTTGTTTTAGGTCAAAAAACAAATCGAATGTTCTGGCATGAAATTAGACCTGATAGAAGACCTGATAATATAAAGTCAGAAGAAGAGTTAAATAATGGAGGTCAAAGAATAAGTTTTACATTTAGATGTATAGGCACATTTAAAGATATAGAAGGAAATTTAGTTGGTCAAGGAGCACCCAAAGATAAATTAAATAAACAAGATGATTCTCGAGAAATAATTCAAGCATTTGGATTAGAAAATAAGTCTATAGATTTTGATTGGAATGAAACATATGGAAAAGGTTTTTATTGGCATTAATAAAAAAATTGTCCTTAACAGGTAATTTTTCAATGTCTTAACAAAAATTAATAAAAAATTGTAAAATTTATTTATTTAAAAATAGACAATAGTATATATAAAATATACTATGGTTCATGGATGTATCTATTCAGTTGAATATGAAATTTATTTAAATAAACCACTTGATTTATTTGATCAAGTACTTCCTTTGTGTACTAAAGTAAGAAAAATGATTGAATATACAGAAAAAAATGGTACTTACAAATTAGTTATTTTAAATTATAATGATTTAATAGAACGTTTTGAAGCAAATCCATTAACTATGCAATACAAAGAAGAAATATATAAAGCAGATTATAATGATTTATATTATTCAGAAGTATTAACATATTCAAGATTTGTTAAAAATGAATTAATTATTCCAATGACTGATGAAGAATTTAATCAACTTGTTACTAATATAAAAGAATTAGATGAAACTGGTCAGTGGACTACAGAATATTATAAATTATATAGACTTAAACATATACAAGAAATTGTTCGTAATGAAACATTTGAATCAATTGTTCAAATGGAAAAAGAACTAACTAAAATAGAACTAACACAAGATGAATTAAATATAATTAATACAATAAAAAATGATAAATTAATTGCTCCAATAATCAAGTCTGCAAGTATAAATTTGTGTTGTATTTATTATTAATTCAATTAGTTTATTTTAAATGATTGAAATTGTTCAAAAATAATAAGTTGTAAAGTAGTAGTTGGTGCAAATCTAATCCATATTGGTATAAATCCAGTATACAAACTAAAAGCTCCACGAGTTTTTATAATTTTTTTAGCACAATCAATAAAGCCATTATATTTATTTATTGTATTTTGATTCATAAGTTGTGTTCTAATCATATCAATAGGTGTAATAGTTATAGCCATAAAAAATCCTGAACTAAATGCTGAAAGAAAATGTGTTAAAATACTTGATTTATCAAATCCTTTATTAACTATTTGTTGTTTAATTTGTTCATAACATGCCATTTTAGTTCCATTTAAAACACATGATCTAATTAAATTTGCACTTAGTCCTTTATAAAATCCATTAATTCCTTCTTCAGTATAAATGTTTTTGGAAATAATTTTAAGAGAAATATTTGTTTTGCCTTCTGCTGCCATTAATTTAGTTTTTATTACATCAAAAGGATTTCCAACAATTGAACCAATTGCTCCAGATGTAAATCCTGCTAAAAATTTACCCATAAATCCATAATTATTATTTGGATTTATAAGTTCATTTATTGGTGAATATAAACCTAAACGTAATGATGTTGAGGTTCCTTCTCTTATCCATGCTGCTTCTATACCTTTCCAAAATGCTTTTATTCCTTCATCTTTAAATATTGTTTTAATTGTACCATTTATACCTAAAGATTTATAATTTTTAGTATTATTAAAACCAGAAACTTGTAATCTCGTTTTAATTACATCAATAGGATGAGTGACAGTTACAGTAATAACTGCACTAATTCCTGCGATTAATATATTAGTTACTAACTCCATTGTGAATAATATTATTTCAAGTTAATTAACATAATTAAAATATCAATTTTTTACTTAATTAGTTTGCTTTAAATTAAATTTTTAGTTTATTTATATTATAAATGTTATCAGATATTGTTAATTTTTTAAAGTCAGCAAAATCATGTGTTGATACAATTATAAATGAGTTGGAAGAATTTAAAAAATTAGAATCAAATGGCATGAAAAAAATAGATTTATTTATTGAGATAATAAAAGAGTTAGGTTGTTCTGTAAAGAACCTTGAAAAAGCTTTTGCTGATGAGAATGAAATTCCTGTTGAACACAGACTAAAATATTTAATAATTAAAGAACTTAAATTTGATTTAGATGATTTTGTTGATTCTATTAAAGAATATAGAAAATGGTATATTTTAGTAATTAAAGGTGAAAAGTTACCAGAAGACTTAACTGGTCCAATTGATATATCTGGTTCTACAAGCAAATGTAGAAAATGTTGTAGATGGTCTATATGTTGTTCCACATGTCCTTGTAAAGTTACTGATCCAGTTTTTTTAAATGCAGGAATACAGCTTGCATTAGTGTCACCATCACAAATGAATAAACAGTTAGATGAATCATTTCAAAAAATAATGGAAAAAGTTAGAATAGTTATTGAACTTGAAAAAGATATTTTTGGAACAGCAATAAAAATATCCCACCCTATCTTACAAAGAGCATGGATGAGTTTTGGACCAAGAGATAAAACAAAAATTGAGGTTGAAGAACATATGTTAGTAGAAGCTCTAGTTAATAGATTAAAAGATGAGTGTAATGGTGAAGTTGTAAATGAATCCAAATGTAGAGAAATTATGTATAGTTTTTTACAAGAGTTAGAAAGAAAAGCGGGTAATAAACCTAATGGTAAAATATCAATTGATGAATTAAATGAACTTGTACCTACTGAATCAAATACTAAATCTGTTCTTGAAATGTTAGGATTAGTTGAACAACCCGGTTGTAATCATATGAACGAATCAAAATTCTCATCATCACAAGTATCTTTACATTGCTTAAAAGAAAATGGTGCAGATGATGTGTTAAAAATATTAGCAAAATATGTTAGTGAACATATGGGCTCTAAATCTGGGTCTGTGTTTAACACCTCACAAATACCCGAAACCAAACTCATTCTAGATCCTATAACCCCCGAATCTATTAAAATTGAGTTAAATGTTCAGAAAAAACTTGATCTTGATTTAAATCTTCCCGTTAGGGTTACAATGAATGATAAAGAAGGTATTTTAGAATGTGAAGGTTATGGTTCACATTGGCCATACAAAGTTATTTGTGAGTTTGGGCTTGATGAGATTAAATTAGTTAATTCTATTACAGCAACATTTGTTGCAAAAGATCAAGGATGGGGGGGAACTGGACATGCAAATATTAGATATCGTGCTGGATCAAACAAAATAACTCCTGCGATTTTTATTGACAGAAATGCAAATCCATCAAATACATACACTTACACAATTAAAAAAGATGAATTGAATGGTTTGGTTAGTAATAACAAAATAACTTTTTGGTTATGTTCTCCTCCTTGGGATGGATGGAGTGCACAAGTTACACATTGTGATATAGTTCTAAACTAATTAGTTTAACTACTAAAAGCTTGACAACTCATTCCTGACATTACTCTTTGAATATTTTGACTTCCAACAAATACTTCAATATTTACTGGTATTGAATAACTTGACAAATTTATTTTGTATCTTTCTAAAAATACACATTTAAATGCTTGTGTTGAAGCCCATGTATCTAAATTAGTTATCGAGTCTGTAGATTTTGCTAATGACTTGTACAAATTATTGCATTCATTTAAAATTCCAACCCAATTTTTCATATTAGATTGTCCATCTAGTGCTATCCCATACACATATATATTATCATATTCAGCTAAATACATATTTGACTGTTCAATTGTATAAGTTATATTTTTTTCTGTATAAGTTATATTTTTTTCTTGTTTATTAAATTTTTCTATAGTGTGAATTTCTACTGATTGAATTGTTGGTAAATCTGTTTTTGTAATATCTTGATTAGAACTTGATGGTCTAATAAACACAAACATAAATTTTTGAAAATTTTCCCCATAAGTTCGATTTAATGTTTGAGAAGTATAAGAGTGGAAATAGTCCATTGAAAAATTCATTTTAACAAGTTCATGGCTTTTTAGTGCCATTTGTTTTCTATACTTTGAACTAACATAACAAATATTTTCAGATATCAAATGTATTGATTCGATATATTTTTCTAGTTCTGCAATACTATTAAGTGGAATTGTTAATTTAAATGTTGTATTTTGGTATTGTGTTGCTATTAATGGAATTGGCATATCATATGATAAAAATTGATCTAAAAGAGGAATATCTAAATATCTCGAATCACCGGATTTAAAATAATATTTATTTGTATATACCCATGCTTCTTCCCTTTGTGTTTTTATCATGGATTTAATTTCATCTTTAGAATATGTTGAATTAAAAACTTCTGCATCCAAATATTCAATATTAGTTTTAAGTTCTGAACATATCAAATAAACCAATAGTAGTTTAGGAATTTTAAAATATGTACATCCACCTATTTCTATTTCAGCGCTTGCATCTGCTAATAAATTTAAAATAGTTCCAAATGATTCTTTTGAGCATGATTGTTTAAGTTTTAGCCTCAAAGAAAATTTACCAATTGAATCTGATACTCTATCAAATGTAAATATCTGCATTGGTTTAATTTTATTAGTACCAAACTCTCCCAGTACATTAACTTTTAATCGGTTAATATTTGTAAAGTTATAATTATCTAAACTATTATCGAATAATTCAAAATCACAACCTGTTAGCTTTTCTTTATTACAATTTTCAAATGATGAATCTGTTTCTAATGAATAATTGGTCTCATTTGATTCTGCAAGTAATTTTTCATCAATTTGTTTTAACCTTTGTAAAAAATCTATTTCTTTGGTTGTATTGTCATTTTGTTTTGAATCTGCAATAAAAAATTTCATTATGTCCATTTGCTGCTTGATAGTTAATTAATTAAATGAGTTAACTTATTTTTAAATACATTTAAACATTTGATGTAATAATTTAATTTTAAATACATTTAAACATTTGATGTATTAATTTAATTAAATTATATGAGTGAAATAATTAAATATGGAGGAAATGGAATATCCAATGGATCAAATGGATCTAATCCATCTAATCAAATAGTTAAATATGATCCAGCCAAACCAGTTGATTATTATTCAGTTAAAAATGCATTTCAAGCTATGATAATTGCAAAAACAATGGAATGTAATGAATATATAACTAGTTTGTTTAGTATTACAAATCCACTAGCTAAAATGACATTAGCTTTTGCTTTACTAAATCCATTTCAGGCATGGACTTTAACAAAATCAGGATTGGGTTTTGGACTACAATATGGAGGATGGTTAAAACGATTTGTAGTAGCTAAACTATACTTTAAACCAACTCCTGTAAAAAAAACTTTTGAAGTGTGTTATATTAATGAAAATTTAATAAATCATTTGTATATTGCATTTGATTGGTTTCTAAAAACAAATTCAAAAAAGAAAATTGATAAAAATTATACTGTGATGATTCTAACCAAACCAATTGAAGCAAGTAAAAAAGAAAAAGAATTTGAAATACAAAAAACAGTTCCTGAAGAGCAAGAAACAGAATTTGAATATAATTCACATACATTCTATTATTCAAAAACATCTTTTGATGATATAATATATGCACCATCTGGGGAACTTAAAAAGAAAAATCACAAACTACTAATATGGACTTATGACTGTGCAGATAATTTAATTTTTGATAATTTAACCCAATATGTTATAAATTTATATGCCAAATCAAAAGTGGATGATGTGTGGGTACAAAAAATTTTCACACATGAAAATGGTATGTGGAAAGATACAGTTTTAGAAAGAAACAAAAGAAAAATTTCTACAGTAGTAATGAAAGATTCACGTAATCTTGAAATTGGTAAACTTCTTACTCATTTTAATGAATCTGAAGAATGGCATGTAGAACGTGGTATTCCATATAAAAAATCATTTTTATTTTATGGTCCTCCTGGAACAGGTAAATCATCAATGATTAGAGCAATATCAGCAGAGTTACAAAGACACATACATTTTTTAAATTTGTCAGTAATTAAAAATGATTTAGAGCTAGTTAATTTAATGGGAAAAATTAATTTCAAAGAAACTATTCTAGTAATTGAAGATATTGATGCTCAAGGTAAAGTAACACATAAAAGATCAAAAGAATTTGCAGATCAAAACGCTCAGCCGCAACAAGCAAATCAACAAAATCAAACAAATCAATTAAATTCAGATCAACCAAATTTAATTAACCCAATTAATTTAATTCAACTTGTTAATTCATCAAATCCTTTAACTCAGCAATCAAATTCCCAAACACAAGCTCCAACACTAACTTTATCATGTTTATTAAATCAGCTTGATGGTGTAAATAATAATCATGGAATGATAACTATTTTAACAACTAACTTTCCTGAAATTTTAGATGAAGCTTTAATTAGAGATGGACGAGTTGATGAAAGAGTATTTTTTGATTATGTGGATTATGATGTAATTCATAAAATGTTTGTTAATTTTTTTAATGGTAAAAATGAAGTAACTTTAGATTTAATTAAAGAAAAAATAGATCTAAGTAAAAAAATATCCCCTTCTGCAGTAGAAAATTCTATGAGAAGATGTTATTCAAATAGTTTAGAAGCATTAGATAATTTAGTTGAATCTGCTGCTAATAAAAAAATGTTTGAAAAGTTTGAAATTTAATTAAAATAATTTTGTATATACTTGATAAACTGAGAAATAATATTTAATTCAGATTTAGTAGTTGGAGTGTGTGTATCAATTAAATTAATTTCTTCTTCATCATCAAGATTATTTTGTGGATAGATTTGACTATAAAATTTTTCCCATACATCAAACAAGCTCATTATTAATTAATAGTATATATTTTTTCTTAAACTATTTAACCAAATACTTATATAGTTAACTAGTTAAGGTAATGGATTTGATAAGCCAATATAACACAGCTCCACAAGTTCATGATTTTTTATTTAGTTTATTTTGTTCCATTCAATTCCATCCTAAATTATATCATATTTCATCACAAATTACAATAGAGCCAAATTCAGATAAATTAAAAGAACTTATTATAAGGAACTCAAGAAAAAAACCTGATTTTGCATGTGAGGAATATGCTAGAATTTTAGAATATGTAATGAATTGTAACTTTTTTAGAATTAGACCACTTGGTTTGTCAGGGATTATTCCAAATGAAAAACTTTTACAAATCTACACATTAGATTATACAGCTGATCAAGAAGAAAAGTTTAAAACTCCATACTGGCTTTACCATGGTTCAGCATTACATTCTTGGTTTTTTATTATTAAAAATGGATTAAAAGTTCTTTCTAAAACAGCACTACAAGCCAATGGAGCAGCACATGGACCAGGAATTTATATGTCTAACTCTTTTCAAGTTAGTGCAGGTTATTGTGGATATACTACTACTTCTAAGCAGCGAGTAATTGGAGTATTTCAACTTAATACCAATCCATCTAACTTTAAAAAAACAGATTCTATTTTTGTAGTACCTAATGAATCACATCTACTTCTTAGATTTTTAATAGTAATAAATTCAAGTTTAAATGATTTGAGTTTTGTCAATGAATTGGTTGAAAATATTATTGAAAAAATAGGATTTTCACAATCTAAAGTATTAGATGTAATTGCGAATAAAAGACTTGGTATTGAACTCACACAACTAAAATTAAATAATAAAGTTTTATCAATCAATGTGTTGGAACAAGATAAAGAATGGAAAGTGTTACTTGCAAGTGGTTCTGAACTACAAATACTTTTTTCAAAATATCCAATCAACCCACCACTAATAAAACTAAATGGGGAAATTAAAAAACTTGATATTCTAAATCCATCCAAATGGTTAATAACAACTAAGTTAAATGATTTAATAGAGCTATTTGAATAAACACACTTAAATAAATACTAATAAAATAATTTAATATATATTCAAAAATGTCAGCATGGGGAAAAGGAAGACCACAATTTAAACCAGATACAGAAACTAAAACAAAAACAACTCAATCAACTCAACCAACTCAATCAACACAAACAACTCAATTAACACAGTCAGGACATTTTGATTTTGCGAAAGATTCTTTTAAGGCTGCAAGTGAATTTTTTTATAAAAATGGGTATGTAATTATTGATAATGCATTAAGTGAAACTCAAATAGCCAATTTAAAAAATGAACTAATTTCACTACAAACTCAACCAACTAAAAACAAAGACGCAACAAGGCATGAAATGTTTAAGTGTTTTTTTGAAAAATCAAATACAACTGTTGATATAATTGAATCATCTAAATTATCAGATTTTGCAAGTTATGTGATTGCAGATGTTCCTGATTCAAGACCAGGTAATTCATCATTAAAGGCTCATGTTATTCATTCAAATGCTTTTAGTGTTCCACCAGGAGGAAGAGGTCAAGCGCCAAGTTGGCATGTGGATGATCCATGCCAACAAGTAATTATACCTTATGGATACGAGTTACCAGAACATATTAGACTTCCTGTTTTAGTATGTACATATATGATTTGGTTATCAGATTGTGAAACACCTGATTGTGGACCAACATGGGTTGTTCCTGAATCACATAGATGGGGACAACAAGTAGATCCAGTTTATGCTGATCAACATGGTATACCAGCATGTGGAAAAGCAGGAACTGCAGTACTAGTAAATGCAAATTTATGGCATAGAGGATGTGCAAATACATCTTCCAAACCAAGACACACTTTACAAATTACATGGGCTCGTAGAATAATAGGCCATAAATTTAAAACAATAATGAATTATATGATGCCTGCGCATGTGACAGCTGGTAGATCAGAGCTACTAAAAGAACGTCTAGGATGGTTACAAGGTGGTGCTTATTCTTAAATTATATATATTTAAATAAATATAATATATATAATATATATTAATGGAATCAAAACATTTAAATTATGTTAAACAAGAATATTTTGAACATTTGATTGATGCATTTGGATATTCTTTTGCATCATTAAAAGCATGTGTATATTTTTTTATTCATGGATTGATACCAGATTTATTTGAATTTAATGGATCAAATGAAATTCAAAATTTAAATACAATTTTAATTAGAAAAAAATTAAAACTACTTGAATTGAATAAATAACAAACTATATACAAACATTAAACTTGGAATTATAACAAGTTTATTTTTGGATTTAGATTTAGGTTTGTATCTAGATTTATCAATCCATTTGATAATATGATGTTCAGATTTTTTTGTAAAGAAATCTTTTGCTTCAATTAGGCCTTTTAATGCAAGTAAATAAATATGAGAGTCACCTGGATACAATGTTAATTTTTTTGGATATACTACTTTATGTGTTAAAAGAACTAATTGGTTTAAATCATGAGTTTGGGGACAAAAAATAGGTACAACAGATGTAAAACATCCATCATAGCATCGTGAACCATTAATTATAGTTCCATAAATATTACTTGAAGTTAACCATGGAATATTTATTGATGCAGAAATAGCATCAATTAAATCATCAAATGTTTCAAATTTATCAATATACTTTTTTACAAATCCAAACCATCTAAGTTCAGAAACTAATATTTTTATTTTTCCAGAACATAACTCATGTGCATTGGGTGGGAGGATAGTTTGTAAAGCTTGAACTGCTGCGTCATGTAAACACAAACCTAAACTTGAATTCATTAATTTTTGAATTATCTCATAAGTTTTAAATATTTGTGCATCAGTTAAACCACATGTATAATATACAATTGATATTGCCCCTGAACTTGTTCCGATAAAATATCTAGGATTATAATTCATTTTTTTTATTAATTTAAAAAAACCCAAATGATAATAACATCTAAAACCACCACCTCCAACAACTAAATCAAAGTTAGTATGTTGAATATCAAAACTATCAGTTAAAGTAATTTTTTCAAATAAATCTAATACTTCCATTATTAACTTATACTAAATTATTTTTCTATTTATGCACTAAAAAAATCTAGTATATATGTATATATGAACATTAATTATAAAGAAAAGTACTTAAAGTATAAATCAAAATATTTAGTTTTACAACAACTTGGTTCTGCTCAGCCATCTGGACAAACTTACACATCTATTATTGTGACACACAATGGAAGAATGAGATGTTTGTTAGACACATTGGGTTTAGGTATGTCTAACACAGATGTTGATCCTGATAAGAAAAAGTTTATGAACTGTGCAGTTATAGAATTAGTTGTTGATCAAGAAAGAATAACAGCTAATTTACTTATACAAGGTGATTTAGCTGGTGAGGGCGATGCTAGTAAATATTTTACAACAATCAACAAGTCAGTTCCTAATAATAAAATAAATACAAGTGGAAATACATTTATATTTTATATAGTAAGACATGGACATGGTAAGCATAATTTAGCTAAAGATTTGGGAATTTTTAATAAAATAGGTCAAATGGTAACTATGAGCTTATATGATCCAGATTTAACAGATGGACAAGATCAAGTAAAACATAAATTAAAATCAAATGGTCAAATTCAAGCAATTAATTCAGGTAAAGAATTAATAAAACAAAGACCAGGGTTACAAATAGATTTTTTATTTGCTTCTGATTTAAAAAGAACCAGACAAACTTTATATAAATTTTTAGAAGGAACAGGAGCAAAAATTTTAAAACAAAATGTTAGTTCTGTAACAATTTTACCATGTGCACATGAGCTAGATTATAAAAAGGGTGGTTGTGATGGACATCAAGGAATTACAGCACAAGAAAATACAATGGTATGTGATGGCAATGTCCATACATGTGCAACTAATCCTGGACAAATTGATTTCTGTTTATCAATCCCACAAGTCCTAACAGATCCAAACTCTCATAACTTGTGTTTAAATTGGACATTTTATCAAACATTTTATGGAGGAACAAGAAAATCACAAAAATCATCAAACCAATGTAGAAATACAAATATGATCCAACAATCAATTGCTACAATTCAATCTAATGGTGATATTAATTTATATAAAAACATTCTTCAAATTAAATAAATATTTCTAATGGACTTATTGAACTACTAAATCCAGCAGCATTGGGATGACCACCACCTCCAAAACTTTTAGCAATATCACTTACATTTGCTTTATTACATGATCTCAAACTAATATAGTATTCTCCAGTAACATTATCATGTCTCCATAAAACAGCAAAATCAACATTTGCATTTGATGAAATAACATTTCCAAGTTCAGAAATATAATCTGCTGTACAATTAACAACACAAACTCTTTTTCCCTGATACTCAGTTATTTTTTTAAGTGCTTGTTCAGCTATACCTTGGACTTTGCACATTGTTGAACTCTGTAGTAATCCACCAATTCCAATATAATAATTAATTTTATCAGGATTTGTATATAATTCATCAAAAATTTTAAATAGTTTAGGAAAATCATATTGATTAATAGTTGAGCAAACAGTTAAAAATCCCAAGCAAAAATCTTTAGATCCAAAAATTGACCAAACCCATAAATCTCTATCTTGAACCATTGATAAAAATAAAGGGATTGGTTTAGAAGGGAAAAAATAGTCCCAAGTAATTCCAACCCCTGATCTACCCATATCAAATATAGCATATGGCTTGGAAGTTAGTGCATCACGTGCAGTTACATGATGATCTAACACCACAATTGCATTTGCAACTAACTCAATTTGATTTAAAATTTCTAAACTAGGAGAGTAATCACAAAATAAAACTCGTCTGTTAATAAATCGAGTTTGATCAAGTGACACTCCATGAGCTATGGGATATAGTTCGGGCTTAGGCCATCCATTTAGTTCATGGGCTAATGTAGCTACATATCCAGATGCAAGACCATCTTGGCATGGATAATGAAACACAATAATATCAAAAGGTTGTATAATAATAGTCATTAGTAAATTGATTAATTGATTAGATCAAGTTAATCAATTAATCAATTTTTTCAGACTCACCAAAAAATTGATTAATTGATTAATTTGATTTAACTTGTTATAAATAAAATTAAATTAATTATATGTATTTGATTTTACTTTTAATTTTAATTTTAATTTTTTTGTGTAATAGTGCTAATGCTGCACTTAAACAAATAACATTATATTCAGAAGATTTTTTATTGGGTCCTAATGGTTGGAATATTCAAGGGAATACAAATAAAACAAATAATATTATGTATGAAACTTATTCAATTAACTCTATAATAAATAGATATATTGTTGGTAAAGAGGGTTTAATTAATGTTAATTATAAAAGAAAAGATGATTTAAATTTGTGGTATTTTACAACTGAATTATCAACCCCAATTAATATATCCAATATACCAAATTTAATTATTAGTTTTAATATGTATGGATTTGTTGGGAATTTTTCAGACACTAATTTAATTGCAAATCCATTAGTTAAATTAGTAGGATCAAATGGTTTTGTTATTCAAACTAAACCAAATGCATATCCATTTAATAGTCATTTTAATATTCAACTAAATCAAATACAAAAAATTGACGCAATTAAACAAATTTATATACTTGGTGACTGGACTCGATGGTATGAAACTGTTGGACTTGATAATGTTCAAATTAGTACCTGGGTTTAAAATGCGAAGCATTTTTTAATCCAGCAGCATAAAGGTACCTGGATTTAAAATGTGAAACATTTTTTTATGATATTATTAATATACAAATTATTAATAATTTAATAAAACAATTATTTAAAATCCAAATACAAGTTCTGACATTGTCCCAATAGTTATAAAATTACTTGATTCAGCACATGAGAAAAAAGTAAAGTCTTGTTTTTCTTCGTTATTTGTATCCTGTTCAAATTTAGTATTATTAAAAAATAAACTAACATTATCTGCCATAAAATTAACTTGATCCATATGTGGTAAAAATAAAACACCTTGTGGTAAACCTTGAGTATTATAAACAAGGTGTTCATATGACCATGTTAATACATCACTACCATTAACTTGAATTGTACATGTATCAAACCATTTGTACTTGCAAATATTTGAATTTAATTTTAAACAAATATGCATTAATTCAACATCAGAAGAAAAATTTAGTCTAATTCTAATTGTTTTACTTTTGCTGATTACTGATTCTAATCCAGTAAATTGATTTTGTTTAATACCCATCAAACCAAAAGGCATACTAAAATGAGTTTTTACTTGATCTTCAATAGGTTTATTTAATCTGCTAATTAAAATATTTGGTAGACTGTTTTTTTCAATATCTAATGGTGTTTTTAATTCTAACATTTTTTCTATCAAATAATAAGTTTGATAATCTGATGGATAGGAACCATTAATTTTTAATAAATTACTACTATGTGCTTTTGTTTGAAGCATTTGGTTATAATAATACTTTGTCATTTCACTCATGTCAAAATTATTATCTAATTGAGAATAATCAATTTTAATATGTCCATATTCAATATATTTATTAAATTTATAATCTGAAATATTAATTAAAAATTTTGCATCAAAGAATCCATGTGGTAAAATAAATCCATTTGACTTTAACATTGAATTAAAAGGTAATGGAACAATTAGTGACTTGTCGATTAACATAGGTTTAAGATTATATTTGTGTTGAAAAATATTAATTTGATCTGTATACATTCTATCAATAATATTTTCACCAATTTCAAAACTAATTGAACTAAGAATATTAGATAAATCAATGCTTTCATCAAAAAATAAATCATCTGATAACTTAAGGACTAGTAATGGATTAGTAATATAATTATATTTAGACAAAAGTGGTATGTGTGCACATGTTCTTCTACCTTTTCCAATCACTCCATTAAATAAAAGTTCATAGTTTTCAGTTTTTTTAATCCAAGGTTTAACAAAATCACTTACTGACAAATTCATTATATAATACTTTAATTAATAAACAATACTTTAAATAAATAAATATTTAAATATTTAAACATACATTCCAGCAGGTGGAATATAAACATCTGGTTTAGGTAATTTATTGACTGCTGAATCCATATCTTGGATAGTAATTGTTTTTGATTCAATATTTGCTTTAAAACATCTTAAACTTTGATCATATTTTATATAATTGACAAATTTTTCTACATCACCTCCATAAGATCCAAAACGTTCTTTGTTAGCCTTAAAAAATTTATTAATATCTATAGATAAATTAAGTTTATAACCTTTAGATTCTATTTTAGATACAAATATTTTTCCTAGTTCTTCGGGAGTATATTTTTGAATTGAAAAATGGTGTGAAAATCGTCGTTTCAGCCCTTTGTTAAAAGCAAAGAAACATTTTTCTAAATCATCTGAATATCCCGCAATAATAAACATAAAATCTTTCTTCCTCTCAGATAAATACTGATTAATCATATCTATTGCTTCTTTAGCAAATGAATCTCTTTTCTCTTCATTACCTAATGAATATGCCTCATCTAAAAATATAACCCCACCCATTCCAGATTCTAAAACTTCTTTAGTTCTATGTGAGGTTTGACCTAAATACTTTGCAACTAGATCATCTTTTTTTATTTCAATAAACTTGTTGGATTTTAGAATACCTAATCTAACAAAAATATCTGCATAGATCTTAGCAAATTCTGTTTTACCAACTCCAGGAGGACCTTCAATTACTGTATGCAAGTACTCGTCTGTATGTGGGTTTTGAATCCAATAAACAATAACTTTAAATATTTCTTCTTTGACAGATTCAAGTCCAATCATTTGATCTAGCTTGGCTAATGGTGGAATAATATTACATAGTCTTTGTAACTTGGGATCGTGTTTAACACTAACCCATTGGTCTTGTAATTTGATTATATCTTGAATATTTCTTAGTGAACTAAATATATTGCAAATATCTTCATCAGATAAACTTGTTTTTGTTTTTTTGTATTTTATTACATTATACTTGCTAGATTGATTAATAGCAGCTTGATCTGCTTTTCTTTTTTTATCATGCTCGCCAATTAATGCATTTTTTTGTTCAATAACAAGTTCAAGAGATTGTTTTTCTTTTTTCAATTCTGTAATTTTATCAAGTAAATCCCAAACTGATGTTTTTTGAATTTCAGTTAAAAGCTGAACATTTGTTTTTAGTTCTGAAAGCACCATATTAAATGGATTATAATAACTATAATCATAATTTGAATAATTATATTCTGGTGTTGCCATTTTATTTAATAAATTCGCAATGCTCTAAATCAATTTATTAATTTAAATAATATATTAAATAAAATAATTTATTCAGAACCAAGTAGATTAATTTGTTCATCTATATAATTAATAACATTATGATCAACATAGAAAATACTAGTGCCTAATTTACCATTTGGCCCAACTGAATAATAAATAGAAGAGTATTTATATTTTAAAATTAACTCTTTAATTTCAATAATAGCATTATTAATAGTATCTTTAACATTATTTGTTAACTCTAAATATCCCCCAGATTCTAATGTTCCAGTTGGAATTCCTGCTGATCTAGGTATTTCTTCATCGCCATATTTATTCCAAGGCCTAATAATAGCATTACCTAAACCTTGTCTATCAGTTTGATGATGTTCTTCATTATCATTAAAAATAAATAATGCATTTGAATATTTTTCTTGTTGAATCATCCAATTAAAATCCCCATAAGTTCCAGATTGAAAAAATCTAATTCCCTTAATTTTTGGTGGTAATTGTTTTTTTTGTTCCATTTATATTTATTAAGTAATTAATAAATATAATTAATAACTAATAAAAATTTCAATTATTTAGATGCTAAAAGCACTTGAAAAAATATGAATGTCTTTATTATTTAATGTTGTTTTTACTTGGTATGAAGTACACATTCCATAGTTATCCATAACAACTAATAATATATCATATGGTATTGTGTATATATATTTCCAATCTTCTGCTAATTTATTAACAATATTATTTCCACATTTGCAATTTACATAATTACGACCAGTATAACCAAATGCAGGACATTCACTATAATATACATAATCTTTACACTCAATATTATTAACACATGAACAAATATAATTGTTATATTTAGAAGTTCCAGATTGTTTCATATAGCAGCGAACTGATGTTTTTTCATTAAAATATCTTGTATTAACAATATGACTATAATGATAATTTTTTATATTAAATGTTAAATCATAATCACCATAAACAGTAAAATTTTTATCAAGTTTTCGTTGTAATGCCATAGCAAAAAAACCATTATTATTATATAATTCATCTATTTTTATACTATTTACCATATAATTACAATTTTTAATATGAGTAATTGGTGTTTTATTTTTTACTTGTGATTTATATTTTAAATATTCCTCTTCATCATCACTATATATTTCCTTTGTATTTTCATTTGGATATTTATTATATCCTTCATAATCTATATCAGCTTCATCAATATCAATATGGTATTCATCGTGATCATAACTTTGATCATCATAATGAAAACCACAAGCTTCTTGTTTTTCATATTCAATATATTTTATAGTTATACATTCATTAAAATTTGGTTCTGGTAATGATTCAATAATATTATAATCCATATTGTATGTAATATTATTTACTAGATCATGTATATAAATATCATTTAATGTTACATGTAAAACATCACCAATTTTAAATATTTTGTAATGAATATCTGAAACTAATTTATAATATTTTGTTTCATCATTAGTATTATAATTAGAATATGTTGCGAATTTATTTATATCAAATGAAAGGTCACTAATATTATAATAGTAACACATATTTGTTGTTATAACACATTTATAATGTTCGTATTTAGTATTTCTTTCTATTTGAACATTACATATTTCATTTTTTTTAAATGTTGTGTTAAATACTTCATTAAATCTTGAATTTAATTTTGGTAAAGTATTATCAAACTTGGCTATTATACAATATGTATAATTACTCATATTTTTATTTATAATTTTGTTATATGTAAAATTAATTAAATTTTCAATTTTTATTAGGATTTTTAATTGTATATGAGGTAACATTACCAATATTTTTTAAAAATACATTTTCATTCATTTTAATATCTAATTTATAACCAAAATCAATATCTTGAAGTTGATCATAAATATCTGTTGATACTTGAATTGTATCAATTTCAGCACAAGATTGTAATCTGGCGGAATAATTTACTGTATTTCCAACAATACATAATCTAGGATTTTCATTACCTAATACACCAATTGATACATCTCCAATATTTATACCAATACGTAAAGATAGTTTAGATCCATTGGGTGTTTTTATTAATTTAATTTCATTTAATATATCAAATGAAAAAAGTATAATTTCTTTGATTACTTGTTTATAGTTATTAGTATCTGAACTTCTATAAATATCTCCTACAACCATATATGCATCACCAATAGTTTCTATTTTTTGGATATGAGGGTATTTTTTTATTATAGCATCAAATTTATTAAAAATTGTATCTAACAACTCAAATATAATTGGTGCATCAAATTGTTTGGCTAATTCAGTATAATTAACAATATCTGTAAAAAATACACAAATCATTTTATATTTTTTTGAATCTAAATTTGAATCAATAATTTTGCTATAACCAAATGGTAAAATTTTTTCAAGTAATTCTTTTTGTAACATATCTTGGTTAGTAGGTATTTTTCCAAGCATATAGTTTTTTGTATTTGTAATAAATTTATTAGCTTTAGAAGATATTAATATATTGTCTTTACAATATAAATTTATTGTTTTAATTATATTTTCAATAAAATTTATTGACTGAATATCAATATTATCTATTTCAATTAATTTTTTTTCATTATAATCATTTATTATTATATTTGTAATAATTTTACTCAAAAAATCTGCAAAAGTATAAAATATATTTATTGTTAAACTATCTGCCAAACCCAAAATATCTATCATATTTATTCCAATAAATGTTATCCATATATATAAAAATAAATTACCAAAAACTATATTTCTATTTATATACAATTGGTACAAAAATATACTAATAGGAATTCCACATGCTCCTAAAAAATATAAATATATCAAACTATTATTATATTTAAATGGAAACATAAAAACATTTAAAATAACTGGTATTATATAATAATGAATTTTTATATCTTGAATAGTTATCTTATTCATATCACAATATATTTTTAACATTAATGGAGTAGTAAAAACCCACATAATTAATCTTTTAAATTCATAAATATATTGTGACAGATTATTATATAAAATTATATCTAAAACATATCTCAAATATATTAATGATAATAAAATCGAATAATTTGTTACTCCATTTAAGCTATTTAATCCATATATTGCACATTTACATAAATATATCGAATATAATGAAAATGCAAATATATTCAAATTTGTTAAATAATAATTAAATTCAAAAATTGTTTCTATATTATCAATTAATGTAAATTTAGATAAGTAAAAACTATTTAAAATATCATAGGATATAGAAAAAATAAAAAAATATAAAAAACTATATAACATTAGTATAATACAATTAGAAATTAAAATTTACACATTGGACTGGATTTGAGTTGGTTGAATTTGATTAGATGGATTTGGGGATAGAGTTTTTGTTCCTTCAAGTTCAACAAATGGACTTTCATCTAAATATGTACCTTTTTGTATTGATTGAATATCCAAATATATTTTTTTCATTTGATCATTATTTATTTTCTCATATATTTGAATTATACTTGCACACATATTCAAACCAATTCCTGCCCATAAATATCTTGTATCACCTGAACTTGCTGAATATGATGATGCCAATATACCTACACTTTGTATTACATGAAATAAATAAATCATACCTGAATTACATCTATTCAACCAATGTCTTCGCTTTAAAAATGTTTCTAAATCTTCTAATTTATTTTTTTCTAACACTTGTTGAATTGATTGTGTTTGTTCCATATATTTATAACTAATACTTAGATATTTATTTTATTTGCTTGAGCTAGGCTTGGAATTTGATGTTCCAACAGCAATACCTATTATTAGTCCTAAAATTGTTACTACTGTAAGACCGATATAAAGTTTTATACGAAAATTTTTCCACCAAATTTTATTTTTTAGTTCTTTAGATGTTTTTGCAAAAATTCCTGCAGATTGCATTAGTTCTTCAGATTTAATATCAATTGATTCTATTTTAATTTGATTTTCTAAAATTTTATTTATATTTTCGTTCATTACATCTTTAACCTTTGAAACTTTTGTTTGTGTTAAAGCCAACTGATCAATTTTTTCATAATCATTATATTTTGAATAAAATCTTGACAAATTAATTGATTTATTAACAGCTGATAGCATTGAATTATCAATATCTTCGAGTAACTGAATTGCAAGTCTTCGAGGATATGAATGTGTAGTTACTCCAATTACAATTTTATCTAATTTACTTAATACATGAAATACTTTGTTATCATGTGCAAATGTTAAATAGTTTATTTCAATTAAATTCATTTTTTGAACAATTGAATCTATTGAATAAATATCATGTATTGGACAAAATTGTTGGATTAATTTTTTATCTCGCGAATACACATACAGTCCAAAAATGTTCATTAAAATAATATAAATTTTATATTATTTTAACACAATCTAATTATTTATCAATTTTTTGTATTAATTTAAACATACATTATTAATAGATATTTTTGGTTTCATATATGTTTGTGTTAATTTAAAATTTTCATATACTTGAATCATTGCACTAAATTCAATCATAAAATTTCCTTTATTATAATCATCAATGTCAGAATATGTAATATAAAATATTTTTGATAATTTCATTATTATATAGTAAATATATTTATTGCTTTAAGCTATTTTTTTTCATTAAATGACAAACAAATAATTCCCCCAATTATTAAAAGAATTCCCATAATACCATACTTTGTCATTTTTTCATTAAGGATAAAATATGATACTAGTACTGTAAATATTGGTGCAGAATTTACTAAAGCAGAAACAATATATGAATCATGTTCTTTTAATAAATAAAAATATAAAATATTTGGTAAGAAAGACATTATAATTGATATTCCTCCTAAAACATATAAATCTTTTGTTTCTATTTTTGGTGCTTCTTTTTTAAAATGATTCCAGTAATATAAAGTATATCCAATAATACAAATTGTATAAAATACACTATTAATAATAAATACCATTTTTGTGTCCATTTTGCCTATCATTGTTTTGTGTGCAATTGGTGAGACACCCCATAGCAGTGCAACAAACATAGAATAAAATAATAGATTCATTTTATATATTAATTAGATTATAAATATTTGGATATTCCAATTAAACCAAGTCCCAATAAACAACCACTTACTCCATATAACATTAAATTATTTAATCTACTATTTATTTTTAACCTTGGCATTGTATTAATTTTTGTTTGACATTTTGGACATTTTCCAGACTTTGTATGGTCTTCTATCCAAGTTCTATATATATCTGCCTTAAAATTTCCTGAACATGTTGGGCAAGAATAATAAGACTCAAAACATTTTATATTTTCTAAACTAACCTCACAAATAGTTCCTGTTTCTAATGGTTTAGGAACTGCTGTAGTATTTTCTATTAATCTTATAAACCCAGAGGCTAATTCAAAAACCCAAGAGTTATTAAGTCCAATTAATCTATTTAGTTTAGCAAATGTTTGATCAGGTCTATCAATCATACCCATATCTATATCCATATCTCTATTAAATCTATCAATCATATCCATATCTATATCTCTATTAAATCTATCAATCATATCCATATCCATATCCATATTTCTAATATCAATATCATGATCAATAGGTGGTAAAGGTGGAGGAGGAAATAAAATTCGATGTTCTTGTTCATATTTTGCAAATGATGGAAGAGTTATATTATCTAGTATATCCATAGAAAAATGTTCTGTTAATCTAGTAGTTTTATCTTTTAACAAGTTAAAAGCCCACAAATAAAAATATTCTGCAAATTGTTCTTTAGTTAATTTTTCTTCTCGATCAACTAATTCATTAAATTTTTCATTTGACGCATTTGCAAAATCTCGAATATACATTTTAGAATATGACACAAGTTCAACAAAATTTTTTTGATAATATCTTAATACATCATATATAACATATGTTATTTTTATTTTACAATTCCCTGGTTCTAACATTTTAATTTTAATTGGATCATTTGGTCCAATAGTATATGAACCTAGTGGTTGGTATATTTTCCATGAATATCCAAGATTTTCATCTATTTGAGTTAAAATATAATAATATCCTTGAGTTGGGCTATAGGAATTTTCAGGATTAGTTGTTGTTTCTTCTAAATAGTATTCGTGTCCATCTACATCTTTAATTTTAACTGATTCTAGCTTTTTCTCTGAATAAATAATAATTCCAGCTAATGGTGTGTTTGTAAAATTACATTTTAAATTATTAACTTGATTTTCAACTTCAGCATCTACTTCAACATATCTTTTTACTAAGTATTCATGTGGCATTTGATTAAATCTTTGAGACTCATTTAAATCTTGTAACTTTAAATATTTAATAATTAAATTAATTGGTTCTTCATTAACCTGATCAATATGTAAGACCAATTTATATTTTGATTTTGTAATTAAATTTAATACCATTGATATTGTAGTAATTGGTAAATTTAAATATTCAGTTGGTGTTTTTTGCAAATATTTATTTAATAATTGAGCTGTTTGAAGTGTTAGTTTTGAAAGTAACAAAGTATTTTTTTTGGCTAATATTTCTTCAAGTGATGAATTAGGATTTAATAATGTTTTTTTTACTTTTTGGTTAATTTCTAATTCTTTTAAATTATATTCATCTATTTGTTCATCTAAATTCGCAAAGTATTCTTCAATACCAATCCAATCAAAAAAATCCACATTTCGTGGAGGTGGTTCCATCTTATTAAATATATCACAACCCATTAAAAATTCATGTTCAACTTCATATTTTGGAACTAAAATAAAACTTATATTAGTATCCTTGCTTAAATTAGATGTTTTTAAATCAATCCACATATCCTTAATCATAACTGGGTCTGTTTGATCTTTAACTAATTCAGTTAAATCAATTATATTTGATTCCATAGTATATGAGGATTTCCAACAGTTAAATTTTGTATATCTTCTATAAATATTCTTTCCAAATGTTACTTGTGGGTTGCCATTTAAATACACTTCCATATTATATACTTAAAAATAAATATACTTAAATATTTAAATATATTTATTAATTATATTATGGCATCATTAATTTTTGCTAAAAATTTTTTTAATTCAGTACCAATTAATATATTTAAAAAAGCTGCAACAAATTCAGAAATTATTATTGGTGGAGTTGGTAAATTTGCTTTTGAACATCAATTAATTGCAAATGAAACATTTATTTATTCTATTGGATTAGTTGCAACTAATTATAATTATTTAGCAGATGGAGTTTTATTTGCTGGTGGAATTGGTTCTTTCATTATTCCAGGCTTTAGACTTTATAAATCTTGGGAAAATAAAGCAATTGATATAATTAATTGTGAAAATCGCTAATTTTTGCGCAAGCAATTCTTTTTCCTGATGATTCAATAGTTTTTAAATCATCTTGTGACTCATGAATAACAATAGTTTTTCCTATAATAGAATCTGAACCAAATAAATTTATATAAAAGTCTGAAAATTTTACTTGAACATTACCATTTGCATCTGCTAAAATATTTCCTAGGTCTCCAACATGTCTAGTCAATGGTGTATTTTGTGGCCCACCATGTGGTGATCCATGAGGATCAAAATGTGGTCCTGCTTGGTCACATGAATCACCAGGTTTAACTGGTTTCTCATGAATATGAAACCCATGTGATGTATTTGGTTCAAATCCTGTTAAATTTACTTGAATTGTGACATTCGTAGAATCTGAAGGTTGGATAAACTGAACAGATCCTTGAATCTTTCCAGAGGAAAAAAATGCTTTGGCTTGTTTGGATTTAGATCCAGTTAAATACACACTTCCTGTAATAAAACCTATAATTCCTAATGAAACTATATTAACAATATCCATTTATATAATTGTTTCAGATAATAATTTATTCAAATTACCTATTTTTTCTTCACATAAAGACTTGATTATAGGATCTGAATATCCATCTCTTATTTTCTCTAAATGTGAAATATTTTTTTCTACACGTGCTTTATTTATTTCAACTTTCCCAGATACTATGTATTTGGATCCAACCTTTTCAACATCAGAATATAACTTAATACAAGTGCTAATTCCAAAATAAGGATTTTCAAATTCATCTTCAACTAATGCATTAGTTTTTTGAAGAGTTGATAAAGAAAAATCGTCTGATGGAAAACCTTGATTAGGTTCCCACGAGAAAATTTCTATTGAAGCCTCAGAATCAATAGAAGGAAAAGTTATTTCTAATCTTTCACCAGTTGACATTTTTGCTTGGGAAATTACAAATACCCCAGTAGATTTCAGTTTACTATAAGCTTCTGGTGTAACAATTACATCTAAATCACCAACTGTTCTTATTCCTCTAAGGCAATATCCTGCCATAATCATATATTGGGATTTGTTTATCCAACACCAATCCATTATTAATTTAAGAACATGGGCTAATATATATGTTTTGGTTTCTCCTTTAATTGTATCGTGATTAATAATTTGATCAATTTGGGTTTTTAAATCAAATTTATTAGATCCACCAACTAATTTAAATTTAAAATTAATATATTTATTTTTATATTTTAAATATTTACTATAATAGTCCATATTAATATAAAATATAGTTATATTTAAAGTTTAATTATTATATAAATAATAATATGACATTAATTAAAAAATTATTTTTAATTAAAAAAAACAATAAGGTAATTTATAGAAGTTTATTTAATTATAAAGATCCTTTTCTATTAGAAAATCAATTAACTGATGATGAAAAATCTATTAAAGATATAACTGCAAATTTTTCTAAAGATTATTTATTACCAAATGTCATTCAATCTTTTAGAAATGAGAAATTTGACAAAAATATAATTAAAGAAATGGGTAAACTTGGATTATTAGGACCAACAATTAATGGTTATGGTTGTGCAGGAACAAATTATGTTTCTTATGGATTAATAATGAGAGAAATTGAAAGAATTGATAGTGGTTATAGAAGTTGTGCAAGTGTCCAATCATCTTTAGTTATGTATCCTATATTTAAATTTGGTACAGATGAACAAAAAAATAGATTTTTACCAGAATTGGCAAAAGGTAATTTAATAGGTTGCTTTGGATTAACAGAACCAGACCATGGTAGTGATCCTTCTGGAATGAAAACAAATGCTAAATTAGATGGAAATAACTATATTTTAAATGGAAGTAAAAATTGGATAACAAATTCACCTATTGCTGATGTTTTTATAGTTTGGGCAAAAGATGAAAATAATGACATAAGAGGATTTATTTTAGAAAAAAATATGAAAGGACTATCTTGTCCTGTAATTAATAGTAAATTTTCTTTAAGAGCATCTATTACTGGAATGATTTTTATGGATAATGTTGTTGTTCCAAAGGAAAATATGCTTCCACATGTGAAGGGTTTAAAAGGACCTTTTACATGTCTCAATAATGCGAGATATGGAATATCATGGGGTGTTTTAGGAGCAGCGGAAGACTGTTATATTCGTTCAAGACAATATTCATTAGATAGAAATCAATTTAAAAAACCATTAGCATCTAATCAATTAATTCAAATTAAGTTATCAGATATGTTAAGCGAAATAACTTTAGGACTTCAAGCAAGTTTAAGAGTTGGAAGATTAATTGATGAAAATTTATTAGTTCATGAAAATATTTCAATTGTTAAACGTAACAATTGCTTAAAATCATTACAAATTGCCAGAAATGCTCGAGATATTTTAGGAGGAAATGGTATATCAGATGAATATCATATTATTCGTCATATGTTAAATCTTGAAGCAGTTAATACATATGAAGGAACACAAGATATTCATGGTCTAATAATTGGAAGAGGTATAACAGACTTAAACTCATTTTAAGTTAAAAAAATTGAAATTAAATTTAATTAAAGAAGAATATTAATATTAGCTTAATGAATAATATTATTAAAACAATTAAAAATTTATTTTTAAATAGATATCTAGTTAAAAATATACAATTGGGTAGATGGAAAATAGATTATTGTAATAAAATAATTAACAGAAAAATTGATTTGGCTAATACAGATAATTGTGGAAAATTATACATTGATAAAACTAAACATGAATAATGTGCAGATTAAATCCATTCAGTATCATAACTTTTATCAATAGGACCATCTAATTCAATACAATCAATTATTGAAGATCTAATAGGCTGGTTAGATCTATTAATAAAATCTTTAACGTTAAATGTAAGAAAACAACCCTGTTCTCCAGATATTTTTTTATATGCAATTTCATATGCATTTCTTAGTGCAAAATATCTTTTACCTCCAGAACAATTACAAGGTTGTTCGTACAGTCCACGATGAATTCTTACGAGTAAATCTTCTGGATTTGATACAGAAGAACTAGCACAAGTACAAAGAGGATAAAATTGTCTTTGCGCAGATCTTGGAGGGTGTTCACTATATGAATAATAACAATATATTTGAGGATTTGACATAAATTTGTTATAAAGCTCTTGATACTTTATTAAATTTTCTTCTTCTGCGCTTTGATATAACTCTTTTAACATTAAATAGTTTACATTTGTTTCTAAAATTATTTCATTTGCACTATAACGATCTGGCACATAATTAATTGAAATTGTTTGGCGTTGTTCTCTCTCCATTAAATTCATATAATTAATATCAAGCTCTTTTTTCATATTTAATAGCTCAAATGATTGAGTTATTATTTTATCTAATCTAATTGACGGAGCCCAATTTTTTGAACATAAGTATGAATGACAACAAAAACAATCAAATCCATAAGTTTTTTTAATTTTATATTGTTCAGAACATCCAAGAGTACCAAAAAAATCATTTCCATCAATTGCCAGTTTAGGAGGTTTAAATGGATAACAAACATCAAGAATAATATTAACTTTATTAGTTGAAAAATTACATTCTAAATTATATTCTCTATCAGACAATTTTGTTAAGTTAAACTCAACGTCTGGATATATTATTTTTAAATCCGCAATTTCCTTATTTACACGTTTTAACATTTTAAAAATATATTAATTAACACTACAATAAATAAATAAAATCAATTTTTTTCTTACTCATTTAATTACAATAGTTTTTTACACATATATGTTCCCTCAAGTTCATAACCACATTTTGTTCTATAGTACTCACGAGCTCCTATTCCTGCAATAACTGCAATCTTCTTTAGACCATGAGATTTAACTATTGACTCAGCTGTTCCCATCAATAGTTGGCCAAAACCTTTGTGTTGGGCTGAGTTAGATTTATTTGAACCCACTGATCCAACACAAATAATCTGTCCATAAACATGTAGTTCTCGAATTAATCCAGCTCCTTTAAGTTCTTGAACAAAACCTAATCCAGGTTCTGGGTCAATTCGCAGCCTACAAAATCCAAGTAGTCCAGAGTAATAATCTCTAGATCCGGAATACCATAGTTTAATAGTTCCAAAAGTAAAAATAAATACAACCCAATACTTAATTAAATACCATATCCAATCCCAATGATAAATTTGGGTTTCTGTTTCAATTGAAATATGGTATTCTTGACCCAAAGAAGCTGAATAAGGTCTAACAACTAACTTATACCCAGAATATTCTCTTGATCTAATTTCCATACATCTAATACATTTGCAACTCAAACCCTTTGACTCCATTTGTTTATGAATTACTTGTCTTAAATTAGATATTTTTTTATATCCTGCATCCATTGAATGAGCTGGAATATCACGAACAAGTCTTTCAATTCTAACCCAGGGATTTATAATTGATTTGTATCCAATTAACACATCAATTAAATCTTGAATATTTTTTTCCGAGTAAGGGGTATACTCTCCCGATTCATACCATTCAGATAGTTTAGAAGTAACTTTGTACTTTGACGGATCATGCGATTTTATTACTGCACATGGATATATTTTTACATCATCAAATTGTAGATTTGGATTTGAATTCACTTCCTGAAACATCCAAGTATCTAGTTTAGCACATGAATATGGTAAATCTGGCATCAAATGAACAACTACTTTAAGCCCAACTCCTTTAAGTAATCTAATTGCACGAATAGTATCATCATTAGTACATCCTCTATCAATTAGTTTTAGTAATGGAGTTAATATATGCTGAACTCCAAGCTGAACTCGAGTAATACCCCAACTTAAATATTGTTTGATTGTGGTTTTTCTTACATAATCTGGTCTTGTCTCAATAGTTAGTCCAATAACGCCGAAGACAGCCGTTTGGTTTTCATCAATTTCTTCTTGAATTGATTTAATTGGTCTGGGACTTGATTTGTTTTCAAGCACTTCATTTGCCACATTAAATCCCCAATAAATCTCGTTAATTGTTTGAGATCTATACTCTAAAGGCATTACATCCCATGTACCACCTGACAAAATAACCTCTATCTTCTTTTTTGTTCCATCTAGCACAGCATTTCCTGTGTTTAAATATGCTTTTAACCGATCTAAAATTTGATCTTTAATATCAAAATTATGTTGTAGAGCTCTTCTCATTGCTGGTTCAGATGAAATATATGATTTTGGTTGTGTAGGATTCCCTTCCAGATCTGTTTCAGTTGGACAATAGGCACAACGCTCGGGACATGAAAAATTAACATTTGAACCCGGTTTAGTTACTAAAGTTACAACAAGAACACCGGAATCAGATCTAGTTGCTTTTTTAATTAACCATCTAGAAAATACTTTAGGGTTAATTTGCTCGGATAAATTTGGTTGTCTAATCCAACTAGCTCGTAGTTCCGCCTTTGTTGGGGCAATTTTTAGTTGAGACCTTAATAAATTATATTCGGTTGTAATATTATCAAGTGTGTAGGCTGGGAGTAAAGTTAAGTTTCCCACAAGTTCTTGAACAAACTCATCAATATCTTGATCAGATCCAGATGACTTTGAGGCAAAAGGTACAATATCTTCAATATCTTCATTAAATTATATTGTTTTATTGTCTGTTTTTATATATAAACAGGACTCTAAAATAATATATTGCTATTATATTTAATTTTTTTCAATTTTTTTATAGTAAGTATGCGAACTATAAAAAAATTGCTTATTTAGTCAATTTTTTTTATAGTGTAAGTTACTAATTACTAATTATTAGTTTTAATGATTGTTCTGTTAAAATTATCATTATTTTTTTCTTGACATCAAATTCAGTTGAACTTGCACTAAATATATATGTTCCATATGGAATACCAAGACTTGAGTATTTAACTAGTGTGCCTGAATGTATATGATAAATAAACTGACCAATTAATAAATCATTTAAGTAATTTGTTTTATCAAATATTGTTAAATTAACTTGAACTGTATAAGGTGAACCTGGCATACCTTGATGTTCCATTGGATAGTCTGTAATTTTCCAAATTAAACAAAGTTGTTGTGTTAAGTTTATTTTAATTGGGTTTAGTTTTGCACATCCAACATGATTTATTAAATTAATCATATCAATTGAGTAAATTTGAGAACAAAATAATTTTTTCATATAAAATAAATATATATTTTTTAAAAATTAATGGTTTAATTTTTAAAAAATATTTAAATAAAAATTAACATAATTAAATAAATGAATCAAATGCATAAATATATTAATATTTTTTTGTCAGTTAGTTTGGCATGTTCATTATATTTAATTTATAATCTTGACAAAAAAATATCTAAAATTAATAAAAATAAACTGTTACTATCACCATATAAAAAAATAACAACACAAACAAATTTTTCACAAACTGATGAATTAACACAAACTGATAATTTAACACAAACTGATAATTTAACACAAACTGATAATTTAACACAAACTGATGAATTAACACAACAAGAAAATAGTGATTTAGAATATGATCATTTAGATATTGATTATAAACATCAAACATATGAAACTAAAACATCTAAATCTTATTTACAAAAATTTTTTAATTTGATTTAAATAATTGTTAATCAATTAAATCAATGGAACAAATAAAAAGTATTAAAATAGATTTAGATTTACCTCCTGAATCAAGATATGCGAAACTTTGTGTAATTATGGGAGTGGATAATTTAAAAGAAAAATTTAAGCAAATGTATCAATCATATATTGGAATAATACCATTAACTGATTTTTTATTAGAATCAATGGTTAGATCAAATATTGATACAATTATGTATCGAGATGAAATTGAGTTTTGGTCAAATACTATTGGTTTACCATTTTACAAAGTTGTTATGTTACAGTTAATATATGAGATTAATTCTGGTTGTACTACATTAGTTTCTGAACTTAATTCTTTACAAACTATGATTAGAATTATGGATTGGCCATGCAAGTTTTTAAAAGAAATAACATATCATGGTGTCTTTTACTCTCAGGGCAAACCAATATTTGATGCAGTTTGTTGGGTTGGATCTATTGGTATTTTTACAGCTAGATCAATTAAATCCAAATATATGTGTGCGCTAAATTATCGAAGAGTAAATACTATTTCAATGCATACTATAGCTAATTCTTATATGAATACTGTGGTTGCACAAGCATGGCCAGTTTCATATTTGCTACGTCATATGTTGGAGTTAGGGGAAAAATATGATGCAGTTGTTCAAACACTTGAAACATGCAAGCTAATTTCACCAGTATACTATGTTATTTCAAGTTTAAAACCAGACAGTTATGTTGGAAATAAATTTAACCCTTGTATTATTCAAAGAGCACCTCAAGCTCACAATACAATATGTATGAAAAGTTTAGTTCAAACTAATTGTGATAGTATTGCTTCACCAGATAATATTATGTTTAGTAAAGAAAGACTTGATATTATTAATAAAGCACTTGCTGAGGAAAAAAAAACATTTGAATCAGTAATTAAAAAAGTTTGTTCCTACCCTGTTCTTAATAAAGATACAATTTATATATCTATAATTAATGCTCAGTCTTTTGAAACAAATATAATTACAGATTATAAACAAGTTGTTTAAAAATAAAATTAACTAATTTTATTTTTAATAAGTTTTTGATTTAACTATTTGAAAAATATCTGGATTATAATTTTTTAATAAATTAGTTGTATTTTCATATTTATACATTGAAACAATATCATCAATTATTAATGAATCTCGCATATCTAAAGGAGCATCTTTACATTCAATTCTTTCTTCATAAGTTTGATATTTTGCCCCACCACCATATTTTAGTTTGTGGATTCATATATGTATGTGAATTTCTAAATACAAATGATATACATTCATCTGATGCATTAGATTCAAATTTAGGCACATAATGAACATATTCTAGATTTTCCTCATAGGTTATTTCTAAAAGATTGTTTGATTTTAATTCATAAGAAACTATTTCATTTAAATCATCTTTTTTTTGGAAATATAAAGATCTTGTTTTATTAGTTTTATTAATTCTAAAAAAAAATAGATGCATTTGGAGTTAAATCAAGTAATTTATCAGTATGAGGAGCAATTCCACATACACCATTAATATATTTTTGAATTTTAATTAAATTTAAGTTAGATCCAAAATGTTTGTTAACAGGAGATAAAAAAAGATCATTTATAATTTTAGGCATCGGTTTTGCTTCACTAAAACTTGGACCCTTGCGCTGCTTAACTTAAAATTATATAATTTTAAGTTAAGGACATCTTAAATATGGAAGTGAACTATAAGAATCTTCTACTCCTAAAAAACATCCAGATTTATTCATTGGTGTGTCTGCAGATTTAATCCACATTTGTTCATCAAAACATCCATTTTCTGTTAAAATTTGATTAACTTCATCATATGATGGACAAAACTCTAAAAAATTTTCAAATACTTTTGGCATATCTTATTTATTATAACAATTTATTACTTTAAATAAATTTAATTCAGAATTTAATTCAGAATCAGAATTCAGAATCAGAATCAGAATTAGAATCAGAATCAGAATCAGAATCAGAATTATATTCAATCCAAAACTTAACAATTGATCCATCTACTATTTCTAATTTATATTTATTAGGTAGTAAACTTGAAATCCATTCAGCTACACGAACTTTTTTTGCTTTACAAATATGATAAAATGTATCATAATTGTCTATAAGTGAGTTATCTAATGAATATATCCATTTAACAGTTTCATATCCACAAAATGCCCAAGAATAATAAAATGCCTTTGTAATTATTTCACTTGTATTTAATTCTGGATAATTTTTAAATAGGTACTGTGCAACATCTAATTTATCAAATTGACAAGCTTCATAAAAGTCAAATTCAGAAACAGTTGGCTTAAATGTTTCAAGTAGCCATTTGACTATTTCTAAACTATTTTTTTCGTTGTGCCCACAAGCTAATTGTAATCCAAAATTATCATTATCTTTAATATCAATTAAAGGATTCATTTCAACCATCCATTTAAGTAAATCTAAATTTCCACAAGAACAACTCCATGAAAAATTATGACTATTTATTCCATGAATAATATCTGAATTTAAAGTTATAAGCCATTTGCAAATATCTAAATGACCATTTCTGCAAGCATAATCAAAAATTATGTTATCATCATTTGTACAAATTTTTATTATTGATTTTGGATTATCTGGTTCAATTCCTAAAATTATATGCTCTTGTTTAACTAACCATTTGGCTAATTCTAAATTACCTCTTTTGCATGCAATTAAAAAGGCATAAAATATACTTATTAATTTATCTGTTTTTAATAATTGAATTGCTTGATTAGATTCAGGATAACTACTTTGATACACATCAATAAAATTCCTAGTATTGTCTCCACAATGAAGATTCATTAGAGCAAATATATTATTATTTTCTGTCATTTTTATATATTAAAAATAAATTTGATTTTATCTTTAATCAATAAATATTTTTTATCAATTTTTTGTTATTTTAATATACCAATAAATTACTAACTGAATTAAACAAACTAATGCAGATGCTCCATTTGATAGCACTTGTATTAGATCTCCTATTGTTATACTATAAATAACCCACAAAGACAAGTTAAGAAATCCTATTAGTGCTTGAGGAAAATAAATTAGAGTTGTGTCTTGAGTTTGTAGTACTTGATATAGAACTAAACATGGTGAAAAATTTTTTGCAATTGACACAATTAACGATCCTATTCCAACTATTTGAATTGCTAACTCATCTGAAATTAAATGTAGTATACTATGTATTAATATTATTGTAAGCCAGTACAAAAAAAATATTAATGTGGAAATTTCTACCTGTAATAGCTTGGTGGGTTTTAATTGTAAACCTTGAAATATTGCTTGAATAAAACCAAATGTTGTTATCACACTAACAATACAAGAAGTAAAAACATATACGTCTTGAGTCAAAACTGAATAATATATCCAATTAATACAAGATGCAAATGATAAATAAAACAAATATTCATTATACTCATGTGCTTGAGCTAATCTATTTTTAATATAACTTTTAGCAATTTTTAATCCTAATACATTTGATAAGATTACACCAGTTATTCCATACCAGTTTATTAAATTCATTAAAAATTTATTTATTTATTATATTGGTATTAGTTTAAGTTAATAATTAATTTATAATACAAATATTATAAATTAAATACAATTCCAAATAATATACTATTTATACCTCCACCTTAATTCTGCAATTGTATTATCAATATTAAAATCATATTTTATTAATACTTCAAATATTTCAATAGAAAGTGTTGTATAATATTCTTGTAAAGCTTCCATACATTCATCTATATCTTGATCTGAAATAAGATATAAATTGTCATTTATTTTACTTGACACAAAATAATTATCACCATATTTATTTTTCCATACTTTATTTAATTGTGATTCAAAGATAGGAGAACTATCAAGTATATCTTTAACTCGTAAATATTTATCAGGTGTTATACATTCCAATTTATAAGAAAAACTTTGTATTTTAGTTAGTGGTTCTAAATAAGGTTTATTCATTGTAATATATTTTAATAGTTAACTTTTAGTTAAATTAGTTAGAAAATCAATTTTTTTATTTAACTTTTATAACTTATAAATTTACATTTAAGCTTCTCCTCTAATTTATAATAATATAAAATTTTTGGTTCTACTAAAAAATATTCAGTTTCAGATTTTAATTTAGATTCAAAACCAGACACATAATTTTGTGTAAATTTAAATTTAAAATCTACTGTATTTACACCACCTGCTAAAGGAGTCGTTCCAGGAAGACTTAAAGGACACCAAAAAAGTTCATTTATTGGTTCTTTATTTTCCATTAAATAATTTGAACATGATAGTTGATAAAAATCATAATTTAACATTAAACCATTTATATCTAAACTAACTGATTCCAAATCTTTGTCAAAATTCCAATATATGTCTTTAATTCCATAATCACTTGAAATTAAATTTTCTGAATTTGATTTATCAAATCTATAAAACTTTATTCTTCTTGAAAATTTTTCATAATCTTGAATTCTTCTTCTTGTTTCTTCTGTATCTAACTTGATTGCCTTAAAATCTACTCGTACTACATGTGGACTTAATAGTTTTATTTCCAAATTTATTGGTAGTTCTGGAAATAAATTTATTATTTCATCAAATTGATCTAATGGAAGTTTAATAGCTAAATTTGAACCTAATTTATAAATTAGTTTTTGCTTATTAATATTTTCTAACATTGTTATAATTTTTGGACTAAAATCAAATTCTGCTTCATCTATTTTTAATTTAATTGACTCTATTAAATTTATATTTGTTAATTCAATAAATGTTATTACTATTCCATTAATTGCCGTAAACTGGCTTAATAAATTTTTTAAATTTGCATTTATTAAACTAACTTCTTTATTTGAATCTGATCTAATATATTCACATCTAAAATTTGTATGTCGAGATTCAACACGATTTTCTAATTTATAATCTGGATTAAAATATGTAAAATTAGGATTACCTGAAACTTTTACATCATATGATCCATAAAGTTCAATTGTAGTCATATTTACTTATTATAATAAGTAAATCTTTAAATTAAAAAATTGATAATTTTCTTTTCTGGTTAGAATAGGTTAATTTCTTTAAAATCCAATACTATGTACTTTAACTATAGATCTAATATGAATTTAACTTCCGAACAAATTATTGCTCGGCTTAAAGAACATATTCCATATGATCAATTTAATACAACTGCTATTACTTTTATTTTGTCCTCTTGTATTGGAATTGATGGACCAGAAGCTAAACAAGTTGCACTTAACTTATTAGCCGAATTTATTGATTATGTAAATACAAGACCAGCATATTATATACCTAAGTCTAGTAGTGAACCAATGTTGCATCCTAATGTATTGTCTAATTTGCATTCTTGGTGTAAAGATTTTACAAATACAAATTTACTTTCAAATCGTGAACTAATGGAGTTTCTTGGAAGAAAAATTTATGAATTTCAAAAAATTCAGGCAAATCGCGAGTTAGCAATTGGTGGAATTTTTAGTAGTGCGATAGTAATGGTTTTAGGAATTTTATATTATAAATATAAAAAATAAAATAATTTTATTTAATTCTATTCAATTATATTAACTGGATAATATTCTTGTCTACACACAGGACATGAATCTTTTCCCTGTTTATACCATTGGGTTAAACAACTCAAACAATATTGATGTGAACATTTTGTTATAATATTTGATTTTGTTTCACAACATATTAAACATTGGTCTATATTAGTTAATTTAATTTTTTTTAACTCAATAAATCCATCTGTTTCTTCACCAATTATTTTTGAACCAATTTTAATTCCAATTATTTCAGATTTTCTATTAACAAAATATGAATAAACTTGAGGATATTTATTTACAAAGTAATCATAAACAAGTCTATTTGTACAACGGGGAAATAGTTGGGAAAAAAGATAATCATTATCTATACGCAAATCAACTTCTGATGAAAAAAATTCACACAAATCAATTAACATAAAATTAATAGTTTTCGCCGAACAAGTATAGTTTATTAGATGTAGATATGCATCTTCATATAATGAAGAATCTGGATATTTTTCTAGCAAATATTTAATATTTAAATCTGAATTCATTTGAATAAGTTCATCTAAAATAGAATCTAAATTAGCTTCAATTAAATTTTTATGTTCATCAACAATTCTATTAAATCCATTTTTTGTTGTATTTGATGCTAATAATACATTACAAATATAAATAGGATTATAAGTTGATGGAATTGCTGATATTATTTTGTCATCTAATTTTTTTATACTTGTATATAATTGTCTATAAAAAAGACTTGAATATAGTTCAGGATTAAAATTATTAAGTCTATTAAATTTTTCAAGTATTTTTACTAAATATTTTGGATTAATTGATGAAATAAAAATAATCCTATAATCTGATTCCATAATATCATAATAAGAACATGTTTCAAGTATTGAATCAAACATTTTTGTTGCATTTTTTACAAGTGCAAGTTCTAACCAAAATGATTTATACTGAGAATATACACCTTTAGATAAAAATAAATCGAATATTGGTTGGTTTTGTTGTTGAATTGCCATTGCAGCAATAGAACCAACCGAACAAACTATTTCTAGTGGTAAAAAATTTACTTCAGCAAAATTAACATTATTAATAAGACGAATTTGATCTAAAATTGCTTTATTTGATAATAGTGGTTTTAAAACCCCTACTAATTTTCCATTTATTATTCTACCAATTAACTTGTTAAAAATACTTAAATCAGTAAGATTAACCAAATTATTAGATAACACATAACTAAATGTTTGATTATTAACATTAACATCTAATAATTCATTTGGTTTGATAGAATGTTTTAATATATTTGAAAACTTTGAAAGTACTATTTTCAAATAGTTTATTTTATTACTTGATATACTTGCAGATACAAATTGTTTTATTAAATTATAATACTTTTCTGGGATTAGATTAACCCATTGGTTTACAAATATATCTGTTGAATTATCAAATAAATATTTTGGATATTCATAATTTACTTTTTCAATCAAAAACTCAAATATTTCTAAGTTTGGTTTTTGATCAAGCTTCGCCCATATACTATCTGGGATACCATATTCTTTTACATTATAATAAAACATCATTGTTTTAATTTTTAATAATGTTTTATCGGTTATAAATTTTTTCATTAAATACATAAATTGTTCAAATTCTAAATTACGGGCTATCAAATGTAAAATTTTTATTCCAATATTTGAAAAATTAAATTTAACTGATATATTTGGTAAATAAATTTTAGAAAAAATTTCATAATTATCAACATTCATTGCTGCTTGAGCAATTTGTTTATACCAAAAATTATCACATTTTATTTTATTCAGTATTTTTTCAGTAATCATTGAATTTACTGGTTTGTTCAAATAAATCGATTTTTTAAGGGCAAAAAGTTCCATGGTTATTTCATTCGCCAAAGAATTGAATTTAATAAGTCTATCTATTATATATTATATAGACTAATTAATAAATAAAATATAAAATATAACAAAAAAAATTTTCAACTTTTTTTAATATAAAGGACACACAAAGTCTAGCTAATGATTTTAATTATTTTAATTAAAATCATTAGGACACACAAAGTCTGGCTAATCAGTTTATTAGCCTTAGCTAATAAACTGATTAGGACACCAAGTTTTTCTACATAATTGTCTTGGATTGTTTTTACCCATTGATTCACCACATACTAAACAATGCCATTCCTCTGTTATTGGATTATATCCATAGACTTTTTTCTTGCCAAAATAATCTGTTATCTTTGTTTGTATCTGATTTTGCTTCATTTTATTAATTAATGAAAAATAGATAATTTAGTCAAGTTAAACAAATAAAAATTCAATTTTTAATTAGTGAGATATACAACCTAATTAAAAATTAGTTTATCTTAATTTTTCTAGTAAAAAGTTGAAAAATATTGTTACTGTAGGATAGCAAGATATGTGGAATAAAAACAATAGAAGTAATGAATGAAATACAGATAAATGAAGCTATTGATAAATATAATAAACTATTCTTATATTTTATTATGAAGGCTAAAAAAAAATATACCAAGTTATATGCCAAATTATCTAAAGAAAATATAAGATTACTATATCGTCAAACTAAATTTGTTATTGATACACAAGCCCAACCTAAAAAAATGTGCTATACTGAATCAATTGAAGCATTAGAAGTTTGCTCTAATATAGAATCTGTTAATGAAATACAAAAAGTTGTTGAACCTGTAGAAGAACCTATTGAAAAATCTGTAGAAGAACCTATTGTTAAACCAGTTGTTGAACCAGTTGTTGAACCAGTTGTTGAACCAGTTGTCGAACCAGTTGTTGAACCTGTTGTTGAACCTGTTGTTGAACCTGTTGTTGAACCTGTTGTTGAACCTGTTGTTGAACCTGTTGTTGAACCTGTTGTTGAACCTGTAGAAGAACTTATTGTTGAATCAGTTATTGAACCAGTTGTTGAAACAGTTGTTGAACTAATTGTTGAACCAGTTATTGAACTAGTAGAAGAACCTATTGTTGAACCTGTAGAGGAACCTATTGTTGAACCTGTAGAAGAACCTATTGTTGAACCTGTAGAAGAACCTATTGTTGAACCTGTAAAAGAACTTGTAGAAGAACCTATTGTTGAACCTGTTGTTGAACCTATTGTTGAACTTATTGTTGAAACTGTTGAAGAACCTATTGTTGAACCTATTGTTGAAACTGTTGAAGAACCTATTGTTGAACCTATTGTTGAAACTGTTGAAGAACCTATTGTTGAACCTATTGTTGAACCTATTGTTGAACCTATTGTTGAACCTATTGTTGAACCTGTAAAAGAACTTGTAGAAGAACATATTGTTGAACCTGTTGTTGAACCTATTGTTGAACCTATTGTTGAAACTGTTGAAGAACCTATTGTTGAACCTGTTGAAGAACAAAATATAAATTATTGTGCACCATGTGCACCAAATCCAGTAGCTAATCAATCAACTCATAAACCAGGATTAAATTCCAAGTGTGCGTGTTGTGTTCCTCGAGTCCAAACATTTCCATCATATGAAGAGTTATATATATTAATGAATTCTACACAAAAAAATCTATTTACTAAACAAATATATTTTTGTACTAAAATTATTTTTGAGAATAGATCTGATGAGGAAATAATAAAAAAAATGTGTAATAAAATTATAGATACAAGTGGAATTGTTGGATTAGAATTTGTTGATACTATACTAAAATCTCTATAATCCAAACCCATGATTTAATATTAGAAAAATGTTTAATTGAACGAATGTAAAAATTTTTTGTTAATAGTTTTAGTTTAGAGTCAGATAATTCACAAGTTATAATAATAAGTTTTTTTAAATTTAATGAATGTGATTTAATCCATTCAATTACTTTAATATGAATATTTGATAAATTTAAAATAATTAAATCTGGATTAGTGTCAAGATTTAATTTAGAATAATCAACTAATTTATTTGTAGAATATGGGGAGTTAATATTTGCATCATTAATAATTGATTGGTGATTTGATATTCCAATAAATTTTTTTGATTGAACAAAATGAAAATAAATATAAAATTCTCCTCCAATTCCTAAAGTTGTATTCCAAGAATTGGATTTAGTTAATTTAATTACATAAGATCTTATTTTATTTGCAATTAATAAATTATTTTGATCAAATGATTCCAAGGTTTTAATAAATTTATATCCTTGAACTTCTATTTGAATTGTTTTATGTAAAAATTTACGAGTTGATGTTGAATCCCAGATGGATTGCGATTCAGTGGAAGCAATATACATCCAAGTTTTTTTTCCATTTGATATTAAAATTTGACCATTTAAATTATCTTGTGCTTGGATAATTTCATTATTTTGTTTAAATATTTTTTCAAGTAGTCCAGTACCAAGTTGGTAATTATATCTATTTACTTTAGTTAACATTAGAAAAAATTGTTTAACTAAATTGTTTGAAATTCAAACAATTAAAATATTCAATATTTATTAAATGGATTTAGCAGCTATTAGAATTAGTTTAGGTGGTAATTGTGCCCCTACATATCATTTGGATAGATTGGGTTTAAGAACTTGTGCATATCCCTTTGATTGGGCTAAAGTTAGTCTTAATCAATTAATTCAAGTGCTAGAAAACAATTTTGTTGGATACTCTAATCTTACTGATAGTAAATTTTCACCTGCACATTCAAGTATTTTAATTACAAATTCTTTTGGTATTAAATTTGCCCACGAGTTACGAGACGAGAAATTAGTACAAGAATTTTCTAAATCATTGGAAAGGAGGATTGAAAGGTTTAAAACCTTGGCTGTGACTTGTACTAATACTACAAAAATAATTAAATTTTATAGAATAGAAATGAGTCCAATTAAGCCTATTCAATATATTAAATTAATTAAAAAACTAATTGATCAACTTAATATATATGTTAATCAATTTGTTCTTACCCTTGTTATTCATAAAGATTATATTACAGATTTAGAAGAACTTGCTAATAACTCAATAATTCAATTAGTACCATTTAATTCATATAGTGAGGATTGGCAAATGAATCAAATTGATTGGGATCAAGTACTAAAATAAGATTATTATTTTATTAAATTATTTGAATAAGTTTTTTTTCACAAACTGCATTTATTTGATGATATTGTAAATTTCTTTTGTCTGCAAATATTTTATTACATGTATCACATTTAAATATTTTTTCTTTATCTTTAGTACAAACTGAATTTTTTAAATGATATTGTAAATTTTGTTTTGATTTAAATACTTTATTACATGTATCACACTTAAATTTTTCTACATCTAAATCTACATTTACATTTTTTAAAATATTAGTTTGATTAGTTTGATTAGTTTGATTAGTTTGATTAGTTTGATTAGTTTGATTAGTTTGATTAGTTTGATTAGTTTGATTAATTTGATTAATTTGATTAATTTGATTAATTTGATTAGTTTGATTAGTTTGATTAATTATATTTTTTTCTAGTTCTAATATTTCTTGATTATGTAAAAAATATTTTAACACTTCTATTATTTTACTATATTTTATATAATTTTTTTCTAAATTGTCTTTTTCATCTAAATATATTGGTATTGATATTATTAACTCTTTCTCTTTATTTGATCCATTTAATCCTAAATTATCTGATCTTATTCCTCTTCCTATACATTGTTTTATATCTTGAATTGATAATTTTGGATCACTTAAGTATAAAAAATCTAAATTGGGAAAATCATAACCCATACTATATTTTGCCACTACATAACCTAAACTATTTATACTTTCTTCATATGTTTTTATATTTTTATAATTATAATCTAAATTTATTACTTTATCAGTTTTATATGTGTTTTCTATTAATAAAAATGGCTTAATTGTTGTTATACCATCTTTATATTCGTTATAATGTTTATAAAATAAATTAAATGCACTTTCTTGTGTATTATGAAAACTAAAACCATATTTTCTTTTTTTTTCAGTAAATGTAGCTAACAGATGATTAATATTTTCAATATTTATTTTATTTTCACTATACATACATGTTGTTATTGGAGCTAACCATTTTAAATTTATTAACTCCTGAACTGTTATTGGTGAATATAATTTACCAAAAATATTTTCATTATTTAAAACTAATAATTTATTTGGTGATGCTGATGTAAAAATACGATTGCTAATATTGGAATTATTTTGTAACCAAAATTTATTTGCTTCACAAGTTAAATTATTTGTCCAATCCTCAACTCCCCAATGTGCTTCATCAAACCATATAGTGATATTTTTTAAATTAAATAACAGTATGCTGTTGTAAATTTTATTAAGGGATTGAGTGCAGCAAATTATTATTTTATTATTATTTAAATTTAAAAAATCATCTAAATAATCATTTTCAGATAGATTATGTATTAAATATTTTTTTGTTAGTATTTGCAAATATTTATCAGAAATATTTTGGGAGTTAATAATTTTTCGTGGTGATACAATAATAATTAAATTACTTTGTAAAAAATTTAATAAATTATAAACAATAAAACTTTTACCACCACCAGTAGGCAATTCAATATAAATTGTATTTTCTTCTAATAATTTATTTTTAGAATAATTAATAATATTATTTTGATATTCTCTAATATTCCAAGTATAATTTGTATAATTAGTATTTTTAAGTTTTTCAATTAATAATTTAGTATTAATTTTCTTAAATATTTTTTTAACTCTTTGAGTTCTTGTTAGATTCTCAATTTGTTTATCTGTTAATTTTGTAAATTTAATATTAATATTTATAAAATATGGTTCAATTAAATCAATAATAACATTAGCATAAAATTCAGTACCACCATTATATTTAATATTATGCTCTTTAAATTCATTTTTCAATAAACAATCAATTAAATTAAGTTGTGATAATTTTACTTGAAATACATGGGTAAATTTGCCTCTAATAATTTCACCGGTCGAGTATTGTGTATCTCTATCAGGAATATTAATTGTTTTTCCTAATTTACAAGCATTATGTAAATCATAACTAGGATGATTTCTAATATAAATATAACCAAAACTCATTAAAACTAATAATATTAAGTAACACATTTTTAAATATCATATCCTTCTAAAACTTTTAGTTACTAGTAACAAGTAATTTCTTTTTATAATAAAATTTAGATTGAAAAATGTTTTTCAATCTAAATTTTAATATTTTATTTTTCTGAGATTTTTCTAGACTGAAAAAATTTTTAGCCACCCCAAAAAAAATCTCTCTCTCCGCAAACTTTTTGTTTGGTAAAAAAAGGTTAAATATAGATATATTTTTTTATTTTTTTATTTTTTAGTTTTAATTAAGATTAGTTTTTTAAAATTATAGTTTGGGTAAAAATAAGTATTTTATAACTAGGTAAATGGTAAAAAAAGATACTATTTGGTAAATATAGATTAAAAATAATATTTTGAATAAGATTAATATTTGTTTTTGGTAAAAATAGATTAAAATTAATATTTTGAATAAGATTAATATTTGTTTTTGGTAAAAATAGATTTAAAATATATATATTATTAATAATAATAATAATATATAATGGAAATTAAATGTCCTATATGTTTTACAGAACATAGTTTAATTAAATTATTTAAGTGTGATAATTTTTTATCATCTATATTAGCACCAAAAATTAATTTAAATATTAAAGATTTAAATATTAAATCAACATTACAAAAAAATCAGTGTGAAAATTGTAAAAAAATTCTTAGTAGTAGTGCAAATTTTAAAAAACATATTAAAAGTGGTATATGTATAGAGAAAATATTTTCATGCAATAAATGTAATAAAATATTTCAAAAAAAACAAAAACTTCAATATCATGTAGAACACAATGTTTGTGGAGAAAATAGCTTGGAAATTTTAAAAAATTTAACACAACCAAATGTTGTTAATAATATTTCAAATGTGTCTAATACTGCAAATAATACTCAAAATATTGGAACTCAAATTAATATTAATGTTGGATCAACAAAAAACTTGCAAGAAGTTGTCGAGCTTTTACCTTTTAGAAATGTAAGCTATAAAATTTCTCCAAAAAAATATCTTGAATATGCTTCAAATCCCGAACAAGCAATAAAAAAATTTGTAAAAGATCAACATTTTAATCCTGATATTCCTGAACGTATGAATATATTAAATACAAATAGACGCGATAATCGTGTTCAGCTTTTTGATTTTGATGATGATTTTATTTGTAGATGGTTAACTAGAGATAAATCAAAAATTTGTGAATTACTAGTTGATCGTGCTGTTAATACTTTATTTTTTGCAAAAGATAATCTTGCACGTGCTGGAATTAAATTAGATTCAACAAAAGAAGCAGATATAAAACAAATTATAAAGAAAATAGAAAATGACGAACAGTTTAAAAAGAAATATATTGATTTAGTTGCAGATTTAACATATGATTATAAAGATATTATTAAATCTACATTAAAAGAACTAGATCTACTTGAAAACTAAAAGTTTTATAATAATATGGTTTGTTTGCCTTTAATTACAAGATCTACAAATTAGTACTAAATTATCGACATTTATTAAACCTTTGAATATGATATAACTAAATATAATTAAATGATTTAATGTTTTGGAAATATTTTTATTTGTACATGAACATTCAAATGGTTTTTCCAAACTTTAAAATTAAAAATAAAATACAGTTTTGTAAACTCCACCATAAAATTCAACTAATTCAATAAATTCTCTTGTAACTTGATTATTTGGATTATTTAAATTCAAATAGTTATAAATTTTATCAACCTTTTTAATAATGTTTTCCTGGGATTTAAATTCTTGAAATATTTTGTATTTAGATACAAAAGTCAAAATATTTTTCATTAACTTAACTTCAATAAATTTACCAAGATAATTAAATTTTTGAATTTGAATTGAATCAATAGGTAAATCTAACAATTTAATTTTTTCAATATATTCTTGAAATTTAACATCTGATAAACCTATTCTTGTATTTGTAGGTTTAAAATATAAAATATCCATTGAATCAATTGGAGGAATATTTCCTATTGAATCCTCACATGGTAAAAAACTTAACTCAAATTCTGCTCCAATCACATTAATAATTTTACCAACAATTTGCTTATTTGTTAGATCTGGTTTATTATCCATTTCCATTTATAAACTAATTACTTATTATAATCAGTTTATATAAAAAACAATTTTTTACTTTAGCAAGCAATCCTCTAAATTTGCTTCTGTGTTATATTTATAAACAAGTTCAACATTATATTCATGTTTTGCTAATTCTGCAACTTGTTCTTCTAGCAGTTTTCTTTTAGATCCATATGAACTTTCTAAACCATTCCATATTTCTGTAACTTCTTGATTTAATTTAGTTAAATCCATCTGTTTTATTTGTTTAATTAAATCTTTTTCATATTCTAATACAGCTTCAATTTGATTAATTAACCAAGTGGTAATAGGAGTGCCGCCAGTAGCAAAAGCATACTTAACATTTGACATAATATATTTTTGAACAAATTGCCAATGACCATTTCTAAATAAATAAACTTGATCAACTGTTTTAAGTAGGTACACTAAACTTGATAGATCACCCCGCGCAACTAATTTATCAACCAGTTTGTTTGATTTATATTTATCCCTTAAATCATGTAAAAAGTTTTGCACACATTTAGGTCTATAAGTTCTTAAATCCATTAAATATTCTGTTAATTTGTTTTCTGGATAATAATCAACAATTCCTGTAAAAATATCAAGTGATGGGATTATATTATCTTGAGCTCCTGTTTGTCCTCTGTATTGACGTGGCTGGTTAGTTGAATCACAACCTGAATAAATTAATCCATCACCAAAAATTGTTTCATTTCCTTTAATACCCATAATAAAAACTCTAAAATCATTATATTTTTCATGTCTTGATGCTGTCCACATTTCCCTACGTCTCCAATTCATTTGTTCAATTGTTTCGGAAACTAATTTTAAGTCCTGTGAATTAATCCCTTGAATTAATTGGGGAGATAGCTCATTAATATAAACATGAACCATAATAAAACCAACTTCATCGGGTGAATTAGTAAATTTACATGCCATATCTAAATTTTTCCAGTCTAAAGTTCCAGATTTATCTTTTTTCACATAGTTACCTAGTGAATATGCATAATGATAATCTAACCAAGGATAAACATCTAATATTGATGAAACTTTAACAAATGGTTTGGCTACACATGCAGGCAATACTCTTCGAGCTTGGCCATATTCTCCAGTTTGAACAAATGTTTGATATGCAAGTTCTAAAGTATATGCAGATGCTACAAAACAGTATGCTCTAATAAAGCTTGTAAAACAAATTGATCTGTTTCTTGACTTACTTGGTCTGTATAGTCATCTAATGTTTCAGTAGGCTTAACAATTGCATTTGGACAAGTAATTAAATTAGGTATTGAATCAATTAGTTCTTGAAGCAAATTATATCTATCAGGAAGTCTAACTAATGGATCTTTAATAGGTAAAAAACCATTTGTTTCATCAACAGAAAAAAAACCGTCCGTGTACATTGGATATAATTAATTATATTTATTTCTTTAAGTTTGTATAAAAAAATTGCAACAAGGCTATTAATTGATATTCAAAAAAATTGTTTTTTATGTAAATTGATTAATTAAATTTATTTGTTTTATTAATACAATGCTATACTCCACTAATTACTTGAAGAAAAACTCCAATCCTAATCTAAAATTTGTTCAATGGATAAATAAAGTAGAACAAATCATTTATAATAAATATAAAACAAATTTATTGGATATACCAGATCATCCATATATGGAATCATTTGAAAATGGGTTAACACCAAATGAAATGGTTGAACAAATTAGTATACTATAATTTGAACAGCACAAACATTATTTTCTTCGGGAATAACTTTGGCAAAACTAACAATCCAACTGTTTTGAGAATGACAAGCAGAAATATCAATTAAATCATTAGAATTTAGTTCTTGTATTTGCTCAAATTTAAATGTGTGCTTTCCAGAATTTTGTGATTTAAATTCAAATTTCTTTTCATTATCTTCATCATTTAATTCAACAAGTTTATCAACTAGTTTACAAATATTTTCTTTATCTAATGATGAATAGTTTAGTTCAGTTAACTTTTCAATTAATTGATCAAAATTTTTTAAAGTATTATATTTTGTTGCTAGAGTATAAAGTAGTTCAAACATTTCATTTGTAGAAATTGATTGATTTGAATCAAGAACAGAAATTAAAGAGTTAATAGTTTCCATTGTTAAAATTGTATAATTAATTATATTTAGTAATTAATTCAATAAATTAAATTATGCAATTTTTTAGCAATAAAATAGTCCTACTCGGAATATCGAACAGGTACATAATCTTCATCAATTTTATTTGAAACTTCAGGAACAGGTATTACTGGTTCATCTTCATCTTCCCCATCATCTCCAGGAATATAATCAGGATCATTAGGATCATCTGGTTCTTCTTCCTCTTCAACTTCTTCTTGATTTTCTTCATTAACTTCTTCATCAACTTCTTCCTCTTCTTCCTCTTCCTCCTCCTCTTCCTCCTCAACTTCTTCCTCGAGTTCAACATTAATATCTTCTGCTTCTTCTAACTCTCTTGCACAGTCATCACAAACAAAGCTATGTACTAATTCTCTTGCACAATCATCACATAAACATTCTTCACAACTTTCATTTGAATCACAACATTCAGAATCAGAACAACAATTTTCTTGTCGTAATTTTTCTCGTGCTAACTTTCTAATACAATCATCACAAATAATATTTTCACATTCAGAATCACATTCTGATTCATTGTTATTTTTATTACAGTTTTGATTATTTGATTCATTTATATCATTTGAATTTGAATTTGAATCTTCTGAATTAACTGTACTAGAAGATTTTAAAGTTCCAGAACTAGAAGTATTTGAAGTACCAGAACCAATATTAACACTAGTATTTGTACTTCCAAAAACATGTATATTATAATCAGGAGTTTTAACTAAAGTCATTTTTTCAACATTGCTTAAAATATAATTAGCGAAGCCAACACTAATATAAATCACACTGGCAAGTACTGCAAGTGAATAAAATCCAAATTGTGTAATAGTTTGACAAGAACAGGTATCCATTTTTTTTGATTTAATAAGAATAGTACTATTAAATCAAAATATTTAAAATTCAATTTTTTCTTAGTAAAAGAAAAGAGCTAAATAAAAATTTTTTTATCTTCTATTTATTTTATCTTCTCCATTAATAGTAATTTGAAGCTTTGGTGTATTTTGATACCAATTAGTTAGAAATTTTAGTTCTGGTTTTGGTTTCTCGTTTGGTTTTGGGGTTTTGTTTAATATTTTAATAGTTTTTAATTTAACACAAGAAAAAAATGCTTTTTCTCTAATCGATATAATAGTATTTTGTTCTAAATTAATATTTTTTAAATTTAATAAACGTGAGAATGCTTTAGTTTGAATTTCTGTAATTTCATTATTTGAAAAATTAAAATATTCAATATTAAGTTGTATTCTTGCTGGATCAAATGATTGAATTGAATTAAAAGGTGAATCAGAAGAATGTAAAGTAGAAGAAGTTTCAATTATTGTAAGTTTATTATCAGATAAATTTAATGTAATTAAACTTGAAGGTAATTTAAACAAAGTAGAAATTTTATTGTGTGATAAATTAAGATGTTCTATATTTAAACCAAAAAATGCATCACGATCAATTTGGGAAATTTCATTGTGTGATAAATTAAGATGTTCTATATTTGAACCATTAAATGCATTAGGGTTAATTGAATTAATTTTATTGCCTGACAAATTTAAATTTATTAGTTTGGGATTACTAATAAAACAATTTTCTGGAATTGTTTTTAACCCAGATCTAATAATTACAAGATGTTCTAAATTTTTTAACTTATTAATTTCAGATGGATATGCAGTTAGTGCTTGACCTATAAGCTCAAGTCTTGTTAATGTATTTTGAATAGGAACAAAAGTATTAGTTTTTATTGTATTTATATTATTTCTAATTAATTCTAAAGTTTGTAAAGATGTAAATCCTACCAACCATTCATTACCTTGTACATTTTTCTTAGGACCATCACCAAATGAATTAAAATCTCCATCTTCTAATATAATTTCTTGAATATTATCTTTATCAGTATTAGTATATCTAAAAAATTTATTTTTTTTAGGCACTGAAATTTCAATACTTTTCTTTAAATTAGTTAATGCTAACCAAGGCTTATGGCTTTTATTATCTTTATTAAATAGCTCCTTTAAACCTTGTTTAACAATTCCTAAACAAACAGCACAATTACCGTCACAAGTTGAACAAGGTATTATAGGTGTTCCTGGAACACCAGGTGATGCCGGAACAGAAGGTTTACAATCTGGACAAAAAACACATCCACACCTTGTATCATGAGGAACAGGAGTTAATGAAATGTATTTGGAATCTGTAATAGGTTGACAAAAGGTAGACCATGTTGTAGGTTCAAGATTACCAAACTGATTTATTAATGGTGCACATGCGCAAAAACAATATAACCCTCTGGCATCCTCATTTGCAGCACGATCTGATCCACAAACATAACAAAATTCATTTCTACATCCTGAATTATTACATGTCATATGATGACATGCATGACCATGAAAATGACTAATTGCCATTCCACAATTTTTTCTTGGACAACGTTTACTTGTTGCTGCAATATATGGATCAACTGGTTGATCGGGATCTATTTGTTTAAGAGGATTATTATTTAGTGCTAACATAGCTTGAAGTTGTTCAGTATTAATTTGTTGAGAGGGATCAATATTATTTATTCTATAAAAATCATTTAATTCTTCAGGAGTAATATTTGCATCTTCACTTGCACATGTTCGTGCAGCAACATTAGGACATTTAATAC
>JACCEA011267294.1_pt1 | contig 52200 bp, 32 predicted proteins | sample 7449851 | NCBI WGS metagenome assembly JACCEA01 (sample SAMN15323453, study PRJNA562643) | freshwater metagenome | isolation source: river surface water | place: USA:Blue River Watershed | collected 2017-08-18 | reverse complement strand
CATTATCAGAACTAATTATATTATTATCATTATCAGAACTAATTATATTATTATCATTATCAGAACTAATTATATTATTATCATTATCAGAACTAATTATATTATTATCATTATCATCATAAGAACTAATTATATTATTATTATCATCATTATCATTATCATTATCATTATCATAAGAACTACCACCATATTTTAATATTAAATATTTTTTTTTATATTTATAATATTTATTTTTATACATTTTATATAATAATAGATATTTTATTATTTTTTATGCTTTTGATAATCAGATTGTATCCATTTTAAATCTTTATTAAGTTTATTATAATATTTTTCATTTGATTTTTGTAATGTTCTAAGAGCATTAATATATCTTAAAACTTTTAATTCAGATAAATCTTTTAATGCTTTTTTTAAAATTTTAATTCTTTCTTCATGACTAATATGTAAATTATAACCATATTTACCTAATAAATCTTGGTCTTCTTTTGGAATAACTATTAGTTTAGGACCTTTACCTGGTTTTCCTTTATCAGGAACACATGCTGATTTTACATTAACTTTTGTGCCATTTTTTTTAGTAAATGAATATGCAACTCTTTTTATTTCTCCTTTATCACACATTATTTTATATTATATAATATATCATATAAATTAATTTAAATTTTATTTTTTATAATTATTTATTTTGAAATGAATTTATAATAATTGATAATAATATATTTATAATAATTGATAATAATATATTTATAAAAATTGATAATAATATATTATATAAATAAAATATACTATTTATGGTATTTATTAAAAATAATGTTAACACTCATGAATTAAAAATGCATATGCATGTAAATGAATTAAATATAGTTGATTGTCCTAAATTATTATCATATAATTTTGTAAAAAAAGAATTAACAATGGAAAAAATAGAAGGTATGTCAGTGTCTGATATGTATGGTGAAGAATCTGATAAAGTACCTGATAAAATTTTTAATAAAATAAGAAAAATAATTAAAAAATTATATGATAACAATATAATATATAATGATATAACAGGATATAATTTTATGTTATCAGAAGATAAAATTTATATAATAGATTTTGAACATGCACAATTACGTAGTGATAAACAAATTGATAAATTTGTATTAGATTTTATTAATGGTTTAAATAAATGGAATCCAGAATTTAGATAAATTAATAAATAAATAAAATATAAATAATAATAATAAGAAATATTATGAATAACGATTTACTTATAATTCCATATAATAAAACAAAAATATTTGAGGCTAATTTAATACAAAAATTTATTAATGTTAATAATGCAAAGATAATTATAATAAATTATAATAATAAAATAAATTTGAATGAAGAAATAATTGATAAGTTTAAAAATAAACCAGATATTATTATTATTAATTTTAATGAAAATTCAGAAAAAATAAAATTAATAAAAAATATTCCAAGAATACCAATATTTATTAATAATATTTTTTATTTATCACCAATAATTATAAAAAACTTAAATGGTTTTAGTAATAAAACAACTAATAAAACAGAATTAATTAATAATTTTATTTATCGTATAATAAAATTATATGGTAGTATAATAAGTAACAACAATTATAAAATACCAAATATAAATATTAAATTAGAAAGTAAAACACATGAAACATTATCTGGTATTAATGATTATGAAAAAAATAGTATTTTACGAAATAGTTTTATTTGTAAAATTCCAAAATGGATGACAAAAAATATTGATATTACAAATAAAGGTTGGTTTGCTAAAAGTAATCAATATTGTTTTGATTATGTATTAAATAATTATAAATTAAAAAATATTGTTGAACTAGGTAGTTATTTTGGTCTGTCTTCTTATTATATAGCTAAAAAAATGAATAAAGAATGTAATTTATATTGTTGTGATTTTTTTGAAAATATTTTTTTTGCAAATTATAATGTAAATAACATAACACCACTTGAATTAGAATATTTTTATAAATATTTTAGATTTGAATCATTTTCTGCAAAATTATCAGAATTTAATAATGTTATTTTAGTAAAATATGACTGTTATAAAGTACCAAAACTTTTGTTTAATAATAAAATTGATGTATCATTATTTTATATTGATTTTTGTAAAAAAGATAATTTATTAATTGAATTTGTTAATGAGATATTTAGTTATTATCCTAATTGTATAATAATAGGTGATGATGTTGTATATCTTGATTCTTCATTAAAATATTTTAAATCTAAATATACAATTATTATATTTGATTCTTGTTATATTCTTGTAAATAATTTTAAATTATTAAATACAGAATTATTAATACAAAAATATGAAATTAATAAAAATCTTGAAAATATAAATAATATAAATGAAGTAAAAAATCTTAATTTTGATTATAAAATTAATTTTATTATTAAAAATATTAAAAATAAAAATATATTTAAAATAATAAATAAATTGAAAATAGATCCAAATAAACAATCATACTATATAGATAATAATGGTAATTTATTTCATTATATTGCAAAAGAATATTGGTCAGATCAATATTACTTTTTAAATTTATATAATGAAATTAATAAATATATTCAAGATAAAAATATAAAAAATGACTTAAATCTTACACCAAATGATTATTTTAATTATCATTCAATTATAGAATTTAGATAAAAAAAATTGATTTTTTTTTTATTTTGAAATAATTTTAATAATAGTATGAGCTTAAATATTAATTCTCTTGGTAGTATTCCTATTTACAATGTTGTTATTACGGAAATTGGTTATGATGATGACAAAAAGGATAGTTTTCATTCTGAAACTTGTATTTTTATTGATCAAGATAAAGCTATGAATTATGCTTTTGAACTAGCAAAAGAATATGCTATTGATAAAGCTGAATATACTGTTAATGATGTTAAATATTATATTAATGAAGCAACCGAAAATATATCATATTTTGAAGACAGATATGATGTAGATTATCATACATGGTCTTTTCAATATATGCCTTATGGTCAAAGAAAATATACTGATATACATGATGTTATTAATAGTCTAAAAAATAAGTCTGAAATTGAGTTTCTTCAAAAGTCAGACCATTATTTTTGGACACATTATCATTCTTATGAAGATACTGAAAATGATTATGAATATGAAATACGTGTTAAAAAGAGCAAACTTGATTTTAATTCAAAAGATGGTATTATTTTACATTATTGATAAAAAATTGAAATTTTTAGTTTAAAATGGTATTATTAAATAGAATTATAATAAACAAAACCCCCTAGTCGAACCCCCCTGATAAGTAAACCAGTTTACAATGTCTGCTTTTAATGCTCTTACACGAACTTTTTCGTGCCCCCTCGAAGAGGAAGATCGTCTTACTGCTTCAGATAATGACGCTAACTTGAACACTCCTGATAAGACTACAAACCCTAACATCACTGCTTTGGGTGCTCCGGTTAAGAAACTTTGCAGACGTAATACTGCTCCTGCGTATTATAAGGAGGATGATGAAGATGATGTGGATGTGTTGCTTCCCACTAATTTGGAAAACATACTTCCACAAGAACCTAGTGCTGTTGAAACATTAGAACAGCTTAAAAAAGAATTTGAAGGGATCAGAGCATATATCAACGAAATCATCTCATCTGGAGAATTAATTCCTGGTGGCGAAGAAACACCAAGACACAGACCTAGTGATATTATTCACGAGTTGATGATGAAAGTGAATAAGTTTAATGAAGCCATCAAATCAGAAACTAGTATTAACAGCCAGTGTTCTGAGTTGTGTCAAGAGATGTGCGCATTTTATGAAAGAGTTAGCGAAATTGAGGAACAATAAAGATGTATTAAGAGTTTTTTGGTGAGACTAATACTCAATTTTATTTATTTTATAATATTATTTAAGTGTTCCTGTTGTAATATTTGTAAACTAATTTTATTGTTTATTAACAATACTTTTAAATAATTTTGGATTATATAGACTTGAATATTTATTATTTTTTTAATAACACAATAAAAATTATATAAATATATATATATATATGCGTAAAAATCCTAAATCAAATTCAGATTTATCATCGTTACCAAGATTAGAAAGAGAAAATAATCTAAGATATAGTCCAATTGACTTGACTCGTAATGATATTACAATAGATTCACATTTATCACTAAAAAATTGTAAAAATATAACAAATGATTATAAAGGAGATTTATGTTCATTACTTTCTAAATATGAATCACTAATAATAATTGAAAAAAAATCAATTAAATATAATAATTCAATAACAACAATAAATATTGTTAAAGAATTAATACTTATTTTAATAAATATAGTGAAATTTAACTATATAATTATGATTTTAGAAACTATAAATTCAAATATTAATAATATAGGTTATGATATTATTGAAATTATTGAAGAATTATATAATAATGAGTCATTAGAATATAATACTATTATATCAAGTTTAATAAATATTTTTAAACGTAAAAGCCAATATGTTATTTATAATATACAAAATCCATCAAGTGAAGAAACACAAAAAAAATTAAAATATGAAAAATATAAAAATATATTAGGACAAAATTTTGATACATCATCAAATTTTATCAGATATATAAATGTAGATAAAATAAAATGTAGTGAACTAATTAAAAAAATAATTTATTATATAGAAAATGAATTATCTGAACAATATAAACAGTTAAAAAAATATTATATTGATAATCCACAAATTGATATTGAAAATCAGGATAGAATAGTTACTTATTATTTTGACAAATATAAATTAAAAAGTAAAATAGATAATATTAGTACAGATTTTAATGTGTCAGAAATAAATAAACCATCAACTGGATATTATAAAAAATATCTTAAATATAAACAAAAATATTTAGAATTAAAAAAACAAATTAATCAATAAAATCAACTTCTTCTTTACTTGCACATGCTTTTTTAGTTTTTTTAACTTTTTCATAATCATATTCTTTAATTATTTTATGTCCTTCGACATCATATAATTTAATAATAAAATCTTTTGATTCATAAAATTTTTTTCTAGAATTAAATTGTCTAGAAAAGGAAGGAAGTTGGTCAACAATATCAATAACAGTAGGAACAACAGGATGGTCTTTTTTTCTTGTAATTCTACCAACAATTTGTTCAACTTCTTTTCTAGGTGTTAATAATAATAATGTATTAAGTTCAGGAATATCTAAACCTTCAGCAGACATACTATAGGTTGAGAAAATAACTTGTGCTTTAGATGATTCATTTAATTTTTTTTCTTTCATACCACCAATGTAATAACTAGTAGTAGTTATTTCTAATAAATCTAGTGAATCTTTAATGACATTAAGATGTTCTAATCTATCACTAAGAATAATTAATTTACGACCTTCTTCTTCTAACATTTCTTTAATAAGAATGAGAATAAACTTATTTCTTTCTTCAATTTCAGTAATTTTAGTAAGTGTTTTAGGTCTATTAACATCACCAGTATACATTTTATATTCTTTAAAATTTTTATCATCACAATTATATTTATATGATTTAACAACTAAATTATTAATAGCTTCAGCAGGTGCTTTATACATAATATCACCAAAATACCAAAATAATATTTTTTCTAATTTATCTGCTCTATTTGGTGTAGCTGATAATGCTAATGTTTTTTTACAAGCTATAATAGGTAATGCTTTAGAAAAATATTGTGAAGGTGCATGATGTGCTTCATCAAAAATAACAAGACCAAAGTCTTTAAAAATATCACTAGAATATTTATCTTTTGAAATAGATTGTAACATACCAATAACAATTTGTTTTCCTTCAATATCAACTTTATCTTGTTGAATAATACCAATTTTAGCATCAGTAAATTCAGCTGCTCTTTCTTTCCATTGATTTAATAAAAATGATTTATGAACAACAACTAATGTTTTTACCTTAAGTTGACAGGCTGTATAAAGCGCCATCACAGTTTTTCCTGAGCCACAACCTAAACATAATAATCCACCATCATTAACATCCAAGTTATTAAAAACAATTTTCATAATATCAAGTTGTTTTTGCCTCATTTCTCCTTTAAAATTAATATCAACAGTTTGACCTAATGGTGTATCATCTTTTTCAGGTTTTCCAAATTTTTTAATAGCATAAAATTTAGGAATACAAATACTATTTTCATCTTCAATATAAACATTAAATCCTTCTACTTCATTATCTTTATTACCAATACTAAATGTTTGATGTGGTTTTACATGTAGTTCCTTTTTTAATTCATTTATTAATTTTTGGTTACTATCTGTTTTTTGAATAACATATCCTTTTTTCGTTAGCATATAATTAAAATAATATAAAAATAAGTGTTTAAATTTCAACTTTTATATAAAAATAAAAAAAAAATAAATTTTTTATATAATATATTATATATAATGGATTTAAGTATTTTAAAAAATATGAGCACAAATAATTATATTGGTATTGCTGCTATATTAATTGCAACAGTAATTGCACCAAGAATGAAAGATCAAGTTATAGATTTATTAAATAATAAATTATTTCTTATTTTAATATTTTTTGGCATTTTTTATTTAGGAAGACAAGATTTAATGACTGGTGTTGTATGTGCAATTTCATTTTTTATAATGTATCAAAATGTATCAGATAAAAATATTACTGATATAATTATGAATAAAACTCAATCATTAATTGAATCACAACCAATAATAGTTAATCAAGTACAAGAACCAGTACAAGCAATTCAACAACCAGTACAAGTAATTCAAGAACCAACTCAATCAATTCAAGAACCAAATCAAGCAACTCAACAACCAACTCAAGAACCAGTACAAGTAATTCAAGAACCAGTACAAGTAAGTCAAGAACCCGTAAAAAAACAAGTATCATTTTCACAAGAAGTAGTAATAAATAATGATAATGAAAAATACAATAAAGTAAAATTATTTATTCAAACCATATTAACAAATAATAAAAATGTTGATTTAAAAGAATTAGTATTAGCTATTATTAATGTTGATCCTACTATTGATCCAAATATGATACAACAAATATTATTAGAATTAAGTAAATAAAAATATTTATATAATATTGAATATAATATTATATAACATTTTTTGTATTATAACCTAAAGAGTCACTTTTTAGGCTATAATTTATTTAGGAACCATTTTTTCGTATTTACTTTTAGTGCTTTTAAATTGTTCACTGGCAAGTTTAAAAAGTTTATCAGGAGTTACATCAGCATTTTTTTCTTTAACATCTTTTTGTACTTGTGCAGCAATTTTTAATGCTTTAGGATAGGTAATACCTAATTCTTTAACAACCATTTTAACAATTTCTCTATAAGCAACTAATGCGGGGTTGTTACCACCTTCTTGAGACATAACATCAGAAGTTACAGAGTAATTACCACCTACTTGTTTTACATCTGCATTAGGAACAGCAGAACTAGTTACAGAATTAATAACAGAATTATTAGATTTTTGGAAAACATTTTCAGATTGGGAAGTAGTAGATAAAACATTATTTGGTTGAGGCATAGCACTACTAGTAACAGAAGCATTATTCATATCAGTAGTAGTAACATCAACATTAGCTTGATTATTATTAGATTTACCAATTAAATTACTAACAAAATCAGTTTCAGTAGTTAATCCATATGCTAAAGCAGCAGCAGCACCTAAAGCTAAAAGTTTAGTGGCACCACCATCTTGTTTAATAAAGTGAGAATTATAATTGTTATTATTATTAAATTGATTATTATTATTAAATTGATTATTGTAATTACCACCTTCTTGATTTAATAATTGTTTTAATTTGTTTTCTAATTGTGGGGTACTAGTATTAGAATTTAAAATAGAATCCATATGTGAATCAGAAGTTAACATAGAAACTAAATTGTTAACATCTCTATTATTAACACCTCCTAATTGATTAAAACTAGAAGTGGGACTATAATTACCACCTTGTTGTATTTGATGTACACTATTTTTATTAATTATTTTAATATTAGAAATACTGGGTTTATACTCAGTAGTAGTAATATTTAAAAAATCATTAATATTATTTTTATTGGACATGTATATATATATATATATAGAAAATTAAAAACTAATTTTTTATATATTTTAATTTTAATTTTAATTTTCTATATATATATATATTTAACAAAGATGTATATAAATCAAATTGATGAATTATTTAATAATATATTAGACAAATTTCATAATTATTTATTGAAAGAAAAAAAACTAAATGAAATTTATAAAGAAACTAATTTTGTAAGATATCAAATAGATATTGTTAATATAATAAATGTATTTATAAACACAGTAGTTTCAAAGATAGAAATAAAACAAATAATTAAAAATGAAAAAAATATAGATTATATTTTAAATATAATAAAAAGATATTGTTCATTTTATATTTATTTATTAATAGGTTATTATTATACAGGTAGTCGTGATTTATTTATCACAAATATATTAGAATGTAGTAAAAATCAAAATATTACATCATTTTTTAGTTCTGATAATAATTCCAAAATTATTAATTATTTTACTGATATTAAAAATATAATAGGATTAGCTGAATATAAAACAATAGACCAAGTAAAGATTTTATTATTAAATAATCCGGTAAAATATACAAGTGTAATTAAATTAGTTAATGAATTAGGTGAAGATTATGTAATTAATAATTTTTTAATTAAAGATAATGTAAATTCAATATTAAAAACATTTATTTTAAAGTTAATATATTTTAAAGAAGATAAAATAGAATTAAATGAACTTTTAAGACAAGTAGAAGAGAAAGAAGGAGAATATAAATATATAGAAATAGTAACAGCAAATAAAAATAAAATAGTAGATTTTACAGTAATACAAAAGTTTGTTACATTAGCTGATATAAAAAGAAATATGGCACAAGAAATTTATTCATATTTAGAAGAACAAAATGAATATTCAGAACAAGTAATTAAAGAGAATGATGATTTTGTAAATTTTTTATTTTCTAATAAAATATTAATACCAATAACTGAAGATTTTTTAAGATATCATAAAGATACCGAAAAATATGAGTCAGATACAAAATTAAAAGAAGATACTAAAATAAAAGTAGTAATGAATAAAATAAATAATGTAAAAAATTATTATTCACCTTTATTAGATAAAAATCCTAAATTAAAACTAGAAACAAAAAATTTATTTTATAAAAATTTAGAACACAGATATGCAGTTTTATATAATGACGATGAAGAAATTAAAATAATTCAAAAGTTAGAATATGCAGATAAAAAAAATGAAAATGATTACTTAATTGATTTAGAAGATTTAAGAAAATATGCTTATGTAAATTTTAAAAATTCATCAAAGGATTATATAAAATTAAGAACACCAAATACAATTGAAGCTATTAGATATATGAATTTTAAAAATAAAAAGAATGATCCATTAGAAACAAGAATAGGTCATGATAATATAGATTTAAATGTAGTAGGTGTAGCATGGAATCCATCACGATTTAAAATGGTGAAAACTCCAAATTTAAAACCATTAGAATGTTTTAGTGTAAATAATTTAATAGATGTATCAAAAAATCAAAAGAAAAATAATGGTTATTTAGGTTTTATAAATATATTTAATAAATCAATATTAAATAATAAAAATTCAAATTTATTTTATTGGTTATTTGATAATTTAAAAGATATTCCAAAAAATACAAAAGAATATAATGATTTTAGTGCAAATGATTCACAAAAAAATATAAAATTATTATTATATCAAGTTTATTTAAATTACATTGAAAATGTTAAAAATAAATTTAAAAATTATATAGAAAAATCAAAGAAAACATTTAATATTTTTTTATTAGATTATTTATTTAAAATATATCAAGAAAAATATTTAAATTTTGAATTAAATCCTTATATTAAAAATAAATTATTATATGATGTATTAACAAAAAATATAGTTGAATTAAAAATAACAGAAGATGAAACTAATAATATTATTCCAGGAATGAGAAAAAATATGATTAAATTACCTGTTATTGATATAAAGAAATCAAAAAAAAATATAATTATAGTTCAAGATAAAAAAGAATTAGAAGATGAAGAAATAGTAGAAGAATCACATGCAGTATGTAATCATTATAGAAAATGGGACAGTATAAATGAGTTTTTTAAATATTCAAAATCATCTGAAGAATTTAATCAAATGATATTTGATTTTGTTAAAAAATATGTAAAAGAAAATGATAGAGGAGAATATTTATGTAAAAGTTGTAATGAAGGATTACAAATAAAAAAATTTATAAGTGAAGGATTTTACAATAAAGATAGTCAAGAATTTATGACTTCATCTATTATAATAAATCAAAGATTAGAAGAATTACCAAAATATATGAAATTAAATAGAACAATTAAAAATTTAGAAAAAAATTTAGAAAAGATTGCTTATATAGCAGGTTTAACTTCTTATTTAGGTAATACTCCTGTTATAAAATTACATAGAAAAACAATTATTAAAGATACAATAGATCTTATATTATTACATAGTGAATTTTTAAAAAATCAACCAAAAGATAGAATTGTATCTGCAGGAACTAAATATGGTATAATTAAAAATTTAACAAATTTATTCTTTTTTGAATTAAAAGATGAAATATTTTTAACATCATCAACTGATACTGATTATTATAAAAAAATTAAATATAATAACGTCTTAGCATATTTTATTTTTATTTTAATTTTAGAATTAAATCCAGGACAAATTTTAAGTTTTAAAGATGATAAAATGTGTAATTATTTTTTCTATTCAAAAGTATCACAAACATTATTTGATGGTTTATTTATTAGATTAAATCAAAAAGATAAAGTACAAATAAGTAAAATTCCATTATTATCATATATTATATATTATTTTAGTTGTTTATTAGTAACTAATAAATTATGGTTACCATATGATAATGTTGAAGAAAAAGGTTTTAATATAAATATGCAAAAAAGTATAATTCATACTGTAATTGATTTAATAAATTCAATAATAGAAGCAAATTTATTACCAAATAAAAATTATTTATATGAACTTTTTAATACTAGATTTACAATTAAAATAAAAAATTTATTTACTGATGCAACATTAATTAAACGTGTTACAGATAATGCTAATAAAAATTTTAAAGTAGATGAAAAAACAAATAAAATAATAATTACTAAAAAAATAGTAAATGATATTAATATTGAAAATAATAAAGAAGATTTCACAAATGAAACTAATAATAAATATTGTTTAAATACAAAATTTCAATTAAAACAATATAAATATCGTAAAGATAATAATACATTTGATATATTAAATAATTGTGAAGATGGTAAATTACATCAATGGACTGCATCAACTGGTGAATTAATTTGTTCATTATGTAATAAAAAATACAATGATTTATTAAATGAAACTAAAACAACAACAGAATCTGATAAATCATTAAATCAGTATTATGATAAATTAAAATTAATTCAAATTAAAAAATTAACAAAAAAATATTGTTTAACTGGTGAAATACATGTTTTAGTAAATGGTGTATGTTCATTATGTAATGTAAATCCATCAACATATGAGTATAAAGAAAAAGAATTATTATCTCTTTATAAAAAAATACAAGATAATGAAAATAATGATTTTATAAAAAAAATAAATATTCTTAAAGAAAAACAAAATAATATATTAGAAAATGAAAAAGAAAATCATACAATTAAAAATAAATTTTTAAAACGTTATGAAAAAGAGTATTCATTAAATTATATTGAAGATTTTGTAGAACGTTTAGTTAAAATTTTAGGACCTAAAATTAAAAGTGAAAATAAAACAATACATTTAAAACAAACATTATGGATAATTAATCATGATTATTTAGGTAATGAATTAAAAAAACCAATAGAAATTTTAAATAGTGATAATATTATTCAAGAACAATTAAATCATCCAATAAATAATAAAGATGTTTATTTTTATAAAGATAATATTAACAAAGTATATGTATATTATGATATTGTTACATTACAATATTTAGGATATTCAGAAGATAATAAAAAATTAAAAACAAATAAAAATGTTGCTTCATTAATAAAAGAATTATCTATAAGAGATTGTTTATTTATTTTAGGATTAGAAAATGAATATTATAATTTATCTCATTTAATGTCAGATTATGATGAAAATACAAAAATAGATAATACTAATGTTGTAAATACATTGATAAGAAATAGAATAATTAATATGAAACAAATAATATCAAAATTTGAATCAATTATTAATGGTATTAGAAATCATTTTAAAAATAATAGATTATATAATCAAGAAGAAAATAAAATATTAAATGAATTTACTAAAAAAATAAAAGAATTTAAATTAAAAGATAAAAATAATCATAATGGAATATTTAAACACTCAATATATTTATTAAAATTATTAAATATGAAAAAAATAAATAATGTAGAAACTGAAATAATTAATAAAAAATATATTAATACAAAATTTTTATCAAAATTACAAAATACTGATTCTAAACTAGTTTATTATTTAATTTATAACTTAAATAGATTATTAGATTATAATTCAGATAATGTTATTGAATCAGAATTAGCACATTTAATTGTTAAAATTATAAAATACGTAACTAAATTATATTATAAAGATTATTCAAATATTGATATCCGTAAATTTGATTATATTATTTGTAATGAAGAAGCAGAAGTTATTAATACAAATATAACAACAGTTGGTATATATAATGAATTAGTTAATGAAAATGAAATAGACCAAGAACAAATAAAAGAACAAAATTATGATGCACAAGAAGAACGAGATGCTTTCGATATTGATGATTATGAAGTAGACGATGATATAGATGGGTCTGCTGAGGCGTTTGATGGTTATGAAAATTAATTTTAAATTAAAATAATATATATATATTATTTTAAATCTAAATATATATAATTTATGAATCAAAAAATATTTAATAATATTCTTTTATTGCTAATTATATTAGTATTAATTAAATATGTATCACCTGAACCAGATTCTGTTTTATTTGTAATTAAAAAATATGTAAATTTTTTAATTTATAGAATGAAAAGAGTTTTTAGTAGAATTTTTAATATGGATACAGAAAATTTTATTAGTACTGAATTTAATGGTAAAACATTTGGTGGTATTGATAAATTTCAATTAAAAGCACCAAATTTCCAATCTGCTTATCAAAACTATTGGATTGAATATATTACTAAAAAAAATTCAAAAGTTTCACCAAATACTGCTAAAAAATTATATCACTTTATTGAAAATTTAGTAACTACTGATACTGATGATTATTTTATATCTGCATCAAATATTACCCAAAATAATTTTACAAATGACCAATTAACTAAAATACAAAATGTTATTTTACAAAAATTAAATTCTAATTCATTTGAATTTACTAATTTTAAATTTAATAAAAAACCAATTTATTATAATAATGTAGGTGGTAAAGAAGTTGAACCATTTACTTTTTCAGTAGATTGTTCTGAAAATATTGGTAATTTAAATATTTTTATTGAATTAAATATAAGAAATGATATTGTACAAAATTTTGAATATATCACTATTAAAAAAATTAGAATTGTATTAAATACTAATCCTGAATTAAACAAATTAAAACCTGTTCAAAAATCAGTTATTATAGAAGAACAAAATAAAACTTTGCAAGAAATATTACCACCTATTAATAAAATAACACCAAAATTAAATGATAATAATAATTTATATGAAGCACCTTTTGATAAAAAAGATGATTATAAAATAGATTATACTAATTATGATGATGAAACATTTAATTTAACTAGTGAATACGATAATAAATATAGTTTAGAAGCACCAATTGTTCGATTAATGAAACCAGAAAGTAGTAATGTTGAACCTGAAGCAAATTTAATAGAATCAAACAATGAATCTTTTACTTATTAATATTTTTATTATTTAATATAATAAATTTTCTTTTATTATTATATTAAATATATTTTCTTTTATTATTATATTAAATAAGATTATTATTTTAATGATTGTAATAGTTGTGAAAATGATTTAGTATCATCAAATTTTATTTGTTTTCCATTAAACTTATATTTAAATATAGAATATTGACCAAATACATAATCTGGATTAGTAACAATATTTTGTATAAGTTCTGTTTCAACAGACCGATTATCTGCAATTTTTGTATCAAAATATACTAAGTATCTATCTCCTTTATAAGATGTTGGTCTACCATTTACAACATTTTCTACCTTTTTAATCATACTATTATTTTTTTTTAAAATATTTAAAACAGGATACATATCAAATAAATATAATTGATCTATTCTGTAAGGGTACTTTTTTCCAAGAATTATAGTTTTTATTAAATCATTAATATTACCATCTTGTCTAGATTTTATACACTCAATAAAAATTTTAGATTTTTGTATTTTTTCTTCATTAAAAATATTTTGTTGCATTTTATAAAAAGTATCATAATCATAATATTTGAGTTTTTTATTTTCGTCATCAAATTTTTTTAATTGTTCTTTAGTAATTTCTCTATTTTCTTGTAATTTTATAGATAATTCTGTTTTGTCAATATAATTTTTTATATAATTACTGATGATAGAAAATTCTTCTATCATATTAATAATTTTTTTATCTAAAATAAATGGTACGACAAATCTATAATACAAATTTATGTTATTATTTAAATTTGTAAATATATCATTTGTAAAAAAAGCTACTATTTGGCCTAACTGTTCACCACTATATGAACAATCATCTGCAAAATGCAAATATATATTTTTATTTGTATCAATATTTAATTTTTTAATAGATTCTAATATTTTAGAGTTTGCTTCGTTTATACGATTATTAAGATAAGGATCAGTTACATCAATTATATGGTCGTAATTTAAATATTTACCAGTAATAGTTGTAACATATAAACCCGATTTAGTATAATATTTTAAAGCACCAGAACCACTATTTCCTGGTTTTATAATATATACTAATATATACACATCATTTGATTGTTTTACTTGATTATATTTATCACAAAATTCTTTAATTAATGATTCATGTTCTAAAGCAGATACATGTTTAATACTATTATATAAATCAATCATAACTTGTCTATCTGGTGTACCAATTAACTTATCAATCACTGTCTGTTTTTTTCTCATATCAATTGGATTACTTATTATTTGGTCACTTATATTACTATTTTCACTAATGAACTGTCTAATTAACTCGGTTGATTCATCAGGATTACTTTCTTGTAATGCACCTCCTCCTCCAGCTGTACTGTTGCTAGTTAAAGCACCACCAATTTGTTTTTTTAATTCTAAATATTTATTTTTATATTTTAAATATTTATTTTGAAAAGACATATATATATATATATAATAAAAAAATTGAAAAAAATATTTAATAGTTATTACTTATAATATTTATAAATAAAAACACAAGTAACTGACACAACTAATATAAAGTAACTGACACAACTAATATAAAGTAACTAATATAACCAATAAATGTCATTTTATTGGGTTATGTTTTTTTTTGTAACAATAATAGTGTCTACTAATGGTATGATACATATTATGGATTTTTTAATGAATGATAATATTAGAGTTATAATACCATACATAAATCGGTATCCATCTAATATACTTTTAAATAATGACTTGTATAAATTAAAAAAGTGTGAATGGTTTGAATTCAATGATAAATGGTTTGAATTCAATAATAAATGGTTTGAATCCAATGATAAATGGTTTGAATCCAATAATAAATGTTTTTATCAAAATAAAAATAGCAATATAGTTTTTGTGTAAAAATGGCTTATTCATTAATTTAAAAAATTGAAAAAATATTTGTTTAATAGGCTCAATAAAACAACAAATTTATAAAACAAATACACCAATATACAACCAATATATAGCAATAATACAACAATATATAGCAATAATACAGCAATAATACAGCAATAATAATGTTAACTAAATACATTTTAACAATTCTAGGACTACTGTGCATACTACCCTCAACATGTACTAGTGCAACAGTAAACTATAATTCAAATGTTCAACTTGATTCATTTTCACAGAATGGATTAAGCTATACACCATATAAGACATATAGATACGGCAGAGAAGTATCACTAACATCATCAGCACCGGTTTTTCCAGGTGAAGGTCATATTCTTGGTACAGGTGATATTATTACACCTGTAGTTAGAGAAATTAGTAATTCTCTTGTTCAAAGTCCAACTGTCTATAAAATGGGTTTAGAAACCCTATCTACTGATGCATTTAGTGGAGGAATTCCAATGAGTGGACCCATCAATCAAGCAATTATATCTAATGGTAAAGAATTGGTTTCACAAACTATATCTAACCAAATGACAACTGCTTTATCATATGTTGGTCCTGTAATAGCTGTTGGAACTACTAGCTACGAAGTTTATAACGACCTTAGTGATGGAGACTATAGTGGTGCAGTCCTTCATACAGGTAAAGGTGTTGTTTCGTGGTATGCTGCTGGAGCTGCTAGTTTAAAATGTGGAGCTTTAGCTACAGCTGCAACATCTTTTTTAGGACCATTTGCTGTAGTACCTGGCTTTATTGGAGGTTTATCTTGTGCCATGACAACAAATTATGCCATTTCATATACAACAGAAAAAGCAAATCAAGCATGGAAAGAACAACTGATTACAAGCTGCAGTGATGGAAAAGGCACATGTAGTAGCAGCAGTAGTGGTAAAGGTAGCAGTAGCAGTAGCAGTAGCAGCAGTAGTGGTAAAGGTAGCAGTAGCAGTAGCAGTAGTAGCAGCAGCAGCAGTAGTGGTAAAGGTAGCAGCAGTGGCAGTTCTAGTGGCAGTGGTAGTGGTGGTCGTGATGATGATGGTAAAGAACCGCCAATATTTAGACTTCCTAGTGGTCATGATTCAAAAGTACTGTTTGAAAACCATTGGACACAAATTGCTACTGAAATTTATGATGAGCTAAGAAGACGATTTCCAAGTGAAGTATTTTCGGTTGTAATTAATAATGGATATTCTGTACGTATGGGAACTGGTGATAATTATATTAATGTTTATCACCATCCAAATTCACATGACATAAATGAAATTATACATTTTACATCTCATCGATCTTCAGCCACTAGTATAGGTTTAAGAACAAGTTCACTTCATCTTAGAATTCCAGGTTTTTCAGCAATAGAATTAGACATTATTGGTAATCCTATTATAAGGTCTGAATGGATTTTACCTCGTGAAATAAGTCGTTTTAGAACTTTTGAATCTGTTGTAGCAAATACTGTTAAAACCTATATTGAAAATATGATACTAAGAGGTTTAAATATTACTGACCTACATTAATTATAGTTTTAATAATATTTTTCATTTAATAAATATAATAATTTAATATATAATAATTTTCTCTTATTATTTTAATGGATTTACTTAAAATAATAACACATGATTTAAAAATAGAATCAAATGTAAAGTTAATATCAACAATAGATGAAATTAAATATATAAAACAATGGGATAAATATATAAAATTACTAAAAAGTTATAAACCAAAAAATGATATTGAAAAATATTTAGTTGAGTTTACATTAAAACCAGAAACAACAATACAAACAGAATTAGGTATTAATTATTATAATAATCCATTTAGTTCAATATATTTTGTGTTATCAAACCCTTTTACTTTAGATAATCCAGTTTTTAATGTTTTATTTAAAAACAGAAATATGATTAATGAAATACCTACATTACTCAAGAAATGTTTTTCACATCCTGAATATTATAAATATTATAATGAAGAAATTTTAAATAGATGGTTAAGTGTCATACAATATAAGCCAATTTCATTTAAAGAATATAAAAAAGTTTCAAAGAAATCTGATGATAAACAACTTTTAAAATTTAAAAAATATAAAATACTTTGGAAAATATTTATTGATAATTGTAATGAATTTAGTAAGGAAATACAAAAATATGCAAAAAAATATAAAAATAATAATAATGAAATAGTTGGATGTTATCATATAGGTCAATCATATTATGAACACTGTTTGGAATCGCATTTAGGAATAAAATTAGACATTGATAACTTATTAAAATGGGGTTATACTGAATTAGAACGATTAGTTAAAAAAATGAGAGTATATGCTCAAAAAGTAGATAATACTATAAAAAGTGATATGGAGTTTACAAAAATATTAGATAAACTTAAAAATAATCCAAGTCAAAAATATAAATCAATAAAAGAATTAGAAGAATATTATAAAAATGTTATTAAAAAATATTCTGATATTTATATAAAAAAATTAAAGTTTCCAGAATATGAAAAACCAAATTTAGTTATATTTTCAAATTCTAAATTAGGCGGTGGATATTACACATTGAATAATTTTTATTTAAATACATTTAATTGGAAGAATATGAGAAAATTTACAGTAGAAAGTTTAGTTTTACATGAAACAATTCCAGGACATCATACACAAGTTCATACAATGTTAAATCATGGTATTAGATATCCTGTTTTATTTTATTTTCATTCAATATTAAATGGTTTTATTGAAGGATGGGGTTTATTTAGTGAACAGTTAGGGTTTAATCAAACTGATTGGGATATTATTGGACAAATAGAATATGAAATGTATAGAACATTACGTATTATAGTTGATATATCACTTCATTATCATGGGAAAACTCCAGATGAAATGTTTAATTTTATGAAAGACTATTTATTAATGGATCATGAATCAATTAAGAATGAAATTTATAGATATGTATGTAATCCGGGTCAAGCTGTTTCATATAAAGTAGGTTCACAAGTTTTTAAAAAAATAATAAATATTAATAAATGGGATACAATTAATAATAAAAATTATGGAATATGTAATAAAATAATATTAGATGGACCCTTACCACTTAAATTTTTAATTGATAAATATAAAATTAATATTAATAATTTATTTACTTGATTCAAATAATGATTTATTTACTTAATTTTTGAGTCATAAGTTTATTATAAATATCAATATTACTTGGTCTTATGGATTTCCAAGTATTATTACGAAAAATATATGCAGACCATGGTTCATTATCAAGAATAAAATCTTTATACTCATAAAAATTATCAAAGAAATTATCAATATCTTTAACACTTTCTAAATCATCTAAATCTATTCTATCATATACAAATTCAACAATATTTTCTAGAAAAAAATTTTCATATTCATCTTCTTCTATTGTACTAATATTGTTATAAATATAGGGTATTTTTCCTTTTTCTACAGTTGTAATAATATATGGCAATGTCATAAATATATATAATAATATATTTTTATATATTATTAAATACAATTTTTTTAATTAATAAATACAATTTTTTTATATTATTAAATTATTTATTCTTTTTTCTAATTTATATATTTATTCTTTTTTCTAATTTATATATCTATTCTTTTTTATCTTTTTCTAAATTATTAACAACAGGATAAACAAATTTTTGTGCTAATTCTTCACCAAGATTCATTTCAACACTAGCTAATGATTTTTCACCAGTTTTAACTTGTTCAATTAAACCTAACATTTTATACAAGTAAGTATTATCTTGTTTATCAGCATCTTCACGACAAAAACGTTTTACAATACTTGGATATAAATCATAAAATTCGGGCATAAGTTCAATTAGTTTCATTTCTAAATCAAAAGAATTAATAATTCCTTGAGTTTTTAAATCTTTAATATGTTTTTCTAATTCTTGAATATTTTTTTTAATTTCGTCAATATTTTGTTCCATTAATTATAATGAAAATAAGTTTTTATATTGTTTTTTTTCTAGTATCGTAATAAAGAAACATAATAATAACTACAATTAAAACAAATAAAATAACATATTTTGTGTTATCATTATTTTTTTCATTCTTTATTTCTTCAATAATTTTAATATTATCAGTTTTATTAACTATAATATTATTAGTATCTGGTTTATTAACTATATTAGTATTAATTTTATTAACTATATTATTAGTATTTGGTTCAGTAACTTGAGGTTTATTATTTTGTACAATAGGTGAACATTCATAATTTCTTTTAATAAGTTCAACAGCTGTATCATAGTCATATGTATTTTTCCCATTTAATTTATTAACTTCGTTATGAATATCAATTGTCCAGTTTAATAATTTTTTTCTGTTTATTAAAATATCATCAGTAATTGGATTTTTTAATAAATGTTCTTTGTAATGTTCTCTACAATGAACGCATGGTATAATATCACCAATAGTTGTATAAAAACGTTTATAATTTTGTTTTTCTTCTAATGTTGGTTTAACTGGATATGCTAATGCAACAATATGTATAAATTTCCATGCATGAGGTCCCCAAGATTCAGGTCCTAAATTAGTCATTATATAGTTATAGAAAAAATTAATATATTTTTTATATAATTATAACTTGTTAAATAAAATAATAATTATAACTTGTTAAATAAAATAATAATTATAACTTGTTAAATAAAATAATAATTACAACTTGTTAAATAATATAATAAAAATGACTTATTTATATTTCAGATTTACGTCTAGTAAGTTCATCACTTATTTTTTTTAATTGTTCTTCTGTAAATTGATTACTGATTATCATTTCTATTAATAATCCTTTTATTTTATTAACATCATCATATGTTGATAATTTTTCTATAACTAATTCTTTTTCTTCTTCACTTGATTTAAATTCAATTTCTGTATGATTTAATGAGTTACTTCTTAATAGATTAAAATTTCTACATTTAGGTAATGTATCATATATATTAATAACGGGTGTTGTTTCACTTGATAATATACGTTGAATTTCAGGTTGAATATTTTGAATTTCGTGAACAATATCTCGTTGATTGCCAAATATTGTTAAATTACTTTGATACTTATTTAATTCAAATTGTGTAATTAATGTTTTATATCGTTCTTTTAAGTTAGTTAATTTTTCATGTTTTTCTTTAAAATTTTCAAAATATCCAAATGATAAACCTTGTTGTTCTAATAATGCCATATCATTTTTTGAAAATAATACGCCATTTATATTATTATTGATTTCAGCTTTTATATAAAATTTATTATTAACACCTTCTATTTTAAATGCTAAAAATACAAATTCTTTTGATATTTTACTTTTTCCTCCAATTCCTTTAAATCCAGAGAATTTAAAAAGTTCTAACAAATCTTCATTATCTTCATTAGGTGGTATATTATGTATTCTACGTATTTCATTAGCATTTGGATTAATATAATTATCAATAAATTGATTTATAGTTATATTTTCTGCAAGTTCTATTAATTTACTAGGATCCTTAGTGTCAAAATTTATTTTTTTATCAAAACTAATTTTACTAATAATATTATTAAACATTATTATATTTATTGGTTGAATACTAATACCGTATTTTTTTAATTTAAGTATATCTACTGTTTCATCATCAACTAATGTAATAGCATCATTACCTGAGTCAAATGTAGTATTTATACGTATAAATAAATCATTGTTATTTTTATATTGGACATTAGTAAAATTATAATCACATTTATATAATGTTTTATATGTATGATTGATATTTTTTAAATTTAAAAATCCAGACATTTCTAATAGTTTTTCTTCATTATCATAATAATATTTAAATACTATTTTTTCACGATTAAAATGAGACATTTTATATTTTACTTCAGATATATCAATAGGTTTACGTTCTGTTTTATTAGATAAATCTAGAATATATATTATAATATTATTTCTAGATAATAAAGAAAATAATGAATCAATTATATCAGGTCTTATTAAATTTTCAACTTTAATTACATATGAACGTTTTTCTTTAATAATTTTATTAATACCTTTAATATTTACTATTCTTTCGATATCTTCAATTATTTGTGGGACAACATTATTAGGTACATTAGATTTTATTAAATTAGTTAAATCAATAAAAAATGGTTCTACACTATTACCTTCACCACCAGCAGCACTTGAACCACCTATTTGATTTTTTTGGTTTTTTAGTTCTAAATATTTATTTTTATATTTTAAATATTTACTTTTATACATTATATATTATATATTATATATTAGTATTTATAAAATAATAATAAAATAATAATTATAACTTGTTAAATAAAATAATAATTACAACTTGTTAAATAAAATAATAATTATAACTTGTTAAATAAAATAATAATTATAACTTGTTAAATAAAATAATAATTACAACTTGTTAAATAAAATAATAATTATAACTTGTTAAATAAAATAATAATTACAACTTGTTAAATAAAATAATAATTACAACTTGTTAAATAAAATAATAATTACAACTTGTTAAATAAAATAATAATTACAACTTGTTAAATAATATAATAATTAAACTAGAGAATAATATAAAGCTTCATCAATAGTTTCAATAGGAAATACTGAAAGATTTTCATCAATCAATGTTGGATTTCTTTCTTTAATTTTATCGATATCTTTTTGATTTTCTTTAGGATATAATGCTATTTTAACTCCTGCTGCTTTAGCACCTTCTAATTTATTTTCAAGACCACCGATTGCAGTAACTTTACCAAGTAAATTGATTTCACCTGTAATTGCAATATCATGTCTAATTTTTTTATTAGTTAACATTGAATAAATAGCAACAGTTAAAGCAGTACCTGCACTAGGTCCATCTTTTGCAGTTGAACCATCTGACATATGAAGATGAAATCCTTTAGGTGCATCTTTAAACTTTCTTAAATATTCGTCTTGTTTTTCTTGAGGTAAATTATTAAAAGCTAATGTAGTTGCAACTTGAGTTGATTCTTTAATAACTTGTTGTAAATTACCAGTAGCTTTAACATCAAGTGGTTTGGATGTAGGAATCCATTGGACTTGAATAGGCATGACACCACCATAACTACCTGAACCACTAGCATACATACCATTAATTACACCACATCTATCTTCATCATAGATTTTTTCAGGTGTAATTTCATGTCTTTGTTTTAATACAGCTTTTACATTTGATAATGTAACACTGTATGGGAAAATAATATTACAATTATCAAAAGTAGATTTTGTAAGATTTGCAATATTTAATTCTCTAACAACACTATATAATAGTTCTTTAATTTTTCTAACACCACCTTCTTTAGTATATGTTTCAATCATATATTTAATAGTATCATCAGAAATAACAATACTATCTTTTTCAAGTCCCATTTCTTTAAGAATATTAGGAATTAAATATTTTTGAGCAATATGAATTTTTTGTGATGTTAATAAAAATTTAGTTTCTACTTGTGTAATTCTATCCATTAAAATAGGATTAATTGAACTACGATCATTATATGAGAAAATAAATGTAACTTTTGACAAATCAAAATCAATACCATGAAAGTATTTATCCTTAAAATGATTATTTTGAACAGGGTCAGTTAAGTGAACTAGAATATTAGCAATTTCATCTCCTTTAGTAGTTTTTGAAATTTTATCAAGTTCATCAAAATAAATAATAGGATCCATACATTTAGATTCAATTAAACCATTTGCAATTCTTCCACAAATAGAACCTTCATAAGTATATGAATGACCTTCTAAAAATGAAGAATCAGTAGCTCCACCTAATGAAATAAACACAAAAGGTTTATTCATTGCTTTTGCAATACCTTCTTTGATAAGTGTGGTTTTACCATTTCCAGGTGGTCCATGAATACCAATCATATTACCTTTAGCATTAGGATTTCTAAATTGTTGTCCCATAATTTGAATAATATGATGTTTAGCTTCATCATGACCCCAAACTGCATCATCCATTGTCTTTTGTAAATTAGACAAGAATAATTTAATTTGAGAAGGATTTAATGTTTTAATATTAGTACCAGTATAAAGTCCAAATGGAATAGTCATAACTGAATCAATCCATGATTTTAATTTTGAACTTTCTCCTCTTGATGATACTAATCCTAAATATTTTTTAAGAATATGATTTTTATTTGCTAAACTAGTATTCATATTTAGAATTTTAAATAATAATGGTTTATCATTTGATTGATAAGAATTAATTTCTTTCATATATTTAATTGAATTTATTTTATCAGTTTTACTCATATTATCAAAATATTCTAATAAAGTTCCATTTGAATCGTTAACAGAAGACTTTAACATTTCTTGGAAAAAATCACTTGTATACTTGTTACGTCTTTTAGGCATTTTACGACCACGAATAATACCATCATCACTATCATCATCGTCATCATCGTCGTCATCATCAATATCGTCATCATCATCGTCATGATCATCATATTTTTCATCGAGTTCTAATGTGTCATCCTGTTTTTTCTTTCCTTTTTTATCATTTAACATATATCTAATATTATCTTCATCTTCTTCTTCATCTTCTGCATCTTCTGCATCATCTTCTTCTTCATCTTCTGGTAAATATTCAGAATCTTCTTCATATTCTTCATCATAATCATTTTCATCTAAATCATCATTATCAGAATCTTCATCAGGAAGATATTCAGATTCGTCATCATAATATTTATCATCAATATATTCATCTTCAGAATCATCTTCATTTTTAAGATTATCTAAAAATTTATTAGACCCAGAATTTTTAATTTTTTTACTACTAGGTTTTACATTAGTATTAATTTTATCAAAACATTTATGTAATGATAAATTTTTATTTGTTTTAACTTCAATTAAAACTTGTTCTAAAATATCAATTGATAATGATAATTGTACTTTTAAACAATTGATATTAGTATCATTCATATGATTAAATGTTGATAGAATAATTGAAATATCATGTTTAAGTTTATTTAAAAACTTAACACTTTCTTTACCTTTAATATTTGGTGAAAATTTTTGAAGTTTTTCAATAGTATCATTTTTTAAATCATCAATAATATTTACGGATGAGAATTCTAACATATCTCTGCTTCTTTTATTACTTTTATCAATAAAATCCATAAAAATATGATATTAAAGTATAAAATAATTAAAATACAATTTTTTTATAATACATTATAATATGATTATAATAATAATAATATTAATATTTATGTTAACAATAATAAGTGTTATTTTTAGTATTTATTATTATAAAAAACAAGCATTAATAAATAGTCAAGAACCGATAATATTAAATAATCAAGAACAGGCACAATCTCTTGATAGAATAGTTATAGATAACTATGGTAATGAATTAACTAAATGTATTGATGATACAACATCCTGTATACAGTCATACACACCTAAAATGATAGAAAACACATACACAGAATTAAAAAATTGTGGAATTGGATTAATAACAGAAAAAGGTTGTCAAGATTCAAAAGTATCAAGTGTAATAGAAAATATAGAACAAAGTTTATCACAATGTAAAAATGGAAATTGTATTGATACTCAAGTGGTAAATAAAATAGAAAATATAGCAAAAGAATTAAATAATTGTATAACAAAGGATTGTAAACAAACTTTTATACCTGATAAAATAGAAAATATAGCAAAAGAATTAAATAATTGTATAACAAAGGATTGTAAACAAACTTTTATACCAGGTAAAATAAAAAATGTAGCAAATGAATTAAACAATTGTATAACAAAAGATTGTAAATTAACATTTGTACCTGATAAAATAAAAAATACAGCAAAAGATTTTAATGATTGTGCAGTTGGATTAATAACAGGTGAAGGTTGTAAAAATACAAAAATGGCGAATGTTATTAATAATATATCAACTGATTTATCAAAATGTACATCAGGTGAAATAACTAGTGAAGGTTGTAAAAATACTAAAACAGTAAAAACAATAATTAATACTGCAAATGATTTAGCAAATTGTACAACTGGTTTAATAACTGGTAAATATTGTAAAGATACAAAAGTAGCAAATGTATTTAATAATATAGCAAATGAATTTAATAATTGTACATTAAAAGAGTGTAAAGATATTAAACAATCACCTATTATAAATAATACAGCAAAAGATTTAGCAAATTGTACTGCTGGATTATTAACAGGTGATGGTTGTAAAAATAGTAAAGTAGCAGGTATAATAAATAATACAGGAAAAGATTTATTAAATTGTGCAACTGGTTTATTAACAGATAAAGGATGTAAAGATACTAAAATATCAAGTATAGTAAATAATACAGCTAAAGATTTAGCAAATTGTGCAACTGGATTATTAACAGGTGAAGGTTGTAAAGATACTAAAGTAGCAAATGTTATTAATAATATATCAAATGCTTTAGATAGTTGTTCAATTACTGAAAATTTTACTGATACATCAACAACAAATATAAATGGTTGTTTAAGAAGTACAACACAAAATATATTAAATAATACATCTAAAACATTATCAACATGTATTGATGGTATATCATCTGGAAAAGATTGTAATAAAGTAAATATAACAGATGTAATACAAAATGTTCCAAAAGAATTAACAAATTGTTTATCAGGTACATCAACAAGTGAAGGATGTAAACAAATATTACAAACAAAAGAAGCACAAAATATAGCAAAAACTTTAACAAATTGTGCATCAGGTATATTAACTGATAGTGGTTGTAAACAATTAATAACACCGACACAACAACAAAATATAGCAAATACTTTAGCAAATTGTACAACTGGTTTATTAACAGGTACAGGATGCAAAGATATTAAAACACCAAATATTATAAATAATGTTGCAAATAATTTAGGAAATTGTACAACAGGAATAATAAATGGAACTGGGTGTAAAGATATTAAAATGTCAGGTGTTTTATCAAATACTGCAAATAATTTAGCAAATTGTGCATCTGGATTATTAACAGGTGCTGGGTGTCAAGATGTTAAAACATCAGGTATTATATCAAATACAGTAAATAATTTAACAAATTGTATAACAGGAACACTAACAGGTGAAGGTTGTAAACAAACAAATTTTACTAATGTTGTTCAAAATATAGCAAATACATTATCAGATTGTAAATTAGGACAAACAACAAGTCAAGGATGTAAACAAGCTAATATAACAAGTATATTAACAAATACCGCAAATGATTTTAAAAATTGTGTAAAAGGTGATATAACAAGTGATGGGTGTAAACAAATGATACAATCTAGTCTTATAAATAATGTAGCTAAAGATTTAGGTTATTGTATAAGTGGTTCAGTAACAAATAGTGGATGTAAACAAATTATATCACCAACAGTTATAAATAATATTGCTAAAGATTATGTAGCTTGTTTATCTGGAAATATATTAAATAATAAAAATTGTAAATTAACACAACCAGTAAATATTATAAATAATATATCAAAAGATTTTGCAAATTGTTCTAATGGTTCAAAAATAGATACAGGTTGTTTATTACAAAATAATGTAAATATTAATAGTTTTATACCTACAAATTTAGAAAATACTTTTACTAATTTAAAAGAATGTACAACTGGATTATTATCAGATAGTGGTTGTAAACAAATAAATATACCTAAAAATATAGAAAATAAAATTCAAAATTATACACAATGTATATCAGGATTAATAACATCTGAAGGTTGTAAATTATCTAATGTTTCAAATATAATACAAAATGTAGAAAATAAATTTACAAATTGTATAAATGGAACATTATCAAAAGATGGATGTTTACAAAAAATTATACCAAATAAAATAGATAACATTGCAAAAGATTTGAATAAATGCACAATACAAGGATGTAAAGATATTAAATTATCAAATGTTTTAGACAATATACCAAAAGAATTAAATAATTGTACAATACAAGGATGTAAACAAACATTTTTACCAAATAAAATAAATAGTATTGCAAAAGAATTAAATAATTGTACATTACAAGGATGTAAACAAACATTTATACCTGATAAATTAATTAATCAAATTAAAGATTTAAGTGGATGTACAACTGGTTTATTAACTGGTAGTGGTTGTAAACAATCAAGTATAGTTGGTGTTGTAAATAATACTATGAAAAACTTTTCAAGTTGTATATCAGGAACAACAATAAGTAATGGTTGTAAAGATACTAAAGTATCTAATATAATAAATAGTACTATAAATAATTTAGGTGGATGTTCAACTGGTTCATTAACTAGTGTTGGATGTAAAGATACTAAAGTATCTAATATAATAAATAATGTGGCAAATAATTATTCTAACTGTAAAGTTGGTATAATATCTGGTCAAGGTTGTAAAGATACTAAAATATCAAGTGTAATAAATAATACAGCAAAAGATTTAGCAAATTGTACAACTGGATTATTATCAAGCAATGGTTGTAAAAATACTCAAGTATCAAATGTTATACAAAATACTAGTAATCTATTAAGTAATTGTGTATCAGGTTCATTAACTAATAGTGGTTGTAAAGATACTAAAATATCAAATATTATAAATAATGCACCTCGAGATTTAGCAAATTGTGCAAGTGGTATATTAACAGGAGAAGGTTGTAAAGATACTAAAATAACAAATATTATTAATAATGTATCAAATGTTTTAGATAGTTGTACATTAACTGAAAATTTTAATAATACAAATCAAAATCAAACTAATAATATAAATGAACCTCAAACTAATAATATAAATCAAAATCAAACTAATAATATAAATGAACCATTTGCTAATACTATTAATGGTTGTTTAAGAACAAATATACCATCAGTAATACAAAATGCAACAAAATCATTAACAAATTGTGTAGATGGAGTAGTAACAGGAACTGGATGTAATAAAATAAATATTCCAAATATAGTACAAAGTATACCAAAAGATTTAACAAATTGTTTATCAGGTACATCAACAAGTCAAGGATGTAAACAATTATTACCAACAAAAGAATTACAAAATATTGCTAAAAATTTTACAAATTGTGCAACTGGTACATCAACCGGTAGTGCTTGTAAACAATTAATAACACCATTACAACAACAAAATATAGCAAAAGATTTAGGAAATTGTGCAACAGGAATAATTAGTGGTCAAGGATGTAAAGATATTAAAATACCAAATGCACTAGATAATGTTGCAAAAGATTTAGGAAATTGTACAACAGGAATAATTAGTGGAACTGGATGTAAAGATACTAAAGCATCAAATATTATAAATAATTTATCAAAGGATTTAGGTAATTGTACAACTGGATTATTAACTGGTAGTGGTTGTCAAGATACTAAAGTATCAAATATTATAAATAATACAGGAAAAGATTTTGTAAATTGTATAACTGGTTCAAAAACTAGTGATGGATGTAAAAATACTAAAATAACAAATATAATACCAAATATAGAAAATACTTTATCAAATTGTACAAAGGGATTATTAACTGGTAAAGGTTGTCAAGAAATTAAAAATTCAGGTATAATATCAAATGTAGCTAATGATTTTAAAAATTGTTTAAAAGGTAATTTTACAAGTGATGGATGTAAAGATATGTTAAAATCAAATATTATAGAAAATTTAGCAAGAGAATTAGGATATTGTTCAAAAGGTGATGCAATAGAAACTGGTTGTAAAGAAACAAAAATACCAGAATATTTATATAATTTAGCAAAAGAATATAGTAGTTGTTTATCTGGAAATATATTAGAAAATAAAAGTTGTAAAATATCAAAATTTGCAAATACAATTGTTAATTTAGCAAAAGAATATGGAGACTGTATTGATGGAACAAAAATAAATGAAAATTGTATAGCATCAAAAGCATTTGGTATTAAGGGAGTTAAATTATCAGAATGGAAAATGCCAATTGTATGTCCAGATGGATATAATAATTATATGTTCGAATGTTATAATGAAACATGTAGTCCTGGATATGAATATGATGGCTTAGCAACATGTAATATGCAAACAAGAAAAATTGGACCAGCTATTTTACCAGATAAAATAGGTGAAGAAAGACCATCACAAAAATACTGTGAAGAATATAATAGAGTAAGACAAGAAGGAACTAGAAAATGTGGTTCATCATGTTCTAGTGGATGGACTAAAACAAGTATAGCATGTGGTGTTGTTGGTTCATGTTATAGACATGTAAATGGTACATGTAAAACATGGAGATGTAATCCAGGATATGAACGAGTTGGAACAGGTGATGCAGTTACATGTTGGGAAAATAATTGTAATTCAAATAGAAATAATATTGATGGATTATGTTATGAAAAATGTCCATCAGGATATAAATATAATACTGACAAATTACCAACATATTGTATACCAAATGATTATAAAGGTGCATTTTATAATCAAACTGATAGAAAACCTCTTTACTCATGTCCATCTGATGCAGAATCAGTAAACGGGTTTTGTTATAAAAAATGTCCATCTGGTTACACTAGAGATTCTAGTAATCCATTTTTATGTAAAAAATAATTTTTATTAATTTATAAATATAATATTATATTTATAAAAAATATTTATGTTTATAGATAAACTGTTTGAACAGGTCCCATCATTCCCCATTCATCACTTAATTCTCTATAGTGAACATGTCTTTCAATAAAACGTCCATTAGGAACAATGTAACCACTACCTTTATTAAAAACAATAGTAGCTTTACCATTTGAATCAGACATAACAACTCCAGAGTTTGAATAATCATCATATGCTTCTTCTACGGTAGGTAATTGTTTTTCAGTAGGTTTAGCAGACCAATATGCTACTTTAGTGTTAGGAGAAACATTAACAGTTACTTTAGTATTACCTTCAATAGTTTTTAAAGGAACTAAAGGACTAGGTAATACACTAGAGCCTAAAAAGGGTAACCAATTATGTTTGTTCATAATAAATATAATAGTACAAATACCACCAACTAAATATAAAATACGTTCAACTTTAAGTTGTTTATTAAAAACACCTTCTAAAAGAGTTTCTAATTTAGAAAATAAATTAATATTAATTTGTGTGAAACTAATATTAAGTGCACATAAAACCATTATAAGTTTTATTAACATTTCAATTTTATAAGAATAATACTTAATCATTATATTTATATATTAGAAAATATTTTTATATAAAAAAATATTAATATATTAATATATGAGTTATTATGTATTAAATATTAATGATGAAATTGATTTTAATAATATTATTTTAGGTAAAGAAGTTAAAATATCTGATAATATTTCAAAAATATATTTATATTGGCTTGATAATAAACCAAAAGACTTATATATAAAAATGCCACCAAGTCGATTAATTTATAATTTTAAAAATTTAAAATTTAACCAAATAAAAATACCAATTTATCCATTATATAGTTTAAATGAAAATTTGATTAATTTTTTTAAAAAATTAGAAAAAATGATTCAACAAAAAATTAAAATAAATAAACCATATAATAGTGTTTTAGAAAAAAAAGATAAAATTACTACTTTAAAAGTAAATATACCAACTGATGTTAAAATAAAAAGTAAAGTACCTAATATGACTATTGAAACTTTAAAAATTAATTGTGAATTAGAAGGTGTAATATCAATACCATGGATTTGGATAAAAGATGATTCTTGGGGTTTATCATTATATGGATATCAATTTAAATATACACCTAAAATAGATGAATTAGATATTAGTTTTTATGATGAAGAACCTATAAAACCTAAACAAAATCAAATACCAGTACAACCAGTTCAAGCTCATATACCAGCATCTGTACAACCAGCTCAAATACATGTGCAAAGTAAAGAACCGTCACAATCAATACCAACACAAAATTCTGAACAAAAAAAACCAGTTCAACAACCTATGCAAACTAAACCAATGTTTGCATTATCTGCAAGTTTATTATCAGATACATTAAATAAAATGAAAGAACGAAATAAAAATAAAGAACAAGACCAAGAAACAAAACAATAAAAATATTAATTTTAAACAGAATAAATATATTAATTTTAAACAGAATAAATATATTAATTTTAATAAGAATAAATATATTAATTTTTAAACAGGATAAGGCATTTGAATAATAGAAGTAGGATTATTATTTATAACAGCTCCACTTACTAAAGGTAATGTATTTGTGGATAAAGGATATGGGGGATACTTAGAATAAGTATTATATGTGGGGAATAATACAGCACCATTATTATTTGCTGATATTTTACCAGGTGCAGTAACAATAGGATTTATTCCAGAATTATTACTTATAGTAGTAATAACAGGACTAACACCAGCAACAGGACCAATTAAATAATTAGGTTCATTTTGTGGATAAACAGTCCATCCAACATTATCTGTATTTTTTCTTTGAATATCAATTTTAACTTTATTTTTATTGTCATTTTTATAATAATTAATATTAGCATTATAAAATGCATTTTGTTGGTCAGTTACAATTAATTTATTTAAACTATACATATCATTAACTTTAACGAAATTTTTAATAGCTTCTTTTAATGAGTCACCATTAATAGTTTGAACTATAGGAGAAACAATTTGATATATCATTTATATAATTATACTTATATATTTTTATTTTAATTTAATTTAAAATTTAAAAGTTTATTTTTTTCTATAAGTTAAAAAAAAATTTTTTTATTAATTAAAGAATAATTTCTATATATATGTAAGAACACAATGGGTGTAAAAAAATTACTTAAATTTTTAACAGATTATTCTGGAATTGTATGTGAAACACGAATAAGTGATTATAAAGGGAAGAAAATAGCAATAGATATTAGCTTAATGTTATATCAAATTGTTATCGGATTTAAAAATTCAGGTTCTGAAATGTTAAATGAAGAAGGAAAAGATGTATCACATATATTAGGATTATTTAATAAAATAATTATATTATTAACATATAATATTTTTCCAGTTTTTATTTTTGATGGAAAACCTTCAAAATTAAAAGCAGATGCTTTATTAGCAAGAAAAAAAATAAGAGAAAATGCATTAACAAAAATGAGTGATTCATCAGAATCATTATCAGAAGAAGAAAAAATAAAACATATGAAAAAATCAGTGTTTATTTCAAAAAATGAAATGGATGATTGTAGAGAATTATTAACATTAATGGGAATACCATTTATTAATGCTCCTGAAGAAGCAGATTCACAATGTGCATATTTAGCTCGTATGGGATATGTTGATGGAGTTTATACTGATGATATGGATATATTAACATTTGGTTCTCCTAAAATTATTAAAAATTTAATAAGTTTAAAAAATAAACCACAAGAAATAAATTTAAATACAATTCTTGATAAATTAAATTTATCATATAATGAATTTATTGATTTTTGTATTTTATTAGGATGTGATTATTCAAATGGTATATCAAATATTAATTATCAAACAATTTATAAATATTATAGTGAAAATAAAAATATAAATGATACATTAATTAATTTAAAAAAAAATAATTATAATGTACCTGATAAATTAGATTATGAACATATTAAAGAATATTATTTAAATGCACCATTTCATGAAATAGATCCTTGTGAATTAAAATTTAATTCATTACAATATGATAGTTTATTAACTTTATTAGTTACTAAATATGGGTTAACTAAATTTAAAATTGTTAGTAAATTAAAAAAAATAGTTCATATCATGAAAACATCAAATGTTTTATATGCATAATTTTATTTAGTAACTGTCCTGATTTTATTTAGTAACGGTCCTGATTTTATTTAATAATTGACTTATATAATATATTATTTATTAAATAATATATTATATTTTTATAAAGACATTTAAGCCATTTTATAGCATTTATTATCGTTAAAATTTATATTATATCCACTAGGACATTTTTGTACACATGCTCCAGTATTAGGATTCATTACATATCCAGTATAACAATTATTATAACATTTATTATTTATTTTAGTTTGATTACTTGAACATGAATCAAAAGGTGTTACTTTATAACATGTATTATCATTAAAATTCATATTATAACCAGTTGTACAAGCTTGTATACAAGCACCTGTATTAGGATTCATTATATATCCTTCAGCACATTTATTAAAACAATTATTATTTATTTTAATTTGACCACTTAAACATGTATCAAATGGTGTTACTTTATAACAAGTATTATTATTAAAATCAAGTACTTGACCGGGCATACAATTTTGTACACATGCACCAGTATTTGGATTCATTGTATATCCACTTGCACATAAATTAAAACATTTATTATTTATTAAAACTTGATTACTAGAACAATTATCAAATGGTATAGTTTTATAACATGTATTATCATTAAAGTTCATTGTATATCCAGATTCACAAGCTTGTACACAAGCACCTGTATTAGGATTCATTATATATCCAGATAAACAAGCATCAAAACATTTTGAACCTATTTTAGTTTGTTCTGGTAAACATGTATCATATGGGGTTACTTTATAGCATGTATTATCATTAAAATTCATACTATATCCAGATGCACAAGTTTGAACACATACACCAGTATTTGGATTCATTATATATCCAGATAAACAAGCATCAAAACATTTTGAACCTATTTTAATTTGGTTAGCAGAACAAGTATCATATGGAACAGTTTGATAACATGTATTGTCATTAAAATTCATATTATATCCAACAGGACATGATTGTATACAATCACCTGTATTAGGATTCATAATATATCCAGATAAACAAGCATCAAAACATTTAGTTCCAATTTTAGTTTGTCCAGTTAAACAAGTATCATATGGTGTTGCTTTATAACATGTGTTACTATTAAAATCCATACTATATCCATCTGGACATTGTTGTATACATTCACCAGTATTAGGATTCATTATGTATCCAGATAAACAAGCATCAAAACATTTATTTCCAATTTTAGTTTGTCCAGCTAAACAATTATCAAATGGTGTTGTTTTATAACATGTATTATCAATATAATTTATTGTATAATCAGTTGGACATGCTTGTACACATGCACCAGTATATGGATTCATTATATATCCACTAATACAGTTATCGTAACAAGAAGTACCAATTTTAGTTTGTCCCACTGAACATGTATCAAAAGGTGTTGTTTGATAACATGAATTATCAGTAAAATTCATAGTATATCCAGTTGGACATTGTTGTACACAAACACCAGTATTTGGATTCATTACATAACCAGAAAGACAATTAGTATAACATTTAGACCCAATTTTAGTTTGTCCTGATAAACAAATATCAAAATTAGTATTTTTATAACATGTATTATTACTAAAATCCATAGTATATCCTGATGCACAAGTTTGCACACATATACCAGTAGTTGGATTCATGACATAACCACTAATGCACTTTGTATAACATTTATTACCAATCATAGTTTGACCAGATAAACAAGTATCAAATGGTGTTACACGATAACATGAATTATCAGTAAAATTCATTGTATATCCAGATGCACATTGTTGTACACATACACCAGTATTTGGATTCATTACATATCCGCTAATGCAGTTTGTATAACATTTAGAACCAATTTTAGTTTGTCCAGATAAACAAGTATCAAATGAACTAACTTGATAACATGAATTATTAGTAAAATCCATAGTATATCCACTTACACATTGTTGTACACACGCACCAGTAGTTGGGTTCATAACATAACCACTAATACAATTAGTATAACATAAATTACCTATTTTAGTTTGTCCTGATAAACAAGTATCAAAATTTGTTACTTTGTAACATGAATTATTGCTAAAATCCATTATATAATCAGTAGGACATGCTTGTACACATGCACCAGTGTTTGGATTCATAATATAACCACTAATACAATTTGTATAACATTTAGAACCAATTTTAGTTTGACCAGATAAACAAGTATCAAATATTGTTGTTTTATAACAAGTATTATTATTAAAATCAATAGTATATCCAGATGCACAAGTTTGTAAACAAGCTCCAGTATTTGGATTCATTATATATCCACTAATACAATTTGTATAACAAGAATTACCAATCATTGTTTCACCAGATGAACAAGTATTATAAGGAGTTATTTTATAACATTTGTTATCATTAAAATCCATAATATATCCAGAAATACATTGTTGTATACAAGCACCTGTATTTGGATTCATTACATAACCAATAGGACATTGTTCATAACAAGTATTATTTATTTTAACTTGACCAGAAGCACAATTATCAAAAGGTGATATTTTAAAACAATTATTATTACTAAAATCCATTGTAAATCCAGGTGCACAATTTTGTATACAAGCACCAGTATTTGGATTCATTATATATCCTGATAAACATGTATCGAAACATTTAGAACCAATTTTAGTTTGTCCAGATATACAAGTATCAAAAGTTGTTACTTTGTAACACATATTATTTGTAAAATCCATAGTATATCCAGATGCACAAGTTTGAACACACGCACCAGTATTTGGATTCATTATATATCCACTAATACAATTATCATAACAAGAATTACCAATTTTAGTTTGATTAGTTGAACAAGTATCAAAATTTGTATTTTTATAACATGTATTATTTGTAAAATCCATAGTATATCCACTTATACATTGTTGAACACATGTACCAGTAGTTGGATTCATAACATAACCACTAATACAATTTATATAACATGAATTACCAATTTTAGTTTGCCCAGATAAACAAGTATCAAAATTAGTATTTTTAAAACAAGTATTATTTGTAAAATCCATAATATATCCAGATATACAAGATTGTACACAAACACCAGTATTTGGATTCATAATGTAACCAGAAATACAATTAGTATAACATTTAGACCCAATTTTAGTTTGTCCAGATAAACAAGTATCAAAATTAGTATTTTTATAACATGTATTATTAGTAAAATCCATAGTATATCCACTAATACATTGTTGTACACATGTACCAGTAGTTGGATTCATTACATATCCACTAATACAATTAGTATAACATTTAGAACCAATTCTAGTTTGTCCAGATAAACAAGTATCAAATGGTGTTACACGATAACATGAATTATCAGTAAAATTCATTGTATATCCAGATGCACATTGTTGTACACAAACACCTGTATTAGGATTCATAACATAACCAGAAAGACAATTTGTATAACATTTATTATTTATTTTAGTTTGCCCAGATAAACATGCATCAAATGATGTTACTTGATAACATATATTATTAGAAAAATCCATAATATAACCAGATATACAAGATTGTACACAAACACCAGTATTAGGATTCATAACATAACCACTAATACAATTAGTATAACATATATTACCTATTTTAGTTTGACCAATTGAACAAGTATCAAATGGTGTTACTTTATAACATGAATTGTCAGTAAAATTTATTGTATAATCTGATGGACAACTTTGTACACAGTCACCAGTATTTGGATTCATAATATATCCTGATATACATGGATTAAAACATTTAGAGCCAATTCTAGTTTGTCCAGATAAACAAGTATCATATGGTACAGTTTTATAACATAAATAATCTGTAGTATTCATTGTATACCCTGATGCACATGTTTGAACACAAGCACCAGTATTTAAATTCATTATATATCCAGAAAGACAATTAGTATAACATTTATTATTTAATTTAGTTTGTCCAGGAGGACATGCATCAAAATTTGTAGTTAAATAACATATATTATTAGAAAAATCCATAGTATATCCAGATTCACAGTTTTGTAAACAATTACCAGTATATGGATTCATTGTATATCCTGATATACATTGGTCATAACATTTACCATTAATTAATGTTTGTGTTGGTAAACAAGAATCAAAAGATGTTACTTTGTAACAACTATTATTACTAAAATCAATAGTATAACCAGATGGACAATTTTCAACACAAACACCTGTATTTGGATTCATTATATATCCAGATGTACATTGGTCGTAACATTTACCATTTATTTGTGTTTGTGTGTTTAAACATTTATTAAATGAAAATGTTTGTTCACATGCATTTGTATTACTATTATATGTATAATTAGATGGGCATGAAATATCAACGCAATCAGAAGTTATAGTAGATGTACAAACCTGTTTACATGTAGTATCTACTAATATTTGTCCATTTGGGCAGGTTGTATCAAAATTTTCTTTATTTATATAATTTTTTATATTATTAAAATATAATAAAATTATTAATATTATTAATATTATTATAATCATAATATTATGTAGATTTTTTATATGATTATTATAATTAAAAAGTATTATAAAAATTTTCTATTATATTAATAATGGCAAATTTAACAGAAAAATTAAAATTACATTACACATTTGGAACAGAAACATTAAATTTTACTAAAGATCAATATACAATAAGAAATGTAGTAAATGGTGATTATAATGGTATTATTTCAAATCCATTATGTATAACTTCTGAAGGAGCATTTAATAGTGATATGGGATTTAGAATAAATCCAAATACAAAACCAATACAATTAGGAAAATTTATATTAAATAATGAAGCTATAAGTACTGGTTTAATTTTATCATATTGGTTAAATGCATTTACTAATATAAGTGATGATGCAGGTAAATTATTTACAAATAGAATTTTAATTAATGCAAATTTAGAATTTAGATTTTATTATGAAAATTCTACTGCATATTTAAAAGTTGTTGAACAATCCACAAGTAATTTTTTTAGTTTAGGTAATATAACAAGAGATCAATGGATACATATAGTATTTGTACATTCATTAACTACTGGTTCATTTAGTATTTATATTAATACTATTTTAGTATATGATTCAGAAAAAAATTCAAACTTAGTTTTAAAAAAAATGGGTTATGAACAAATAAGATTTGGTTATTCTGAAGATACAGATGGAGACAGTAAATTTGGTAATTTTAATTTTGCAGATATTAGATTATATGATACAGAATTTTCATCAAATTTAATTTCCAGTTTATATAACAATAAATTAGGTGTTAAAACTGTACCATATATTGATAATTTTATTATTAGTTTAGTAAATAATGTTGTTACAACTGTAGATAATGGTGAAATTATTTTTAATAGTAAATTTTTAAGATTACCATTAATGAATGAATTAAATTTATATATTAAATCAGCTACATCAACAACTTATCAAAAAATTAATTTATTAAAAGATATTATGAATAATTGTAAAGTATTAACATCTAATTTAGGAAATGCAAATACATTTTCAGATTTAATAGGTAATATTATTTATATTCCTTCTAAAACTGATGACAATTATATAAATATAAATCCAACATCAAATGGATTAAAAATATTAGATTTAACACAAATTGATTCAACTAAAATGATTACAATTGGAAATACAGATACAATATGTAATCAAGGATATAAATTTACAAAATTAAATAGTAATTTAATATCATATATTGACCCTAAATTAGTTTCATTAGTTCCCAATTTTATTAATAATTTAGTTGACACAAATAATATGAATTTATGTTCATTTGATATCAATAATAGTATTAAATATATTTATTTTTATAAATTTTCAAATAGTACTCAAATATATTATTATTTATCTAATGTATTTATGAATAAAATTAATAATTATTTATTAGATAAACTATCAACAGGATCATATGATATTTATACAGAATTATTAGGAAATAATAGATTACCATTAATATCAAATAAATTAACATTAATTGTTGCTAATCAACAAACAGAATTAAAAATATCAGGACCTACTAATATGAATGTTAATGATGTCGGTTCTATTAAAATAATACAAAAAACACCACCACCAAGTTCAACATTATCAGTTTATATAAAATTAGTATCAGATACAATTTATACAGAAATAAAATTAACAGGAGATACTTATATTTTTACACCTGTTAAAAATGGTGTATATTCATTATTTGCAGTTAGAAAAGCACAAAATTACAACGATGCTGTATCAAATACAATTAGTATTTCTGTAGATACTCCTTCACAATCAGTTTTACAATTATCTGTTGATAATCTTAATGTACAATATCCTTCTCCTATTAATATAACAGCAAAACAAGATAATATTCCATTTGATGTAATTAGAAAATTATATATAAAATATGAAACAGATATTAAACCAACTGAATTAACTATGACATCAAATTTATTATCATATAATGCTCAAAAGTTAGGTAATTATGAAATTTATGCAGTTTTTAGTTCACAACAATATTCATCAGCAACTTCAAATAAACTTGTTGTAAAAGTAAATTCTGGTGTGCAACCAGCAATGACATTATCAACTGATAAATCTACAATAAATTTAAATGAACAAATAGGTATTAATGTAATACATACTGACAGAATAGAAGGAACTAAAACTATTATTAGTTTATCATATGATAATGCTCCCTCCAATTGGATAAAAATTCAAGAATATACAGATAAATTACCAACATCATATATTTATTATACACCTACAAGTACAGGTACTGTAACAATAAAAGTAGAAAGTACATGTAATAATTATCAAACATTAATTCAAAATATTACATTTACAGTATTAAAAATAAGTCAACCTTTACTAAATTTAGATTATGACATGTTACCAGTTACATATAAAAAATCATTAGACAAATTAGAATTAAAATTAAATTATAATTCAGCTTGTTATATTTATATAAATAATATAACATTTGATAGTGATATTATTGTTTCAATTAATAATACAAATTGTATTATACAAACTGATATGAAATTAGCAATACCAATAATAAAAGTTACTGCACAAACTATAGGTAATTCTATATTAACAATTAAAAAATTAGGGTTAACATTATATCAAGATTTAACAATAACAATACCTATTACAATTATTAAAAATAATCAACCACCAATTAATCTAAGAATTAATGGTTTACAAGATATTCAAAAATATTATAATATTGTTATTAATAGAAATCAAACATATGATTTAATTGTTGAAAATCAATTAGAAAATCCATCTATTAGTTATATAGTTACAGAAACTGCATCTATTGATTCATCAAATCCTACATGTAAAATGAATAATAATAAATTAATACCATATAATTCTGGATTATGTTATATAAAAGCTGTATTATCAAGTACTGAACATTATAATGAAAGTGAATCAAATCAAATTTCAGTAAGAATTAATAAAATGGATCAACCTACATTAGTATTACCAAAGACAGATCCTTTATACTATGGTACATATAAAATGTTAGATATTTCAAGTAATATAAATCTTACATCAAAATCTGATTCATGTACAGTTTTAGGAAATTTAGTATCTGGAATTAAACCAGGTACTTGTACAATAACTGGAACTAAAGAAGGTGATTATATGTATAATTCAACAAGTACAGTAATAAATATTCCAATATTAAAAAATAATCAACCAATATTAAATATTATGTTAGATGGTATTATAAAATCTACTAATGAATATAATATTTTTATAGATCCCTCTGTTGATTATAAATTATTAATACCTGATTTAAAAGATAGTGTTAATGCTAATATTACTTTTAAATTATTAAATAATTCATCAAATTTACCTATTTGTACAATATCTGGTAATATTTTAAAAACATTAGGTGCTGGAACTTGTTATATTCAAGCTACTGTATCAGAAACTCCTAATTATAATAGTGCAATTAGTGAAACATTAAAAATTAATATTAATAAAAAATCACAAACTAGTTTTTCTTTAGGTTCAATGCCTTCTATTTATTTTGGTAATACATTTACATTTAATGTTGGCGGTGGTTCTAATTCAAATCCTATTAATTTATTTTCTGATTCATCTAATTGTAGTGTTGACCAAGACCAAATTTTAGGATTAAATGCAGGTCCTTGTATATTAAGAGCACAAAAAGATGGTGATTTTATGTATGAACCTATTTCAATTAGCGGTATTGTTATTGATATTAAAAAGAAACAACAACAATTACCTGTTATTAACATTGAAGGAACAACAGTTGATAAAAATAATAAAGCAATATTAGTTGTTTCAAATACAACTAAAAGACAATTATCTGTTCCTAATATTGTTGAAAATGCAACTGTTACATATACATTAGATAATAATATATTTTGTAAATTAGAAGGCGATAAATTAATTGCATTAAATGAAGGTGTTTGTATTTTAAGAGCAAAAACAACTGCTACTAAAAATTATTTAGAAACTGATGTAACACCTGTTGTTATAACTGTAGTAAAACAAAACCAATTAGATATTAATATTCTTAAAAATGTAAATTCAATTAATTATTTAAGTTCTATTAATTTAACAATATCTGGAGGTAGTATTGTTTCAAATTCATTATTATCAAGTGATTCATCTAATTGTGATGTTTCTGGAATGAATGTATTTGGTAAAAAAGTAGGTGATTGTAATATTACAGCAGTAAAACAAGGTGATTTTATGTATAGTGATATATCAAATAGTATTTTATTATCTGTTATTCAAATACCTCAACCAGAAATGAAAATTTTAATTAATAATACTAGTTATCCAACAAATAGTCTTAATTTACTTGTAAATACAAATTCATATACTTTATCATTAAGTGGACAATTAGAAAATCCTACTATTGTATATAATATTAATAATACTAATGTTTGTAGTATTAATGGAAATGTATTAAAAATAATTGGCGAAGGAACTTGTATAATTAAAGCAAAAACATCAGTTACTAATAATTATCAAAGTACTGACTCATTACCATTTACTATAACAGTTAATAAAAATCAAAGACCTGATATATTAATACCAAACTTACCAAATATTTATTATAATAATGCTACATTATTAGATATTTCTAGTACAACTACTAATTATCAAATATCAACAACTTCAACTAATTGTTCTGTTAGTGGTAATATAATATTTGGTAAAGATATTGGTCCTTGTCCAATTAACATAAAACAACCTAGTGATACTAATTATTATGAAAAAAATAATAATTTTAATTTAGATGTTGGAAAAATTAATCAACCTCCTATTAATATTATTTTACAATCAAAAGTACCAGATACAATTCAACAAATAGGCTTACCAAATATTTTTACATCAAATAATTTAACAATATCTAATAATGTTGATGTTTATAAAAATGGTAATTATATTATTTCAAGTTCAAGTGCAGGTACAACAAATTTACCATTTAATGTATTTACTAATAAAACAACAAGTTCTTTAACTAAATGGCAATCTGCTGTAAATTATAAATCAGATGGTACATATTTATCAAAAAATAATACTAAAGTTAATGGTCAATTATTATTAGGTGAATGGATACAAATTCAATTACCATATAAAATGAAATTAACAAAATATAGTTTAATGACTAGTTCATTAAAAACATTTTCATTAGTAGGTTCAATAGATGGTAATATCTGGTATTTAATTGATTCAAAAAATTTAACCACAAAAACATCAGGAACAAGTGCAGATAATTATGATATATTAAATAACAATATGTATTTTAATTATTATAGATTAATAACAAATAAAACATTTGGTGATACTTCTGTAATGATAACACAAATGAATTTATTAGGTGATTATACAACATTTACATATACATTAAATGTTGATAGAGAATTAAAAATACCATTAAGTTTACAAAATTTACAAGATAATGCAGTATATACATATAAATTAGCTTCATCATATTCTATTGATCCAGCTAATCCTGTTATTAAATTAGAAAATGGTGTTATAACTCCTTATAGTAGCGGTGTTTGTGTTTTAACTGCTGAAATAAATTCAACAAATAAATATTTAAGTGCTAGTTCAATACCAATAATATTAAGTGTTGTTAAAGCAGCACAAGCAGCAATTATTAAAACACCAATACCACCATTATATTATAAAGGAACTGCTAAAATAGATTTAGATAATGTATTATTAGAATCAAAATCATTAACAAATTGTACATTATCTGGAAATGTAGTATCTGGAATAAAAGCAGGTGATTGTAATTTATTAGCAACAAGACCTGGTGATTTTATGTTTAATACACAAAATTTAGAATTAAATTTACAAGTATTAAAATTACCACAACCAAAAGTAAAAATTTTATTAAATAATCAAACACTTTCAGGAGATATTACATTAAAAGTTAGTGATACTACTTATAATTTAAGTCTTAGTGGTCAATTAGAAAATCCTAATATTCAATGGAATGTAATTACAAATTATTCAGTTAATCCTAATGAACAAGTTTGTTCAATAGTTAATAATAAATTAACAGCAAAATATAAAGGTATTTGTATGATTCAAGCTACATTATCTGAAACAAATAATTATTTATCATCACAATCTGAATCATTAATTATAAATGTAGTTAAAAATATACAAATGCCATTAAGTTATAATATAAAACAATTAATGTATTCAGATGTTGCAAATATTGATATTAGTGGTGGTTCAACATTAAATTCAGTACAAATAAATGTTTTACCTGAATCTGCAAATATATGTTCATTTAATTCTACAACTAAACAATTATCTGCATTATCAACAGGTAGTTGTAAATTACAAGTAATAAAACCTGGTGATAATGTTTGGGATGATGCACAATTAAATATACCACTACTTATTAATAAAAAGAATCAACCTGAATTAAATATTAATATAAAAAAATAAATTAACTAAATAATAATAATGGAAGAATTATATGAAGAATTATATAAATCAGTTTATGTACATTTAGTACATATTAAAGAATTATTAAAAAAAGTATTAGAACACGAAACAACAACTAAGGGAAAAATATTTAAAAAATTTAATATACGTGAATTTATTTCTTTAATCCCACAATATAATACAGAATTAACAAATAAATTTAAAATAGAAACAGATGTAAAAAGTCAATTATCATCTACAGGTCATGAAAGAAAATATGAAGGAAGTAATATATATTATTTAATTGCATATTTATTTAATATTAGTATAATTAGTGAAGAAACGAATTTTATATATTTAATATATAAAACATATATTAGATTAGATTATCCTAATTTATCTGATAAAATTATAAACTATAATAGATATATTAATGAATATATAAACAATAAAAAGTTAGTAGACCCAAATTGGATAAATGAAATACCTGAACAATATGAATTAGAAGCCGATGGATTTTCAATTGTAGATTTTGGAAAGAAATATTTAAAATATAAACAAAAATATATACAATTAAAAAATAAATAAAATAAATAATTAACTAATTATAAAATATTTATAATTAAATAATTAAAAGAATTTAAAGAACAGGATAAGATGCTTCCATTAAAACACCACATTGTCCTTGTCCATTATTATATGGTTTACCAGTAGCAGGGTCATTACCTTTTCCTAAATACATATATCCTTGGTCACCCCAAGTAGTACCCCAACTATTTCTTAAAATGTAATAATCACTTCCATAACCAACAAGACCAACACCGTGGTCTAAATTAGTTCCGCATGCACCAGTAAAAACACCACTAGTATATAATTGGAAAGATTTTTGGTCAGCTTCAATTGCAATTGCAACAGGTTGTTGAGCAATTGCAGACATTAAAGCAGAATCAGAATTAGTTTGAACATCAACATATTTAGAAGGTTTAGTATTTGCAACAATTGCACATTTAGACATTGCACAAGTACCTGCAGTTTTAGTTACACCGGATACATAAGGATAAGCACTTTCACTGCATTGACCACCATTTTTACTAACCCAATTAAAAGCATCATCCATTAAACCACCATTACATCCATGACCTCTACCACCATTTGATAAATTATCACAATCAACTAATTCTTGTTCACTTAAATCATTTAATTTACCATATTTAATAGCAGAAGCACTTTCAATAGCTTGAGTAGCAGAAAAAGTCCAGCATGATCCACATTGTCCTTGGTCTCTAACGGGATTAACAACACCTTGAGTTCTCCAATCAACAGAAGCAGGAGCACCTACACGAATATATCCTTCATTAGTAATATTACTTTTAACTCTATTTCCTAATTTAATTCTATTTTGTTCAAAACCCATTAAATCAGCAAATTCTTCAGAATTATATCCTGAAAAAGCATTATGACCTAATTTATATGTTAAACCTTGATTATTGATTTCATTAATATAGTTATCATTTTCAACCCAGTTACTTAAAACATGTGACATATGATTATTATCTCTAATTTCAAAATTATGAGTTTCAACCCATTCTTTGAATCTATTTAAAACAGTTAAATCGCCAAAGGCCATTAAACTAGACACGAAACTTAATAAAATTAATGTTCTCATTACTATATATTATAAATATTTTTTTATATATATATATTTCAATTTTTATAATAAAAATTGATAATTATTATTTAAACAAAGAAGACCATTATATAGTATGGAAGAAAACAATCCTATTATAAATGATATTAATCCAGTAATAAATAATATTAATCCAATAATAAATAATGATATTAATCCAAATCCAAATATAAATATTGATAATAATCCAAATATAAATAATAATAATGATAATGTATATTTAAATATAAATAATGAATTATCTAATATATTACATCATAATATGCATAGTATTATTGATTATGATATTAATAAAATTTTACAACTAAAAAAAGAATCAGACTATATATTAACATTTGATAATATTATTGATATTCTAAATTTAAATAGTACATTTCAAAATTATAAATTTACAAATCATACTTTTATTTTTGAATTTATAATTAAAATAATGGTTGAATTAGAAAAAAAAAATTTTTTATTAAATTTAAAAAATTCTACACAATTTTTTAATAAATTAATTATATTAGATAAATCACAATATTTATTAAAAAAAATAGTTAATCATATTAATTATTCCAAATTTAATTATTTTGATTATGAAGATATAATTTTTAATATATGTAGCAAAGGTACGCTACCTGCTTATTTATTTTTTATAAATAAAATAAACTTGGACAAACAAAAAATTGTTGATTTGCTAGATAATTCAGTAAAAAATAATGATATTAGAATTTTAGAATATATTATAAAAAAAGAAAAAAAATTTAATAATATTATTATATCAGATGAATGTTTATCTAGTATTTTATATTCACTTTTTAATATAATTAGTCATAAAAGAATTACCTATAATAAAATAAAATTATTATCAGAAAGAATTGACTTGTCATCTAAATTTTATATTATGATTAATAATTTTAGAGACTTATATAATTTTTTAGATTTAGAAAAATACTATTATAAATCAGAACTTAGTTTTAGTAGTATTGAAAAATTATATAATTGTTGTATAGAATATCCTGATTTTTTAAATTTATTAAATAAATTAAAAACAGAAAATGAAAAAAAAATATTAGCCTTAATTGATATGTTATCTAAAAAATTTATAGAAGTTAATCCTGATTTAAAAAATTTGTATTCTACAGATAATAATGTATTTGATAAAATTATTATTAAAGAATATAATAATGTTATTAAATTAATAACAATAATGGATCCTTATTTTTATGATGATAAAAATATAAATTATCTATTTAAGTTATTAAAAACACATAATCTATTTCAAAAATATGTTATAAAAATGCCATATATTGATTCATTAATAATATATACTAGATTTTTTTGTAAAAATCCAGGAGACCCTGGATTTAATATTAATTTGATATATAATAAAGCTATGCATTTATTAAGATGTGTTTTAAAAAGAAGATATAACAAAAATCTAAATCGTATTAAATTAGAATTAGGGCCAATAATTTATGAAATTAAAAATTTATCATTTAAAAAACCTATAATAAAACAAACTAATAATATTAAATTAAAATTTACATTATTACCACCAAGACATATTTTACCTATAGAACTTTTAACTCTTGAAAATGTTTTAATAAAAGAAAAATCAGATGGTATACAAGTAAATACATTAAGTATGTTTGATGAACTTAATAATTATCAAATAAAAGCAGAATATATTGAAGAACATGAAATATATTTAGTTTTTGATATAAATTTACCAAATACATCAATTAAAGAAAGAATTAATTATTTAAGATTATTACATCCTTTTACAAAAAAATTAAATAACTTTCAAGAAATTAATAATGTTAATGATTTAATTACAAATATTGATTACGAAAGAAATAATTTAATAACTTATTTATCACAAAATGAAAATAAAATTAAATGGTATCCTAAAGCTTCATTTTGTATTAAAAAAATGAATGATGAATTATTATCATACTTTAATAATTATGTTGAAAAATCTAGCAATTATGTAAATATTAACGGTCCAATTAAAAATGATGGGTTCATTATTACTAAAACTGATGTTGAATATCAAGAATTAAAAATTAAACCAAAAGAACTATTAACAATAGATTTATTATTTAATGGAACTAAATTTATTGATCAAGATAATATTGTTTGGAATAATGTTATTAATAAAAAATGTCAAAAAAATAAAATTTATAGATGTTATCCACTTAATTATTCAGTTAATGGTACAAATAATGATAATTTTGAAGCAAGAGAAATGAGATTTGATAAAAAGAAACCAAATACTAATAAAATTTGTGATAATGTTGTAAACTTAATTAAACATGATTGGTTAAAACCATGTGAAAAACCATCAAGTTATTATTACTTCAATAAAGATGTAATTATGAATAAAAAAGATATTAAATCAATTAATTCAAATAATAATTTTTTATTAAATATTATTACAGATTTAGAATTAAATAATAATTTAAATTGGTTAGATTTAGGATGTGGTAAAGGGAAATACATAGAACATATTAAAAAATATAATCCAAAAAAATATTTAGGTATAGATGCAGATATAATGTGTTTATTAAAAGGATATAATAGATATAATTCTGAACAAACATATAATTTTTATCAATGTGATTTAGGTAAAGAATGGCATGAAACAGAATACAAGTATTTTACATTTGATTGGCAACAAAAATATGATATTATTCTTTGTAATTTTAGCATTATGCATTTTAATACAGAAATATTTTGGAACCAATTAAATTTAATAACAAACACAAAATGTATTATGATTGTTAATATTGTTAAACCAAATAAAGAATTTAAAAATGGTAATTCATATTTAAAATCATCCGAAAATGAATGTAAATATTATTTTGATTGGGTACATAAAAATGAACAAACGGAATCATTAGTAAATTTTAATAATATTAATAATTGGAAAGTTATTAAAACTTTTGAAAATAACTTTGATGATTTAACTAAATGTTATAAATGGTATATATTACAAAAAATATAAATGGTATATATTACAAAAAATATAAAATTATTTTAATATAATAGCATCAGTTAATGGATAAAATATTGCTTCCCAACTACGTTCAATATAATGACCTGCTTCTGGATTTGAACTATTTTCAACATCTTTAATTATATTAATATAATGTTCTTTACTATTTTGTAAAATATGTTTTTTTGATATAGCCATAATACCTTGATAAGAACAATGATGAATTATTAAATCACCAAATTTATTTTCAAACCATTTACCAAATGGTCTTATTTTTGCTAATTCTAATTTTGATTCATTGTTAATTATTTTATTACTTTTATCAGATGCCTCCCAATTATCTAATTTAAAATCATATAAATTATCTTTTAAATTATCATAATAATCAGATATAATAACTGTGTTATTATATTTTTCTACATTATTTAATATTTGTATACCTTTATTTATTTTACTTTCCATATTTAGCGACCCAGGACAAAAAAAGGTTATGTCTGCTAAATTATCATAATTATTAATAATATGATATAAATAAGTGTGGTCACACCTTCCAATATTTTGTAATTTTATAATATTTTTTACATTATATTTTTCAAAATTATCATTAATACCTTTATTATATACAATACTTTTATATTTATTAAATGGCTCATCTTTTAACCAATTTAAATCTTCATTATATCTTGCAATTACCATTTCTATTGTTGCATTTGTATTTGTATAATATTCTTTTTTATTATAAATAATTAACAAAATTAATATTGATAATAATAAAATAATATTTATCATATTATAATAATTAAGAAAAAATATTTTTTTCTAACTTTTCATAATTATGAATGATTTAATAATTATTTTTTTAATATTTGTTATTATATTTTTTTATTTTAATAATAATGATAATAAAAATAATAATACTAATATTGTTGAAAAAGAAGTAAATGTACAACAAGTTCAACCATCACAAATGGTTAATCAAATAATTAATGTTGAAAAAGAAACAAGTAATTTGTTATTACCAGAAAGTTCTACTAATAACATTACAAGTGAAATAGGTGGTTCTAAAGCATATAAAAATATTATCGTTGGTGATAATAATTTAAAAATTAATAATGTTAATTATAAATATTATTCTTCATATAGAAAAAAACCTTTTTATTTTAAAGATTAAATATATAGTTTTTTTAGTTCTAAATATTTTTTCTTATATTTTAAATATTTTTTAAGATAATTTCCTGAATCTAATTTTAATTCATCATGTGGTTCATTAATAATTTGTGATTCATAATAATATCTTGGTTGATGAATTCTTGTATTTTTTATAGTTGATTTAATAATTTGTTCAACATTATTTTTTATTTTTAAAACTTGTGGTGTTCTAGAATATATAAATTGTTTTTCTGCAGCTATTTTATTTGTTGAATTAAATATATTATTATAATGTGCATTAGTATCAAATCCTCTTGATGAACCTATATCTACTTTAAAAATTTTATGATTAGTTCTTGTACTATTAGGACAACTCATTGTTATTCCAAAAATTAAATTTTTTCGAACATTAAAATAATCACTTTCAGAAGGAGCAGTTAAAATTTGTCTTACATTATTACTACTACTATTTAAATTAGTAAAACTTGTGTTTTTTTCTGGATTTGTTGTATTTGTTGACGACAAGTGTTGAGGACAATGTCCTATTACTAATTTTAAATCATTATATGTATATGGGCTAAAATTATGTTGACCCATAAATGCTATAAAATTTTGTCTAAGGTCAGGACATATGCTATTTTCATCAGAATTATTACCAAAATCTCGTAACCATAATATAGAATCATCATCATCATTTAATTGTAAATATGTTTCATTTATTAAATCATCATCATTACTTGTATTTAATATATTATTAATTTTTTCAAATTCTTTAAAATTTTTACTATTTATTTGTCCGTGAACAAATAAATAATTATTTAACATTAATAAACATCTACATTCATCTTCTAATAGTAAATTATATCCTTCATTACCATAATGAAATATATTTTTTCTTGTATTACCTCTATAATAATTTAACTTTATTTTATCATTAGGAAATATATAGTTGTCTTGAAAATTTTTAGATAATATATTTAAAACTTCATGATTACCAAACAATTTAAAAATTCTACCATTATTATTAGAATGCATAGCTTGTTTATTTAATGCATTTATAAATCTTAAAATTTTAATTTCAATTTGTGGATATTCATGTTCATAATTTCTTAAACCATCTTTAATAATACCAAAACTTGAACCTCTATAAGCATCAATTATATCACCAATAATTACAATATATGAACTATTACCAGGTATCCATTCATAATTTAAAGTATCAACATAATCACCATCATCATCTGCTATATCAATATTTAATAATCTTTCTAAATCTGCATCATATGTATTATTATCAAAAGAATGTCCAACTTTTCTAATTACTTGTGCTAAATCTCTTAAAACTATTATTAATGAATGAATATCACCATGAATATCAGATAATGCAAATATATTTTTATCCACATCTGTTTGAATATATGTTTTAATAGTAGGAATAATTACATTTGTATTAGCACTTGAATTTGTATTATTAATTGGATTTTGAACTGGAATTGGATTTTGAACTGGAATTGGATTTTGAACTGGAATTGTATTATTAATTGGATTTTGAACTGGAATTGTATTATTAATTGGATTTTGAACTGGAATTGTATTATTAATTGGATTTTGAACTGGAATTGT
>JACCEA012011259.1_pt1 | contig 52454 bp, 40 predicted proteins | sample 7449851 | NCBI WGS metagenome assembly JACCEA01 (sample SAMN15323453, study PRJNA562643) | freshwater metagenome | isolation source: river surface water | place: USA:Blue River Watershed | collected 2017-08-18 | reverse complement strand
CGTTGGCATAGTTGGAATGATAATTCCAATCCCCATCACATCAATCAACAGTGTAACAAAAATAAATCCAATCGCCGCACCGCGTTTATTATTCAACATATTCTACAATTTAAACGGCAATTTACTAAAATTGATACGCAATTCTACCTTGCAAGAAATCTTTACTGATTTGGGCACACTGAACAGGCGTCTTTGCCTTATCTGGCACGCCATCCAATTCTACAATGGCCCAACCACTAAATTTAATGCGATCCAAGGAAGCAAAGACCGCCTTTAAATCGACATTCCCCTGCCCTAGTTCTACAAACTTATAGGATTTGGGATTGGTATCCCCTTTGATTGGACATTCCACATCCTTGATGTGCAAACTGTGAAGCACCTTCTGGTATTTGATAATCGCCTCCGCAGGTTTGCCTCCACCTTGATGATAATGAGCCACATCTAATAAAAGACGTACATATTTCGGATCCATTGCTTGAACCAATGCATCTACCTCCTCTGGCGTCTCCCCATATTGATTCATGTGATTATGATAGGTTGCCTGTACCCCAAGCGCTTGCGTTTGCTTGCCTATTTCATTCATCGCAGATGCCAAACGCGCTAATTCATCCGCCGTAGGTGGAACATTATTCTTGCGTAAACTATTGGTCAATTGAAGCGATGACCCACCCAATGCTTTAATAAATCGGGCATGATTGACGTGCATGGCTACATTAGCCTCCATTTTTGCTGGATCAATTTCCACGTTGCCGCTTGAGAACATGACTAAAGAAAGTCCTTTGGCGTCCAAAAGTTTCTTTAAATCGGCCGGATTGTCCTTGTATTTCGCATAGGTATTCGCCCGTAATTGTATCCCTTGATAACCTAAGCCAGCTAATTCTTCTATGGCTAATTCATCTTTCCCACCCCAAGTGATGGCAGAATAACCCATTCGATACGATTTGGCTTTAGCGGATGGCAAAAAAGCCGCAAGGGCTAATAAGGAGTTTTGTGCAAGAAAACGACGACGAGATAACATCATTAGGATAGAGGTAAGAGGTAAGAGTTAAGAGTTAAGAGTTAAGAGTTAAAAGGTAAGAGTTAAGAGTTAAGAGGTAAGAATTGGGAGTTAATACCTTTGACGTTAGACGTTGGAGGTCAGGTGTTTAAATAGGTTATATCCATAAAACAACAAAAAATATCAGAGATTAAAAAGTTAATGACCAAACTAAATAATAACCCTGGGCTTTAGCCAAGAGATCTCCAGACTGAAGTCTGGGGCTAATAACTAACGGCGATCAACCGCCTTCAAATACTCCGCCAAGGCCCCCAATTGATCCGTCCCGATGTAATCTACTCCTAAATCCAAGAAGGTTTGGTATGCGATTAAACTCTCAGGTGTCGCCCACAAACGTACCACACGACCCGCTGCATGAACTTGATCCACATACGTCTTGACTTTCGTACGCAAAGCAGGTGCCATAGGCGTTGTTCCACTCCAAATACCAAATTTGTAAAATGCTTCACTCTCCAAAATAACATGGGAAGCTAAAAATGAGGGAACCTCTTCATTCGACCGACCGTCAAACGTAATCCAAGCGGGAAATTTGACATAATCCGAAACGACCGGTCTGTTACCTGAAATGACAATGCGGAATTTATTTTTGATAAGTAAATCCTTGTAAGGTTCAATAGCCTTCAATAACAACGGCATCGTCGAATCCGCAGAGGTCTTACTATCAATTAATAATTGGTGAAAATTCCCCGCTTTCCCAGACTCCAACACACGGACCAAGGGTTCCAAGTACAAATTTTGAAAGTTGCGTGAAGCTTTTAAATCCTTCACGTCATGGGCCACCAATAATTGACCATTCACCGCATAAATATCCACTTCGATGGAACCAAAGCCCAACGAAAAGGCCTCGTAAAAAGGCCTATCGTGTTCATAATCATTATGTGCATGTGCTTTCGACAATAGATTTTGACCAAATAATGGACTTGAAACCAATAAGATCAATATCAACTGCTTCAACATATTATCCTTTTAAATAATCGCCGGAAGCGATACGCGTTTTCTGATCGATTGGCTTATTGTACAAATAAGCATAGGATGTAATTTCCTGATCTTTCAATTTCACCGTTACATGCTCACGCACAAAAAGCGACTTCTCAGAGCTCTCAGGATCAAATTCCTCATATTCATCCAAAACGTTCAATAACTTAATCGTATTCGAAAGCAGGTACAACTCCCCTACCACCTGATCTTTGGCATCCTCCGACGGAATAATTCCCGGATAATCTGCTACTTGATACATTTGGCCTTGATACGTCGCCATGCCCACATAATCCGAATTACGCGCAATCAAACGATGTAAATCATTGCCACAATCACGACGCAAAGTGCCATATACGAATAAGTATTCTTCCACATCGGGTTCTGGCAATTTGGCCTCTTCCAGGGTCAATACCAAATCTTCTTGCTCCACAACGGTACCCTCATTCAAGACTACATTACCGATAATCCCCTCAAACGGTGCGGATACAATCGACTCCATTTTCATCGCCTCAATCACGTACAATGGTGCATTCTTCTTCACCTCTTCACCCGGTTTCACCAATATACGGCTCAAGCGACCTTGTAAAGGTGCACCGATATCCCCTTTGGCTTTCGCTTTGGCATGTTGCGCGCGTTCCACCTTGATATTTTTATCTAAGATTTTTAAACGACGTGCCTGACCGTTTAATTCAAATGTGATGTTACGAAGACCTGACTCGTCCGGATCCGACATGTATAAATATTTCACGATGATCGTTTTACCCGGTTCAATCGTGATCATGATTTCCTCATCCTGCTTTAAGCCATAGAAAAAGGCTGGCGTCGGCATCGCGGATAAATCACCATACAAAGCTTGATTCTTGTAGTAATCCTCATATACTTTTGGATACATTTTATACGACAAGTAATCCAAGAAGCCACTTTCATTTTCTGGGAATTTTGCTTCAAAAGCCGCAAAATCCTTATCAAAATCAATGGGTGCCAAATTATCATTCGGTCTACCCTCATAGGCAGTTTCCCCTTTCAGGATAATTTCTTGCAACTGTTTAGGGAAACCTTGATAAGGCTGTCCCAAACCTCCTTTGAAGAAATCCTTCACCGACTCAGGGAAAGACAAAGTTGAACCTTTGGCATAGACATCTTCCGCAGACAAACTATTCGCCGTCATGAAAATAGCCATATCCCCGACTACTTTCGAAGATGGAGTCACTTTAACAATATCTCCAAACAACTTATTCGCTTCCGAATAATTATCCTTCAATAACTCAAACTTATCTCCTACGCCCAAGGCAATGGCTTGGCCACGCAAGTTGGTATACTGCCCACCCGGAATTTCATTGTTATATACCTCCGCAGTTCCTGCCTTTAATTCCGACTCAAATGGGAAATACATCGTACGAACTGCTTCCCAATAATTGGAATAATCATTCATCGCATCCAAATCCAAGCCGCTATCGTACGGATGGCCTTGCATCATGGCAACCAACGAGTTCAAATTCGGTTGGGACGTTAAGCCCGACATCGCTGCCAAAGCTCCATCGACTACATCCACGCCCGCCTCAATCGCCTTTAAATAAGTCGCAGATTGAACCGAAGCCGTGTCATGCGTATGCAGGTGAATAGGAATCGCAACCGCTTTCTTTAATTCGGTCACTAACTTTTCTGCTTGGAATGGACGTAATAGACCTGCCATATCTTTGATGGCAAGCATATGAGCTCCTGCATCTTCCAATTGGCGCGCCATATCCAAGTAATACTGCATATTGTATTTTTCATTCGTAAATACATCGCCGGTATAACAAATGGCAGCTTCTGCAATACCCGGGGTACGCTCACGAACCGCTTTGATAGACACCTTCATGGCATCAATCCAGTTCAAGGAATCGAAAATACGGAAGACATCAATACCTGATTCCGAAGATTTCTCCACGAACTTCTCGATCAAATTATCCGGATAAGCCGAATAACCTACGGCATTCGATCCACGGAATAACATCTGCAACAGCATATTCGGCATAGCCTCTCTAAACTCTTCCAAACGCTTCCAAGGAGATTCATGCAAGAAGCGCATGGCTACATCAAAAGTTGCTCCTCCCCAAACCTCCATCGAGAATAAATTCGGGAAAGTTTTCGCGAAGCCTGAGGCTACGGCCAACATATCTTGTGTACGAACACGTGTCGCCAAGAGCGATTGATGTCCATCACGGAAAGTTGTATCTGTAAATAAGACTTGTTTCGAATCACGAATGTGTTTCGCGAAACGCTCAGGCCCTAATTCTGTCAATAATTGTTTGTGTCCACGAGGGAATTCGGCCACTTCATCCACCGAAGGAATAATCGGCATGCGGAATGGCGCCGAAGGCTTCACCTTGACATCAGGATTTCCATTCACGATTACCTCCCCTAAATAGCGCAAGGCTTTGGTTGAGCGGTCACGCGTCGGTTTAATGTTAAATAATTCCGGGTGATTCGCGATGAACGGTACGGTGCAATTTCCTTCTTGGAACACGGGATGGGTAATCACGTTACGCAAGAATGGAATATTGGTTTTAACCCCACGAATACGGAATTCCGATAAAGCACGGTTTAAGCGCTCTGATGCGCCACGTAAAGTCCGACCTTTGGCAGAAACCTTTACCAGCATCGAATCGAAATAAGGAGAAATCTTTACACCCGGATAAGAAGAACCCTCATCTAAACGAATGCCAAAACCTGCCGCGTTCCGGTAAGCAATAATGGTACCAAAATCCGGCTTAAAGCCATTTGATGGATCTTCTGTGGTAATCCGACATTGAATCGCAAAACCTTTCAAAGGAATATCTTCTTGATTTTGAATGAAGATTCCTGGATCCGATAATTTATAATTTTGCGCCACCAAAATCTGTGTACGCACGATATCAATTCCTGTAACCTCTTCCGTAATTGTATGCTCCACTTGAATACGTGGATTTACTTCAATGAAGTAAATGTTTTCATCCTTGTCGACCAAGAACTCCACCGTACCCGCATTGTAATAATTGACGGCCTTACCAATCGACAAGGCATAAGCATATAATTTTTGTTTGGTTTCCTCTTTTAAACCAAAAGAAGGAGCCACTTCGACAACTTTTTGAAAACGGCGTTGAACGGAACAATCACGTTCGTACAAATGAACTAAGTTACCATGTTGGTCACCCAGTAACTGAACCTCAATGTGTTTCGGATCATCGATGAATTTTTCGATGAACAATGTATCATCACCAAAAGCATTCTTTGCCTCATTTTTGGCCTCTGAATGGGCTTTTTCCAATTCTTCTTCCGTACGAACCACGCGCATTCCACGACCACCACCCCCAGCAGCGGCTTTCACCATGACAGGGAAAGTAATCCGACGCGCTTCTGAAAGTGCATTTTCATACACCGACATATCTCCTTTGGAATCTTGGATCATCGGAACGTTCGCCTTTAATGCGGCTACTTTGGCAGCCACCTTATCGCCCAAGGCATTCATGGCTTCCGGAGATGGACCTACGAAAACAATGCCTTCTTCTCTACAGCGACGCGCTAAAACCACATTTTCCGATAAGAAACCATAACCTGGATGAATGGCATCAATCTTTTTTGCCTTACACAAGGTAATAAGGCCTTCGATGTCCAAATAAGGTTTTAGGGGCTCGTTGTCTTTACCGATTTGGTAAGCCTCATCCGCTTTATAACGGTGAAGTGAATAGCGATCTTCAAAGGTGTAAACCGCCACCGTCCTGATACCCAGTTCAGAAGCGGCACGCATGATACGGATGGCAATTTCACCGCGGTTTGCGATGAGAAGACTCGAGATTTTCTTAACGTATGATTTTGGCATGCTAATAATTTTAGTGCATTGTAACAAAAATGATAAATTAATTGGGATTTAAGTTCGATGACTGCTATTTTATTTGGCAAAACTTGAAAATTTACAATTTTTATAGGCTTCGTTACCAAAATAACTAGGCTTGAAAAAATATCTACTTCCTTGATGTGAAATTTCTTAACTTGCAAGCCCAAAATTCACCCATTTTATATGAGCGCATCGAAACCTTTTATTGGCATTACCTTAGGCGACTACAACGGCATCGGTCCGGAAGTTATTTTGAAAGCCTTAGGGAGCCAGCGTATCTTAAAATGGTGTACGCCGGTGATTTACGGGTCCCAACAAGTCATTCAGTTTTATCGTAAACAATTGGATTTACAGGATTGGTCAATCAAAAGCATCGCTTCCATGGAAGATGCCACAGAAGGCCACACTTCCCTGATAACTTGCTGGGATGATGCAAACACAGTCGTAGAGCCCGGAAAAGTAACGCCAGAAGCCGGGAAAGCTGCCTTTGCATGTTTAGACCGAGCCGCTCAAGATCTGGACAAAGGATTACTTGCTGCCCTTGTTACGGCACCTATTAATAAGCATAATATACAGTCGGAGGACTTCAAATTCCCCGGCCATACCGAATACTTAACCGAACGATTTGAGGCGAAAAACTCCTTGATGATGATGGTGAGTGAAGGTTTTCGGATGGGCGTAGCTACGGGGCATTTACCTTTACAAGACGTCAGTAAAGCGTTAACCAAGGAATTAATCAAAAATAAGATTGATGTTTTCTTGCAGAGTTTACAAGAAGATTTCGCGATTAAAAAACCCAAGTTAGCTGTTTTGGGATTAAATCCACATGCAGGAGAAGCTGGCTTATTAGGCCAAGAAGAACTCGAGATCATCCAACCCGTGATTGAGGAATATCGCAAGAAAGGCGTGTTGGTTTTCGGACCCTATCCGGCAGACGGCTTCTTCGGGAAAGCTCAATTCAAGGAATTTGATGGGGTTTTGGGCATGTACCACGACCAAGGATTGATTCCATTTAAATACATCGCTTTTGAAACAGGTGTGAATTTTACGGCAGGTCTGCCGATTATCCGCACCTCCCCTGACCATGGCACTGCCTATGACATTGCAGGTAAAAACGAAGCGGATCCAAGTTCCTTTTTACATGCGTTCTTTTTAGCAATTGATTTGGTCAAAAACCGTATGCACGTTTAGTCTATGGCAAAAAAGATCTTGATCATTGATGAAGTTCATCCATCCCTAGCCAAGGATTTACGTTCTTATGGATTTGAGGTTGATGAACAGCCACATGTACTCCCCAAAGATGTACGATTAACAGGTTATCAAGGATTAGTGCTACGATCCAAAATGAAACTTGGCGTTTCCGAATTAGCGGATTCCGGCTTGGAATTTATTGCACGCGCTGGAGCTGGATTGGATCTTATTGATGTTGATTATTGTGCGCAGAATAATATCGCTGTCTTCAGTGCCAATGAAGGCAATCGCGATGCGGTGGCCGAACATGTTATTGGCCAATTAATCACATTAGCTCGAAAAATTAACACAGCGGATGCCGAGGTCCGTTCAGGAATTTGGAACCGCGAGGAAAATCGGGGTTGGGAATTACAAGGTAAAACCTTGGGAATCATTGGCTATGGCAACATGGGCCAAAGTCTGGCTAAGAAACTACAAGGTTTCGACATGCAAATCATGGCCTATGATAAATATGCCCCAGCGACACATGCATTAGTCGATATTTTTGAACATGCGGATATTCTAAGTTTGCATGTACCGTTGACGGAAGAGACAAGCGAAATGATTAATCAAACATTTTTGGCGCAATTCAAGAAACCCATCGTTTTGATCAATAGTTCTCGTGGGGCAGTTTGTTCCTTAGAAGCTATCGCCATGGCATTATCAACCGGTAAGCTTCGCGGATTGGCTTTGGACGTGTTGCCCAATGAAAAATTGGCCACCTGGACCCCTATCGAAAAAGCACTTTTTGAGCAAATCGCTACTCACCCTACTACGCTATTTAGCCCACACATTGCGGGTTGGACCACCGAAAGTTATTGGAAAATCAACGATGCGCTCATTGAAAAAATCAAAGCCCATTATCAGCTATGAATTATCCAGAAAATATTGCTGATAAACTCGGGTTCCATCAGATTAAGGACCACATCCAACAGGCTTGCTTAAGCCCGATGGGCGCAGAATATGCCGCCAAAATGAAATTCTCTACGCGTTTCCCCGTTGTCAAACAATGGGTGGAACAGGTCAATGAGATGAAACAAATCATGTCGGAGCATGGAGGAGAGTGGCCCCAACAAGATTATTTTGATTTACGTCCATGGTTTGCGCCTTTAACGTTGGATGGCCATTATTTAGCCCCGGAGGAATGGAGAGATTGGCATCGTGGCCTGGATATTTTATATCAAGTGATTCGTTTTTTCTCGGGCATAGATGCTGAGAAATATCCTGAAATAGCGAAGATCACGCAGCATTATCTGAATAAAGAAGAAGAGCAAGGATCTAATTTCCGACAAATCATTCCCATTATTCAGGAGTTGGATCGCGTATTTGACATCAATGGTCAAATCAAGGAAACCGCCTCTGCTGCCTTAGGAGATTTAAGACGGAAACGATTTGCCGAAGAACAAAACCTCCGGAAGAAATTAGATTCCTACATCCAACAAGCGTATAAAGAAGGTTGGGTAAGTAAGGATTTTTCCTTGACGCTCCGAAATGGGCGGATGGTTATCCCCTTAGCAGCGGAACATAAGCGGAAGATCAAGGGATTTGTGCAAGACGAATCCGATACCGGGAAAACCGTTTATTTAGAGCCGGCAGATGCCTTGGTGTTAAACAATGAAATCAAGTCCTTGGAATCCGCAGAACGTCGGGAAATCATTCAAATTTTATCTCGTTTATCCGACCGCGTTCGTCCGATGGTTCCTATGCTTTCTGCTTGGTACCAATGGATAGGAATCATTGATTTTGTTCGTGCCAAAGCCGTTTGGGCCATCGAATACGATGCCATATTACCACATCTTAAATCGAGCCCTTGGGTGGATTGGAAAGGCGCAAGACATCCTATTTTGGAAGAATCGTTAGCTAAAATTGGGAAGAAAATAAAGGCCTTGGACATTACGTTAGATGACCAAAAACGCATCATGGTCGTTTCAGGGCCAAATGCAGGAGGTAAATCGGTGACATTGAGCACAATTGGTTTATTGCAATATTTATTCCAATCCGGCTGCTTAGTTCCTTTAACTGAAGGGTCCACGATGGGCTTTTTTGACCAAATCTTCTTGGATATGGGTGACGAGCAAAACTTGGAAAATGAATTGAGTACCTATTCGTCACACTTGAGTAATATGCGGTATTTCCTAGCCTATGCCCAGGAGAAAACATTATTATTGGTGGATGAATTTGGAACCGGAACGGAACCGTCATTAGGTGGAGCCATTGCAGAATCAATTTTAGAAAAATTGGCCGAAAAAGGTGCTTACGGGGCAATCAATACACACTTTGGAAATCTAAAAAGTTTGGCGGATCGCAAGCAGGGTTTATTCAATGCGGCGATGCGGTACGATACCACACACTTGGAACCACAGTTCATTTTGGACATGGGGAAACCGGGTAGTTCTTTTGCATTCGAAATTGCTCAAAAAATAGGCTTACCCAATCAAATCATTGAAAATGCCCGAAAAAAGCTCGGTAAAAGCCAAGTCGATTTCGATAAACTGTTGATGGAAACAGAGACAGAAAAGCAGATTTGGGAAGCAAAAAACACAAGTCTTGCCGTCCAATTAGCGCAAGCAGAAAGCATCAAAGAGCAATATGCGAGCCTTAAGAATCATTTAGAGGAGGAACAGAAACGCTTATTAAATCAGGCGAAGGCGGAAGCTAAGCAATTAGTTAAAGATGCCAATCAGAAAATTGAACAGACCATTCGCGAAATCAAGGAAAAGTCGGCGGAGAAGGAAGTCACCAAAGAAATCCGGAAAGGCTTAAACGAATTTTCGGAGAAGAAATTAAAAGTACAGGTTCAGGCAATTCCTGAGAAGCCACAAAAAGCCACAATTAATGGTCCAATCGCCGTTGGCTCTTGGGTGGCCATCAAACAAGCGGATGGAGAAGGAGCTGTGGGCGAAGTGATGGAAATGAAAGGTAAGGATGCTGTTGTTGCATTAGGCGGTATTCGTACAACGATTAAAATAAATCGATTAGAGCAGGTAAAGGCCCCCAAAGCTGAGAAGTCGACGCGATCTGCCATGCGAGGAATCGATATGAATGATCGCATGGCACATTTTGGCTTAACGCTGGATGTGCGAGGAAAACGAGGAGAAGAAGTCTATGTGATCTTAGATCAATACATGAATGACGCTTTACTTTTAGGCGTGCCAGAAGTTCGAATTCTTCATGGAAAGGGAGATGGCATTTTACGGAATTTGGTCAAAGAACAATTAAAACGCTACCGCGAAATTAAGTTGGTGCAAGATGAGCATGCCGACCGTGGAGGTGCGGGAATATCCATCGTTACGTTCAAATAAATGAAATACGTTTTTCTATTTTCTTGTCTGTTACTAAGCGGTTGTATGATCGACTACAATATGGGCTTAACGAAAATCCAAGAAGGCAAATTCCAGGAGGCGAATGAGCTTTTAACCTTAGCACACGCCAAATACCCCCAAAATCCACAGATTTTATTCTCAAGAGGAATTAGTCGGGGATTTATGGAAAACTACACCGGTGCGGTTGCGGATCTTACCAGAGCGATACGTTTGGAAGATGATCATGCCGACTACTATTTCTATCGGGCATATTTTAAATCCAAATTGGGAAATGAAAAAGGTGCTATTTCAGATTATTCCAAGACAATAGCAATTTACCCTTATTACCCGGAGGCATATTTTAATCGTGGCGTGAAATTGATGAGTACAGGCAACATAACGGATGCCTGCTATGATTTTCAGTATGCAGCTGATCTGGGCGATACGCTATCTTTGGGCTACTTAAATATTTATTGTCGGAGCCTAAAGCGACCTGAATAGGTTATGAAAAAGCAAAAAAAATCCTGAACTTTGAAGGATAGGCTTTATGGCTTAGAAAAAGAAATCAATTTATTTACTGCCTGCTTGCAATATTGTAATCAGGATTAATTTTAACAACATGTCTATTGCAAAAACGGGCGATAAAGTAGCCGTACATTACACAGGAAAACACGATGATGGAGCAATCTTCGATTCATCCGTTGGCCGTACTCCCTTAGAATTCCAATTAGGTTCGGGAATGGTTATCAAAGGATTCGATGATGGCGTTACCGGAATGACGATTGGTGAGAAAAAAACCGTTGTAATCCCTGCGGCTGAGGCTTATGGTGAGCATTCTCCGGAAAATACCGTAACCATTGAACGTGCGCAAATTCCACCACACATTGAATTGGAATTAGGGTCTTCATTGAGCATGCACCAAGATGGCGGTCATGTGGTAGAAGTTGTCATTACGGATTTAACTGACACACATGTGACTTTGGATGCGAATCATCCTTTGGCTGGCCGTGACTTAACATTTGAATTGGAATTAGTAAGTATTCAATAAGGTTTTATGAAAATTGATTTGCGCTCCTTTGTCCCCCATGGACTCGTTATTATCGGGTTTATAATCATTACATTCTTGTATTGCGGCCCGGTGTTGCAGGGAAAGGTATTGATCCAACATGATATCATGCAAGCTCAGGCGGCGGCACAGGAGAGCATTCAATTTAAAAAAGCATCAGGAACGGATGCCTGGTGGACCAATTCGATGTTTGGTGGGATGCCTACCTATCAAATTTCAGGTTCATATCCTTACAGCATCTCCAGTTACTTGGGTAGTTTCATCACCAATTTATTCCCGACTCCTGTGAATTTAATCATGCTTCAATTATTGGGCATGTATCTATTTCTGTGGGCTTTGGGGGCCTCACCTCTCCTAGGATTTGCTGGAGCTGTTTTTTATGCATTTTCGACCTACAATTTGGTCATCATTCCGGCGGGACATACCTCAAAAGTATTGGCATTAGCCTACGCGCCGATGGTGCTTGCGGGCATTCGCATGTGCTGGGGAACGCGTAAGTGGTTAGGCGCAGCCGTTTTTGCCTTAGCCATGGCCTTGGAATTGTATGCCAATCACGTCCAGATTACTTATTATTTGTTCTTCATCATTGGGGCGTACAAGCTTTATATGTTGATTCATTCTTACCGAAATAAAACGCTAATCGATTGGTACACCCGGGGATTATTATTGGGTGTAGGCTTTGTATTAGCAATCGGAACCCACGGCATGCGTCTTTGGAATAACTATGATTATGCCAAAGAGACAACCCGCGGAAAGTCTGAATTAGCAGCCAATGCGAAACGAGGGGATGGATTAGACAGTGGCTATGCGTTCGATTGGTCCTATGGATTATCGGAAACGGGCACGCTATTAATCCCAAATTTCAAGGGAGGAGCTTCACAAGGTGATTTAGGAGGAACGAAATCGGCAACCTACAAAACGATGGTTGACGCAGGTTTTCCAGAAGATCAGGTCTTAGGATTTGTGGAAAAAGCACCCACTTATTGGGGGGAACAACAATATACAGCAGGCCCAGCATATGCAGGAGCTTTGGTGATCTTCTTGTTTTTATTCGCGGCATTTTATGTAAAATCAAGCGAAAAATGGTGGATAATTGGCATAACAACTTTGTTTTTAACGATGTCCTGGGGAAAGAATTTTGGATTGAATTATGTTTGGTTTGATTACATTCCGATGTTTAATAAGTTCCGTGCCATCACAATGGTCTTATCCTTTGTGCAATTTGGTATGGTGAGTTTGGGACTGATGGGATTGATTCAATTAGCCAAACACAAGCCTAGCTTTTCCGAAATTAGAAGACCCCTACTTTTCGCCTTGGGATTAAGTGGAGGATTGTGTTTGCTATTCGGAATTCTTCCGGATATGTTCTTCGACTTTAAGGGGGCACAAGATGGCGCAGCTATCATTCAAGATCCGGCATTGAATTCTGCCATTTGGAATAGTATTCGTTTGGATCGGATTGATTTGTTTCAAGCAGATGCGTTCAGAAGTTTATTCATAATTCTATTGGGGGCAGCATTGATTTACAGCTCGAGTATTTCGAAAGTCAAGAAATCGATTTGGGTGATTGGAATCGTCTTGCTGGGGATATTTGATTTGACACCCGTAGCCAAACGCTATTTTGGCAAGGAAGCATTTGTATCAAAAAGTACCTTGGAGGAGCAGATTCAACCTACAGCGGTAGACCAACAACTTTTAGCAGATCATGGAACATTCCGCGTTTTAAACTCGACGGTTTCGTTCATGAACGATGCTACGACAAGTTATTACCATCAATCTTTAGGTGGTTATCATGCGGCCAAATTGCGTCGCTACCAAGAATTGATTGAGAAATATTTTGCGGGTAATCCAGGCCAAATGCATGTATTGAATATGTTGAATACGAAATACATTATTGTGGCGGACTCCGCAGCCCAACCAGCCGTTCAAACGAATCCTACAGCCTTGGGGAATGCTTGGTTTGTTAAATCGATTCAGTGGGCAAAGAATGCGGATGAGGCCTTGAACGGAATCGAGAAAATCAATCCAGCAAATCAAGTCATTTTAGAGGAGCAGGATCGTGCAATCGTGGGTGCTGCTACTTTGGATACATCCGCCGTATCAAGCATTCAACTGCAACAATACCAACCTAATCATTTGACCTATTCATCCTATTCAGATAAGGCAGGGTTCGCTGTATTTTCTGAGATCTATTACCGAGGAAATAAGGATTGGAAGGCCTACATTGATGGCAAAGAAGCGAATCATACGCGTGCCAATTACGTGTTACGAGGCTTGGCGATTCCAGCAGGAAAACATACAGTAGAATTCAAATTCGAACCTACCTCAGTTGAGGTGGGCAAACAAGTCGATGGAATTGCATCCATTGGTTTATTATTATTCATCGCATTGGCCATAGGTCTAACGCTGAAACAAACAAAAAAAGAGGCATGATCTATTCAATGACCGGTTTTGGGAAATCCCAAAAAGAGGCGCAAGACTTACAAATACGTGTTGAGGTAAAAACCTTGAATTCAAAGTTTACCGATATATTTTGTCGGCTCCCCAAATCAATCTCAGCACGTGAGATTGAAATTCGTAATTACTTGACTCAACAATTGGAGCGAGGTAAGATTGAATTGAGCGTTCAGATTCAAAAAAATCATGATGGTGGCGAGGTCAGCATTTTACCACAGGGGCAAATTGCCTTGTATTATGCAGAACTAAAGCGTGTGGCTGCAGAATTAGGAGTTTCAAACCTAGACGAAGGTGCCTTGTATTTACAAGCATTGAATGTACCGGCAAGTATTTCACAGGATACCAAAGAAGAATCAGACGAGGAAATTGAGGCATTATGGCAAGTGATTTACGAAGCCATTCAAGAGGCAGTTGCAGAGTGTAAGGAGTTCCGTGCTCGTGAGGGAAAAATCGTAGAAGATAAATTCAGAGAATACATTGCTTCGATTGCTTCGGGATTACAACAAGTAACGGAACAAGATTTGGTGCGTATGCCGGGTATTCGGGAACGGATGAAAAAGTCTTTATTGGAACTCGGTTTGAATGAAGATTTTGATCAAAACCGTTTCGAACAAGAGGTGGTTTACTACATTGAGAAATTCGACATTTCGGAAGAAAAAGTTCGTTTAAACACGCATTTGGGTTATTTCATTGACATCTTGGAAGAAGGCAACGGAAAGAAATTGAATTTCATGGCCCAGGAAATCGGTCGGGAAATCAATACGATAGGTTCCAAAGCCAATGACTCACAGATTCAGCGCTTCGTGGTGAACATGAAGGATGAGTTGGAGAAGATTAAGGAGCAGACGGCGAATGTGCTTTAAATGAGGTTAGAGTTAAGAGTTAAGAGCTAAAAGTTAAGAGTTGTTTTCTGCAGCAAACCTTATAGAGACGCGAGGTATCGCGTCTTTTTCTTTGGCAAACCTTACAGGATTGCCAAAGTTTGAGGCATTTTTCACGCCGATTACACGAACAGAATATTTAGACGTTAGACCTTGGACGTTGGAAAAATTTGTAGAGACGCGATACTTCGCGTCTCTTAGACATTAAACGATGGACTTTAGACGTTAGAATTCACCACATAATAGCAAATATAAACTTTCAAGAGACAAATGTCCAAAGTCTATTGTCTAAAGTCTAAAGCCCATTTAAAAGCGCAATCCCCACACATCCCAAGGCCAAACCGAACCATTGACGTTTAGAGAGTTGTTCTTGAAAGAGAACATAGGCACTGATGGCACTCAACAAAATCACACTGAGATTATACATCGTTAATACGACGGCCGCATTATTTTGGTAGGCATCCAGGGCCTTCAACAAGAAGTAGAACGAGAAGAAATTAGGAAGGCCTAAGGGAATAGCTGCCAACACCGAATTACGATTCCAATTCAAGGTGCCATTCACCGACTTCCAAATCAATACGATTAAGGAGCCAGCCATCGATCCGATTAACAACATCATGATGAAAGGAAGCGTTCCTCCTACCTGAGCTGACAAGGTGCTGTTTAAATAACTAAACAAGGTATTCGTTAATCCATATGCCACAAAGACTGCTATCAATAAAGAAACAACTGGTTTTACGCCTGCGGTGGTACTAACCTTTGGACTACAGAAATAAATAGCCGAAAATGAAAAAGCTAAACCCGCTGCAATCGACCAAGTGATTTCTCCTCCCGTTTTAAGAATAAACAAGTTGATGAGTACCGGAATCACCAACGAAATATTATTTGCCAATGACGTGGGTGCCATGCCATTCTTTTGCGTGGAAAAACCAGATAGCAAAAAAGTAATCACAAAACCAATCCCCATCGCAATCATCAATGCCGTATCGGTGGATTCAGGCCATTGTAAAGGTAAAGCTGAGGGCTGATGAAGGTAGGCCGTTAAAAAACAAACCGGATAATTCAATAAAATCGCAATACGCGTATCAACCTGAAAACGTGCATGCGTTCTGAAGTTCACCAGTAATAGAACGGAGAACACAACAGAAAGAATTAAATACAACATCTTAAGATTTTTTAACGAGGTCTTCTAAAATACCCACCCATTCTGGAGAGTTGTTCAAGCTTTCGACCAATTGCCAGTGCTCTCCACCCGCTTCTTCAAACAACTCTTTGTACTCCTCTCCCACTTCAATAGTTGTTTCTAAGCAATCAGCGACGAATGCTGGAGAAAATGCAAGGATTTTTTTCTTGCCTTCAGCGACCAATTTTTTGATTGTTTCATCCGTGTAGGGTTGTAACCAAGGGTCACGACCTAAGCGACTTTGGAAAGCAGTTCCAAATGTACCCGGTTTCAAGCCCATCTCAGCGGCAATCCGACGAGTCGTTTCGTGGCATTGTGCGCGATAACAACCGTGATTTTTTTCGGTAATTATTTCGCAACAAGTACCAAAAACACAAGTGTTTTTCGAATAATCCCCTTTGCGAATATGACGCTCGGGAACACCATGATAGGAGAATAAATAATAATCAAAATCCACATCCTTTTGGTAATTCGCAGCTTTGGCGGCGAAATACTTAGCGAAAGCAGGATGATCGTAGAAATAACTAACCATAGAAAGGTCCGGCATGACCTGCCAATCTTTCATCAATTCCATCACGCGCTCATACACTGAACCCGTGGTAGCTGAAGCATATTGAGGAAAGAAAGGAATAACAATAAGTTTCTTTAAGCCTTTTGACTGCATGTCAGCTAAGGCCGACTTCATATCTGGGGACTGATAACGCATCGCTAAGCGCACATAATATGCGTCTCCTAATTGCGCTTGTAAATCACGTGCTACGTCCTCGCCATAATATTTAAGTGGGGAACCACGCTCATCCCACAATTCTTGGTAGATTTTGGCAGATTTAGGTGCACGAAAAGGTGCGATTATGCCATTCACAAGCAAGGAACGAAAGATATACGGAATATCGATCACCCGACCATCCATTAAAAATTCACGTAAATACTTACGAACTGCAGGGGTTTTCGGATTATCCGGCGTACCCAAATTCACTAATAGAACTCCAATCATAGCACAAATTTGGCCTAATTAATTAGAACACCCAACCTTCTGGCGTAATTTTTGTCCGCAATGGCCCTTCTACACAAGGAGCTAAATCTTGACAACCAACAGATCCCGGAGGACAAGCGTAGGTTACGCCAGGTATTGGGAAGGTTATGGGTACATAACCCGTAGGAATATCCTTTCTACGGTCGATGTTAAAAATCTTTTTACGTACCGAAAAAACATTAAAAATACCTAACACTTTTTCACTCGCTTTTGTTACCGATTTTATGTTAATGCTAAAACGAGTTTCTGCAGGCACGTCAAACAATGACCCTGTCGATTGTTGGGAAGAAATCAACGACTGATAAAAATTGTATACACTTTTTGTAATGGAACGCTGCTCCAATCTGAAATAATACAAACCATAACCATCAAAGGGTAAACGAGCAACTTGTCGGCCAACCACACGCTGACCGTTTGTTAATACATCTGAAAATACATTCAAATCATTGTTGGTCGTGATATCCCAGCAATTGCCATTACAACGGTAGTTCAAGATGTTATTGTTAGGAAAACGAGGCATTACACAGTCGAGGGTTTTAACAAAATCAAAACGTCCTCCATCTGTACAGGTTGCACAAAACTGAGGTTGTTCGTAGTGTTTCCAATTCCACATATAATAGTCGCCTTCTGTAGGCGAATCTTTAAAATCTAAATAGACAGTAAATCCTGCTCGACGAGGATCTACTTTGGCATATTGTTCCAAGGCTTCAAATCGAACAATGGAATTTTCAATTTCAGGTACAGCCCGCATGGTTTCAACAGAACTTTCATATTGCTCACCCGTAAGTGTCTTCACAAATAATTTATAGCTAGCTCCCACCTTTCCTCGGAATTCAGCTGGAGGCAAATAAGTACCATAGGGCTTAATCACTTCATTGAAATAGGTCTTAACGCCTTTATCATCCATCACATAAACCTCAGCTTTGGTAATTGGCTGTGCCAACACAGACAAAATTCGATTGGCGGAATTGGTCAATCGAACTTTACATAATTCAGGCTCATCGGAAATATCCGCTTCAATGGTCACATAAGAAGTTGCGTCCTTTTGAACAAAGTTTTCAATGGGCTGAACACATGAAAACAGGGAAAGAACGAAAAGATATAGGAAAATTTTAGGAAATGGCATTCTTATAAAAATTTAAAATTGTAGGTCATCGAGATAAATGGAGATGCAAAAACGCTTAACTCATAAGCTTTTAAGCCATTCTTAGTTGACTTGAAGAAAACAGAATAGGGATTTTGACGTCCATATAAATTATACACGGTAAATACCCAGCTTCCTTCCCAACGTTTATGCTTCATGGATGGATTATTTATCGTCCACGAAAAATCAAGACGATGGTAATCTCTTACGCGATCATTATTACGCTCCGCGAAAACAGCATATTTTTTACCTCCGATTTCATAACTACCCGAAGGGGAAGAAAATGGACGACCCGTATTGTAGGCAAATGTAAAAGAGAAACTGTGGTGAGTAGATGGCTGAATATTCCACATCACATTAAACGAATGAGGTTTGTCGTAATTTGTTGCAAACCAATTCCCATTGTTGATGGATTGAATCTCCGGAAAATCGCCAACCATTTGATTGAATGCTCGCGCATATGTGTATGAAATCCAACCTGAATTTTCGCCTTTCTTCTTCTGCAACATCAACTCAAAACCATAGGCCTTTGATTTACCCGTGATTAATTGCGTCTCAATGTTGGGATTCAACTGCAAATTAGCACCTGAAACAAAATCCAACGTATTGCGAACATTGCGGTAATACGATTCCATCGAAACCTCAAAAACATTATCATTGAATGTTTTGAAAAAACCTAAAGAAGCAAAATCACTTTGCTGAGGTTTTATGAAGGAGTCTGCTGTCTTCCATCGGGAAGTTGGTAACGGTGTCGTATTATTCGTTAACAATTGGAAAAACTGCTGCTGGCGATTGTATCCTAATTTCATCGTGGTATTTTCAGCCAACGAATATTTCATCGTTAAACGTGGCTCGAACCCACCGAAAGATGCCATTACTTCACCGTCAGCATATTCCTTTTTGCGTACAACTGTATTGACAGATGGCATAAGACCAGGTGCATATTCATTCACCGTACCCGCACCAATCCGCCAATATTTTGTATAGCGGATCCCCGCTTGAATGGTCAATTTATCATTCATTTTCCACTCATCATCCAAATATATGGCAGCCTCTACCGATTTTTCCTTCGGTAAAATCACCGATGAAACACGCGAAACGACTCCATCATTTAGGACACCCGGATTAATATCATAGCCTGTTACAGAAGAACCAAAATTAAATTTATGATTTTCAACTGGTTGGAAATCAAAACTCAACGAAGCATTACGATATAAAATCGAACTATTTAGGTCAATCGTATTAACTGAATCTGGCGCAGAGGTTTTAGTCGAATAATTTGACATAGCACCTGCAACCAACATGCTTAACTTGGGGGAAAAATAATGATTCCAGTGAAAAGAAGCATTTTTATGACCATAATCGAAGGATGTTTGTTTCGCGATGACATTTTCAATGCTAAATAAGGAATCCACACGATAATAATCGTGGCTTAAATAAGCTGATAATGAAATCGTATTTTTTTGATTCGGTCGGAAATAAATTTTGGTCGCAATGTCTGAGAAATTCGCACGGATATTTTTCAAATCCACGGGAGCAAACGCCTTAAATAAATAGTCATTCGCAGAAAGTCGGCCAGCAACTAACACACTCAGTTTCTCTTTCACAACAGGTATTTCTGCCATGATCCGATTGGAAACCAAACCAATTCCACCTTGCATTTTAAACTTTTCCGTATTGGGTTCAATCATTTTAATATCCAATACAGAGGCTGTTCTTCCACCAAAACGAGAAGGGATTCCGCCTTTGTATAATTCTAGATCACGAATTGCATCGGATGCGAATACCGAAAACAAACCAAACATGTGCGTCGGATTGAAAATGGGCGTATCGTCGATATAAATCAAATTTTGATCGACATTCGAACCTCGAATATTTAATCCGTTGGCCCCCTCGCCTACGGATGAAACACCAGGAAGCGATTGTAAACTACGAATCACATCTACCTCACCCATCATGGTTGGCAGTTTTTTAATCCCTTTTAAACTCAGAACGGTTACCCCTAAAGATGGCGTTTGAATATCCCGCTTATTCGATGAAGCAGAAACGATTACTTCTTCCAATTGCTTGGTAACATCGTTCAATTCCACATTGATCTCCAAATTGCTTTGCATGTACACCTTGGTTCGATACGGATTATATCCTACTGAGCTCACTTTAAGTACATATTCACCGTAGGGCAAGGAAATTTTATATTGTCCGGCTGCATCCGTTGTTGCACCTGACTTTTTGAAATCGACCGAAATTGTAGCACCTACAATAGCTTCGCCGGATTGCGCATCGATGACTTTTCCACTCAGAACGGGTAATAGATGTTCCTGTGCGTAAAGGTTAGTAGAAAATAAGATTGCAAGGCAGAGCCAAAATCGAGTAAAGGTTTTATACATGAAAACAGGTTAAAATTTGCAAAGGGTAATGATACACAAATTCTCAGACTTATCTCACCCGAGTAGCGACCAAATAGCTGATATTGCGACGAAAAGCAACGTGAAAGGAATGAGAACCTTCCAGCAGAGGTACATGAATTGATCCACACGAAGTCGTGGCAAAGTCCACCGAACCCACATTTGAATGGCGATTAGGATATAGGTTTTCAACATAATCCAAGCAAATCCCCATAGCGTAGCTGAAATGGTACCCGGAGTCCCATTGGTCCAATCAGCTAAACGTAACGTACCGATGTTCGGGAAGGGGGAATACCAAGCTCCCCAAAACAAAATAACTCCCACAACGCTCACGAGGAGCATCATGCCATATTCCGACAAAAACAGAAGTGCCCAGCGCATGCCCGCATATTCGGTATGAAAACCTCCTACTAATTCGGATTCCGCTTCTGGTATATCAAAAGGTGCGCGATTGGCTTCTGCCAAAGAGGCAATAAAATACATAATAAACAAAATGAAAAACAGCGGCATTCGAACAACATTCCATGCCAAAAAGCCCCCAATGGATTGAACTTCGATACCAAGGGACTTCACGCCAAACAAATATTGTACCTCTGATGAAAATATGCCTTGTTGGGCCGCGATATCCTGCAAATTCAAACTTCCGGAAATAATCACCACGCAGAGAATCGTTAAACCCAGCGGAATCTCGAAGGAAACTAATTGTGCCGCCGAACGAATGGCACCCAGTAGCGCATATTTATTATTGGAGGACCAGCCAGCAAGTAAAATACCCAAGGTATCCAAGGATACAATGCCCATTAAAAGCATGATACCCATTTCAGTTTGCGATCCTTGCAACCAAGTTCCCGAACTTAACGGAATCACGGAAAATGCCCCAAAAATAGATAAGAAAATAATCCAAGGCGCAAACAAAAAAAGTCGCTTTTGTGCTAAAGCTGGCACAATATCTTCCTTTTGAATAAGCTTAAGTAGATCCGCAAATACTTGTAAAAGTCCCCACTTTCCTACTTCCATGGGACCTAAACGGTCTTGCATGAATGCAGACAATTTCCGCTCGACATACACGCCGATGATGACGTTGACCGTCAACAAAACCAAACATATGAGGAGCGCGATGAACATTAGTTAATCGCGTTTAACGCTTGTAAGAAATCGGCCTTCAAATCTTCGATGGATTCAAGACCTACGGCAACTCGAACAAGTCCATCGGTAATACCCAATGCTACTTTTTCTTCAGCAGCGATTTTGGCATGTGTCGTAGAGGCAGGATGTGTAATAATCGTTCTTGAGTCTCCTAAATTCGGAGAAATGGACGCGATTTTCAATGCCTTGCTAAAAGCAACAACTTTTTCAAATCCCCCTTTGATGTCTAAGGTTAATATTCCTCCACCATATTTCATTTGGCGTTTAGCCAATTCATATTGCGGATGTGATTTTAAAAACGGATATTTTACTTGAACCAAAGATGCATGGCCATCCAAGGCTTCAGCTAAAGCCTGTGCATTTTCGGAATGTTTCTGCATTCGGAGATCTAATAATTCTAAACTCTTGGATAAAATCCAAGCGTTAAATGGAGATAAAGACGGACCTGTATGGCGTGCGAAGAAACGAATCTCATCCAAATATACTTTCTTCCCACAGATAATACCACCTAACACGCGACCTTGTCCATCGATGTATTTGGTCGCCGAATGAATCACTAAATCAGCGCCTAAATCCAATGGTGTTTGCAGGATGGGTGTAGCAAAGCAATTATCAACAGCTAAGACCATGTCTCGCCCTTTTTTTAAGTCGGCCAATGCTTTCAAATCAATCAATTCCAAACCTGGATTCGAAGGAGATTCGCAGAATAAAAATTTCGTATTCGGTTGAATTGCAGCCTCCCAAGCCTTCAAATCAGCCCCTGGAACAAACGTACATGTAATGCCCCATTTCGCCGTAATCTTAGTTAAAATTTGAATACATGAGCCAAACAATGCATTCGAAGCGACAATGTGATCGCCTGCTCTCAACAAACCGGCCATCGATGCGAAAATGGCTGCCATGCCTGTTGAGAATGCTAGTCCATCTTCTGCATTTTCCAACATCACCATTTTCTCCACAAACTCATCCACATTGGGATTCATGTAGCGTGAATAGATATTTCCCGCTTTTTCTTCCGCGAAAATAGCGCGACCTTCTTCAGCATCTTCGAAAGTAAAACTCGATGTTAAATAAAGAGGGACTGAATGTTCGCGGTTTTGAGAACGTTCGGCTTGAATACGGATGGCTTTTGTTTGTTTTTGCATCAGGCTATAAAATTAATCTACAAAAGTAATAGAATAGTGGGAAAACGTGCCTATTTGGGATTCAGTATTTTTTAACCTGCAGTAGGCCGACAGTCCAACAGAATTATTTCAAGATAAATGAGTAAATTTCAGCGTTTGACTTCCTTTAGAAGACAATAAAATAGAACTATGAAAAAACAATTACTTTATGCTTTGAGCGCGATGCTCCTGTGTGTATCCATGCAGACACAAGCTCAAAAATGGACCAATTTATTTGACGGAAAGACCTTCAAGGGCTTCAAACAATTAGGCGGCAAGGCCATTTATGAAGTGAAAGACGGCGTAATGGTGGGAACAACCGTTCCAGGCACAGGCAATTCGTTCATGGCTACCGAACAGGAATATGGTGATTTCATCATGGAAGTTGACGTAAAAGTGGACAACAAAATGAACTCAGGTATCCAATTTCGCAGTTTATCCCTACCAACTTACAACAATGGAGTAGTTCACGGTTACCAAGCCGAAATTGATCCATCCACACGCGGTTGGTCAGGTGGAATCTACGACGAATCCCGTCGGGGCTGGTTATCTCAAAACGAATTAAAACCGGAAGCAAAAAAAGCATTCAAATTAGGCGATGTTTGGAACCACTACCGCATTGAGGCGATTGGAAGCACGATTCGTACGTGGATCAACGATGTTCCTGTGACTTATTTAGTGGATGACATGACAGCAAAAGGATTTATTGCCTTCCAAGTTCATGCGATTTACGGCGAGATGAAACCTGGGATGCAGGTGATGTGGAAAAACATCCGCATTCAAACAGGAAAAGACATGCAGCCGCGTCCATTGGATGGCAAAACCGTCGTAGAAAATTATACCTTGAATACACTTTCCGAGCAAGAGAAATTGGAAGGGTTTAAATTATTGTTCAATGGCAAGGATTTAACAGGTTTCCGTTCGGCATTCAAAACAACGGCTCCTCCATCGGTTTGGACGGTTGAGGATGGTACTTTACACGTAAATTCGTCTGGAGGAAAAGAGTCAGGCAATGGCGGTGATATCCTAACGAATGACCAATTTGGCGCATTCGAATTAACATTTGATTTCAAATTGACCGAAGGAGCAAATTCAGGCGTGAAATATTTTGTGAATGAGACTTATGACTCGGGCATGTCAGCCATTGGTTTAGAATACCAAGTATTAGATGATGCAAAACATCCCGATGCGAAATTAGGAACTGTTGGCAACCGCACATTAGCGAGTTTATATGACATCATTCCATCGAACAAATTAGACCCAAGATTCCGTCGGAAGATAGGAGAATGGAATCAAGGTCGCATTATTGTCTATCCGAACAACATCGTCCAACACTGGTTGAACGGCTTTAAAGTGATCGAATACGAACGAAAGAGTAATATATTCAAGGTACTTGTTGCACATAGTAAACATGCTAAATGGGATGGATTTGGTATGCAAGACAAGGGCCCAATCTTATTTCAAGAACACGGAGATTCTGTGTTTTACAAAAACATTAAAATCAGAGAAATTAACTAAACCTTACCATGGAAAGAAGATCATTTATTCAAAAAGGGGCTTTGGCGACGCTGGGGACACTCGCATTTAGTGCAAAATCATATAGTAAAATTATTGGAGCAAACGACCGTGTTCGCGTAGCATGTGTCGGCTTTTCAGACCGTCACCGCGCATCCCATGTGCCTCCGTTCAAAGCTTTGGCCAAAGGGATGAACTTTGAGATGGTAGCTTTATCGGATCTTTGGAATCGTCGACGCGAGGAAGGAAAAGCATTTTTGGAAAAAGAATTAGGCGGAACAATACAAACGTATCGCAATAATGAAGAGTTATATTCAGCCAAAGGAATTGATGCGGTATTTATTTCGACAGCGGATTTTCAACATGCTTTACATACCATTGAGGCGGTAAAAGCAGGTTGTGATACCTACACGGAAAAGCCATTAGCTGAAACCATGGAAGATAATCGTGCAGTATTAAAAGCGGTGAAGGAATCTGGCAAAATCGTACAAATCGGATCGCAACGCCGTTCAGGAGAGAATTATTGGGCAGCGGAAGAATTTATCAAATCAGGTAAATTCGGTGACATCAAAATGGTCGAATTGATGTGGAATGTAAACCAACCGGGCCGTTGGAGACGTCCAGAATTAACGAGCATATTGAAGGAGTCGGATATCGACTGGAAGCGTTTCTTGATGAACCGTCCTGCTGACACCTTTGATCCTCGCAAATACTTAGAATACCGCTTATTTTGGCCGTATTCATCGGGTATTCCAGGTCAATGGATGTCGCATCAAATCGATACGGTTCACTGGTTTACGGGATTAAAGCATCCAAATTCGGTTGTTGCCAATGGTGGTATTTACCAATGGAATGACGGCCGTAAAAATGCCGATACCATGACCGTTGTATTTGACTATGGACAAGGAAATAAAGGATTCCAAGTACAGTTTACATCGCGCTTCTCAAATGGAGCTGGAGGTACTAAAGAAATTTACTACTCCAATGGAGGCGAATTAAACTTAGATACCAATACCATTTCACCCAACGGAGGACTTCAAGCACGCGAAGCGAAAGCGATGGGCATGGAGGCAAACTTACTTCCTACGATGAAAATTGAAGGTGCTCGTGTAGCAGCAGATGCCAATACAGGAAATGATCCGTTAACATTCAATCACGTGAAAAACTGGATGGAATGCGTACGTTCACGTAAGACTCCTAATGCACCTATTGAGGCTGGATACCAACACTCCATCGCGACGATTATGTCGAATGCCGCTTATCGTACAGGTCAACGCGTTACGTTCGATGAGAAGACACAAGAGGTGATGGCGGGAGATAAGGTGTTTAAGTATTAGTCGTCAGTGGTTAGTCACTAGTCGCTAGTCGTCAGTCCGAAGTGAAAGTATAAGTTTCTGTTCAAGCAGCTATATACTTTTTCTTCGGACTTTCTTTTAGACATTAGACGTTGGACAAAAAATGACTGACCACCGACCACTGACTACCGACCACTGACTACTGACCACTGACCACTGACTACTGACCACTGACAACCGACCACTGACAACCGACCACTGTCTACTGTCCACTGTCTACTGACCACTGACTACTGACCACTGACTACTGATTTTCCATTTGCCTTGCGTTATTGTTTTCCCTATCTTGCAACAAATACGTATTTCCACCCATGGCTCAAATACCCACGCAATCCAAGAAAGACTTAATCACGCACATCGCGATTTTAATCTCGTTGTTTCTTGTGCTATTCTTTGGCTTTTTCTTTGTGTATTTACCCTGGAGTACACACCACGGAGAAACCATTCAAGTGCCTAATTTAAAAGGCATGACAGTAGAAAAAATGGAGGAAGCGATTGATGCCAATGATTTATCTTACGAAGTAGCCGATTGCACATATACAGCAGATAAACCGCCTTTGACGGTATTATCCCAGTATCCTTTACCGAATGCACTCGTAAAATCAGGTCGTAAAATTTACATTACAATTAACTCGGAAACACCACCAACCATCAAGTTACCAACTTTAGTAGGCTTGTCGGTACGTAGTGCGGAACAACAACTTTATATTGCTGGATTACGTAAGGGAATTGTCCATGAGGTAAACGATCCACGTGTGAAGGAAGTCATTGAAGTTCAAGCCTTTGGAAAAAAAATCGAAGCAGGTGCTAGCATTCCCAAAGGTACCATGGTCGATTTATACATTGGAAATGGAACTGCAGATGTCGATATGGAGATACCTGATTTCATAGGAAAGCCGATGGATGAGGTCACCATAGTTCTAGCAGGCATGAATTTAAAGGTGGGTAAAATCACCTATGAAGCAAATGATGCATTTCCCGCAGGAACTGTCTTTAAACAGAGCTGTGCGACGTGCGAAGGAACTAGTGTTAAACCTGGCGACCTAATCGACCTTTGGGTTGTGGGTGGCGAAGATCAATAATCATGGATATTACAATTGAAGAATTAAAAGAACGTTTGGATAAAGGGGAAGCTCTTAACTTAATCGACGTACGTGAGGAATATGAATTCGATGAATTCAACATAGGCGCCAAATTGATTCCTTTGGGAGAATTGCCTGACCGTTTAGATGAAATCGAAGCCTTAAAAGACCAAGAAATCTTAATTCATTGCCGGTCGGGTGCGCGCTCAGGTCGTGCCAAAGAATACCTCGAAAGCGAAGGATTTTCAAACGTACGCAATGTATTAGGGGGCATGCTCGCTTGGCAAGCTGCGGGTTATTAAGATGCAATCCATTTCCGCGAACAATTTCAAGGAAAACTTATCCGCTCTTTCCCTGCTGGACATTCGAACGCCCAGGGAACGAGCGGATTTTGATTTAGGGGGTATCCACATACCTTTGGATGATTTACTGATGCGAATTCAGGAATTAAACCCGTCGATTCTTTATACCGTTGTTTGCTACAATGGTACACAAAGTCTTATTGCTTGTCGGTTATTAAACGCCAAAGGCTATCAAGCTCAAAATGTTACAGGAGGTCTAGAAGCTTATTTAAGCTTACCTTGAATGTATGCCAGCGCTTTTTCGGGATGTACAAACGCAAAATCATCCTGATGGCGAAACCAGGTTAATTGCTTTTTGGCATAATGCCGCGAATTACGTTTCAGCAAACGGATCATTTCAGATTCATCGTACTCGCCTCGGAAATACCCATATACTTCCTTATAACCCAGGGTTTTCAATGCGTATCGGTCTTGAAAGCCTTCAAATTCTTTAGCTTCTTGAATAAGTCCAGCGGCAAGCATGTGGTCCATGCGCAAATCTATACGGGCATATAATTCTTCTCGAGGGCGATCGAGGCAAATTTTAAGCATCTCAAAAGGACGCTCTGCTTTTTGCTGATTTCGGAAGGAGGTGTAGGACTTACCCGTCGATAGGCATACCTCGAGCGCTCGAATCACCCGTTGGGGATTTTGTGCGTCTACCTTCGCAGCATATGCGGGATCCAAGTCCTTGAGTTGAGCGAAGCATTTTTCCAAACCCTCCGTTTCCAGCTGATTCATTAAACTTGTTCGCAAAGCTAAATCCACATGCGGCATGTCATCCAAGCCTTCCATCAATGCTTTTAAATACAAACCAGATCCACCCGTTAGGATGACAACATCATGCGTAAGAAATAAATGCGTGAGTTTTTTCAAGGCTTCCCGCTCAAAATCCCCTGGAGAAAAATAATCGTGAATGGAATGAGAATCGATGAAATGATGTTTCACCCCCCCCTGCTCTTCGAGGCTAGGTTTCGCGGTACCAATGCTTAATTCTTTGTAAAATTGCCGGGAATCGGCCGAGATAATTTCCGTATGAAAGCTTTTGGCCATTTCGACACATAAAGCTGTTTTACCAACAGCCGTAGGACCCGCAATGACCAAAAGTGTTTTTTTCATCTTAATAAGTATTCTTTTTCCCGTACCATTTACGACCTGCTTTTGCTTTATCGAATGAACGTGGGTTTTCGGCAGGCTTCGCTGCGGCACCCGGTCCAGCAGGTTTTCCACCCCGATTGGGAGGTCCTTGTTTGGCCTTTTTCTCAATCGTTAAAACCTTCATCGGGTAGCGATGCGCTTCGATAACCGGTACTTTTTTGCCAATTACCTTTTCAATATCCTTTAAATAGGCTTTTTCTTCAATATCACAGAACGAAATCGCCGTGCCATTTGCACCGGCACGACCTGTCCGACCAATACGGTGAACATAGGTTTCTGGAATATTCGGAAGTTCAAAATTAATTACATATTCCAAATCATCCACATCAATACCACGCGCGGCGATGTCGGTAGCAACCAACACACGCGTTGTCTGGGCGGTAAAGTTCTTCAATGCCGTTTGACGGGCATTTTGGGATTTATTACCATGAATGGCCTCAGCCTTGATACCCGCTTTCAACAAGACCTTTACGACTTTATCGGCACCATGTTTGGTCCGTGTAAAAACAAGGGCCGTTTTGATTTTGGTATCTTCTAGAATATCGAGTAAAAGGGTGTTCTTGTTGTTTTTGTCAACAAAATAGACCGACTGGTTGATGATTTCTACCGTAGAGGAAACAGGTGTTACGGAAACCTCGGCAGGGTTACGCAAAATAGACGCAGCCAATTGCACAATTTCCGGGGGCATCGTAGCTGAGAAAAACAAAGATTGTCGCTGACGTGGCAAGGCCGCTAAAAGCTTTCTTACATCATGAATAAAGCCCATATCGAGCATACGATCGGCTTCATCCAAAACGAAATATTCAACATTAGCGATGGAAAGATGTTTTTGATTCATCAAATCCAACAAACGACCGGGTGTGGCAATAACGACATCGACACCTGCACGGAGCGCAGATACTTGTGGGCTCTGCCCTACTCCGCCAAAAATAACGGTATAGTTTAAAGAGGTATGACGCGCATAAGCCTTAAAACTCTCGCCAATCTGAATGGCTAATTCACGTGTAGGCGTTACGATTAAGGCACGGATTTTTTTCGGTTTTTGAAAGGTTTTCTTGTCATCCATTAATTGAATGATAGGCAAGGTAAACGCAGCTGTTTTTCCGGTACCTGTTTGGGCGCAACCTAATAAGTCGGTGCCTTTTAATACGATCGGAATTGCTTGTGCTTGAATGGGGGTTGGGTTAGTATAACCCTCCTCTTTGAGCGCCTTTAGAATAGGCTCAATGAGGTGTAAGTCTTGAAAAGTCATATAAAATGAGAATGTGTGCTTATGAGTAATAACTGGAAATAACAAGCATCCTCATAATGATGCCGCAAGTTACGGCTTTATTTTGGCATTTCGCGCTTTCGGCCTTCAGCCGCGCGCGGTGGGTAACGCTGCCGGGGTCATGACCCCGGCAGCGTGGCTATTAAATGGCGAACGTTTTTTTGGGGAAATAAATTGCCCAAGAACCTGATAATCTACAAACGAATAGAAGCTTGAATTTCAGCTGGTTTTTGGGTACCAATTAATAATTTTTCGCCCGATTTAAAAACCAATTGAAGCCCTTCGTTACCAGAAACGTTATAGACTTTTCCTTGGCCATTAAAGCCATATTTGATTCCCCAACCTCCATATTCTTTTAAAGGACTATATGTCCTAACCTGCGCAGATTCAATCGAATCCCAAGGGTAAAATTGTTCTTTGAAATGGAAGGGAATGAATCGAACATAAATTCCTTCATCAGAAATACGCGTCATTAAACGCATTTGCCAGAACAAAATAGGTAAAGCACACATAATAACTCCCGAAACAATATAGGCAATCTCCGACGAAGGCTTATTCGTAAACAATGAATAGATCATTGCCCCCCAAGAACCCATTAAGACAAGCCATAACCACCATTGCGTAAAGCGTTGGGTTTCTTTGTATTCTTCCATAAAACTAAATTCAATAAACAAAATTAAAATTATTCTACTAAAATTACCATTTTTGGTAAATTTCTATAGCTTTGCTAAAATAATATAGATACTTATGGCATCCAATACTCCTTGTCCACAATGTTCCTCCTACGAAGTTGCAAAAAATGGGATCATTAACGAAAAACAACGATTTAAATGCAAATCCTGTGGTTATAACTTTACTGTGGCCAAAATGGGAAAAAGCATCGATAGTTACTATGTCATCAAAGCACTCCAGTTATACATTGAAGGAGTTAGCTACCGCGAAATCGAACGATTACTAGGCATAAGCCACGTTTCTGTCATGAACTGGGTGAAAAAATACCGGATCAAAATACCGAAGCAAGAGTTCTATACACCTACCTACCGAATACTAAACCACAAAGAGCTATCAGAGTTTGTCATCGTACCCGGAAACCTCAGCAATAAGGGTATGATTATCACTGAATTAGGTGACAAATTTATGGTAATTCAATGGACACGCATAAAAAGCATCTAAAACTATACCAAATTAGCGAAGCTATAGGAAATAAAAGATTTTCATTTAATAATAGAAATATTTGCTCAACCAAAAAATGCAAATAAAACCCTATAAACTTATATTCAAATGAAAACGTCTTCTGTTATTCTATTTGCCTTATTACTGGGAAGTTTAGGACTAAATGGCCAAGGCTCCCAAGATTATGGCTCCGGATTAAAAATTAATTTTAACGAGAAAGGCTCAAAATACATGCGCTTTGTTCTTTGGAATCAAATTTGGGCTCGCTCCATCGACAACAATCCAGGGACTTTAGTCAATGGAACTCCATCGAACAATACCATGGACATCAGTGCTCGCCGCATTCGTATTTTGGCTTATTCGCAAATATCCCCACGCTACATGGTCGTCTTGCACTTTGGTGTCAATAACCAATCATTTGTACAAGGGGGTGCCTCTGCAAGCACGGGTACTGGTGGATATGGTGCTGGGAAAAAGCCTCAAATGTTTTTTCATGATGCCTACAGTGAATATGCCATCAAATTAGCTACCAAAGAAAGCCCCAATACCCTTTCCATCGGTGCTGGACTACATTATTTCAATGGCATCTCGCGAATGAGCTCAGCTAGTACGCTTAATTTCTTAGCGGTAGACGCCCCGATCTTCAACTGGCCTTTGATTGAGAATAGTGATCAATTCGCACGTTTATTTGGTATTTATGCCAAAGGAAAACTCGGCAAGTTGGATTACCGTTTCAATATTAACAAACCCTTTGCAACCAATCTCGTTCCTACGAATGCAAGCAATGCTACGAATGCGATAGCTGTAGATAACAATGGTGATAGCCGCTTATCCAAAGGTGGATATGTCATGTATCAATTCCTAGATCAAGAATCAAACTTGCTTCCCTATACGGTAGGTACTTATGTTGGGACCAAACGCGTCTTCAACCTAGGTGCAGGCTTTTACAATTCACCGGAGGGTACCCTTAGCCAAACCAATGGCGTAAAAAGCAAACATGATATGAATTCTTTTGCAGTCGATGCATTTCTAGATATGCCTATTGGGGATAAAAAGAAAAACATGGCTATTACAGCCTATTCAGCAATCTACTTAAACGATTTTGGGCCCAATTACCTACGAAATGCAGGCATCATGAATCCGGGAACAGTTGACCCAGCATTCACAGGAACCAAAGCGTTGGCAGGGGCAGGAAATGCGCGACCATTGGTGGGTACAGGATCGATATGGTATACCCAGGCCGGATTATTATTGCCTAAAAACTCAGATAGTCCTAAATTACGCGTACAACCTTTTGTTGCCTACACCTTAAAACAATTAGATGCCCTGCCCGCCTCAGGTAGTTATTTTGACATTGGCTCGAATTTCTACGTAGACGGACATAATTCCAAAATTACCCTCCAATATTCTTCTCGCCCTATTTATTCGAGTAAGGATCATGTAAGTGATTATAAAGGAGAATTTGTTATTCAATTTGCCAACTACCTATAAGCTTATCTTTTAAACCATTTAATTCAAAAAACTATGTCACAAAAAAAACAAAGCCTGGCCTACATTATTAGCGCCTCGTCAGTCGGCACACTCATCGAGTGGTATGACTTTTACATTTTCGGTTCGTTAGCTACCGTATTATCAACTAAATTTTTCCCAACAGACAATCCAACGGCTGCCTTCCTAAATACCTTGGCGACTTTTGCTGCAGGTTTTGTCGTTCGTCCATTTGGAGCCTTGGTATTTGGTCGTTTGGGCGATTTAATCGGGCGTAAGTACACATTTATGGTTACATTGATGTTAATGGGCGGTGCGACTTTTGCCATCGGTTTAGTTCCTTCGTATGCCACGATTGGCGGTTGGGCTCCATTCATCGTATTAACATTACGTTTATTACAAGGTTTAGCCTTAGGTGGTGAGTATGGGGGTGCAGCTACCTATGTTGCTGAACATTCGCCAGCTGAGCGTCGTGGATTCTTCACTTCATGGATCCAGACGACAGCTACGGTGGGTTTAGTTATTTCACTGGGAGTGATTATGTTAACACGATCATCAATGAGCAAAGAAGCTTTTGATGAATATGGCTGGCGTGTCCCTTTCTTGCTTTCCATTGTGATGGTTGGTATTTCTTTCTTGATTCGTCGGAACATGGAAGAATCACCCATGTTTGAAAAAGCAAAGAAAGAAGGTACTACTTCAACGAATCCTTTAAAAGAATCCTTTGGAAATAAACTAAACTTGAAGTTCGTCTTATTAGCTTTATTCGGTGCTACCATGGGACAAGGTTTAGTTTGGTATACAGGTCAATTTTATGCCCAAACTTTCTTGTTGAAGATTTGTAACTTAGATGATATTCAAACAAATACCATTTTAGTGATTGGTCTATTATTAGGTACACCGTTATTTATTTTCTTTGGTGCGTTATCCGATAAAATTGGTCGCAAAGGAATCATGTTAGCAGGTATGGCCATTGCCGTATTTGCTTACCGCCCCATCTTTGATAAGATGTACCAAACGGTCAATGTAAAGAATAAAGAAGTAGTCGCTGGATCTGAAAAAATCGAAGAAACGCGTGCGTTAAATGCAAAATCAACGGTTGATTCGTTGGTAACGACCACCACGACTCGTCTTTACACCGATGGAGCCACCTACAAAAAAGTCAGTAAGCTCGTTGTGCTTGCAGACAAAACAGCGGAAGCACCGAAAGCTGAAATCAAAGAGACGATTACCATTAACGATTCAGACAAATGGACTTTAATTGGTATGGTATTTTTATTAATTTCTTTTGTAACGATGGCATATGGTCCAATTGCGGCTTTCTTAGTGGAGCTATTCCCAACGAAAATTCGCTATACATCCATGTCATTACCTTACCACATTGGAAATGGTATCTTTGGTGGTTTGATGCCAGCAATTGCCACGTTCTTAGTAACAACAGCAAAAGACACCAATAAAGTTGCGGAGGAAGCTGGCCAAGTGGCTACGATCGCGAAACCTTACTTAGAAGGATTGAATTACCCAATCGCCTTGGTTAGTGTTTGCGTAGTAATTGGTATTATTTACATCAAAGGCGACAAAAAACACGCCTAAAAACCTATAAAGAATTCTCAATATGAATGCAATTAAGAAAATTTTAGGCCTTGTTTGGATCGCACTAGGTGTGGCAGCAGGCATCTATTTAGTCTATTTCCAAGCGCTTCCCTTGTGGGAAAAAGGAGGTAATGATTTAGTACCAGCTATTATCTACACCTGTGTACTGGCTCCACTTATTTCCATTGGAATGTCTGTTTTTGGATACTATTCCGTGACAGGCGAGTTTGACAACGTGTAATCAACAGACTGACAGGCGCCCTATCCTACTCCCCGGAGTGGATAGGCGCTTGTTATATAAATCGGATGCGGAATAATCGCTTAATTTTAGTGGCCATCGTTTTTATCGGATTGTTAAACTTTCCGATTCTTCGGTTTTTTGATACCCCAAATGATTTTCTGGGGATTCCCGTTATTTACCTATACTTCCTCGCTGTTTGGTTAGGTGCCATCATCAGCACAGGAATCATTTTAAATCGTAACTCAAAGTAACACATGGGCGTTTGGGAAATAGCCTTCTTGTCAATTGCTTATCTGGGCATACTTTTCTCTTTGGCTTTTTGGGCTGAAAAGAAAAAAGCGCAGAACAAAAGCTTGATTAACAACCCACTCATTTATGCCTTATCGCTAGCGATTTATTGCTCTGCTTGGACATTTTATGGTTCAGTAGGCCAAATAACAAGCAGTGGCCTCAGCTTCCTTAGCGTATATTTAGGCCCCACATTGATCATGATTCTCGCGTGGGGTATCGTACGAAAAATCATTCGCATCGCGAAGATTCACAACATTACCAATATTGCCGATTTCATTTCAACGCGATATGGTAAAGATAGCAGAATCGGTTTAGGGGTAACATTGATTTCCTTATTCGCTGGTATCCCCTACATCGGTCTGCAAATCAAAGCCATCGCACAAAGTTTTGACTTAATTACCCAAGCCACCCCCAGTAGCACATTTTACCTGGATCCTTCATTTGTGTTATTTATTGCCTTAACTGTTTTCATCCTCGTATTAGGACCTAAAAAATTTGATTCCTCGGAAAAACATGAAGGCATGATTTTCACCATCGCCATGGAATCAATCATCAAATTGATCGCCTTCATCGCCGTGGGGATTTACATTTCGATCCAATTATATAAGGGCTGGCAAGCTGACCCACAACTAGCGAATATCCAATTGCCACGAATTGAAACAAACGGAGGATATGGCAACTGGTTCATACAATTCATCCTATGTGGCGTGGCCTTCCTATTCCTTCCCCGGGTTTTTCACGTTGCCGTTGTTGAAATTAATGATGAAGAAAACCTGAAGCAAGCCTCATGGATCTTTCCATTATACATGCTGCTGATTAATTTATTCGTCATACCGCTTGGCATAGCTGGCTATGCTATTTTACATCGTGGCGGAATGGATCCAGATTTATATGTATTAGGTCTGCCATTACATTTCAATTCAAACGTATTAGCCTTTATCGTATATATCGGAGGATTTTCTGCTGCAACTGGCATGGTCATTATGGAAACCATGGCCATTAGTTCGATGATCAGCAATAACCTGATTATGCCGCTACTCCTGCAACGTAAAGGTTTCATAAGTGAAAATCAAACAAATTTAGGACGCATCAACCAAAATATTCGTCGGATCATGATCATCTTCATCATGATACTTGGCTATATACATTACCGCGAAACTGAGCAATTGGTCAACTTGGTATCGGTCGGGATGACATCCTTCGTCATTGTGGCCCAATTTGCTCCAGCAACATTACTGGGGATTTATTGGAAAAAAGCGAGCCGACAAGGTGCATTGGCAGGAATTTTCGTCGGATTTATCATCAGCGCGGCATTACTATTCCTGCCCAGTTTAGGAATTTCAACCGATACATTTCGAATCGAAGGACTCAATCCCATTTCAAATGCTGCTTATTGGTCTATTTCCTTTAATTTACTATTTCTTTATGGCGTGTCCATCATGAGTGAGCAAAGTGGAAAAGAAGCCAATCAATCTTACTTGTTTGTCGATGTTTTTGAATATTCTCAAAACGTAGAAAACTCAACCATTTGGCGAGGGAAAGCTCGATTAAGAGATCTTAAATTAGCCTTACATGGTTTCATTGGAAAAATCAATACGGAACAAAAAATCAAGCAAATTGCGATGGCAAATAACATTTCATTGCAAGATGTTTACGCCGACCCAATCCTCGTGACGCAAACCGAAAAAATTCTTGCTGGATTCGTGGGTTCCACATCGGCCCGACTCATTATTTCATCCATCTCTAAAGAGGAGCAAATAGGCATGTCGGAAGTAATTCGATTATTACAAAAGTCGAAAGATTTACAAGAGAGTAATGCAGCATTAGTTAAAATTGATGCCCAAAAGAACGATTTTTTGACAACCGTCACGCATGAAATCCGTTCTCCGATTACCTCCATTCGTTCGCTATCAGAAATCATGGTTGACCACGAGGATATAAGCAATGAAGAAAGAAAGGCATTTTTAGAAACAATTATTCAGGAATCAGACCGATTAAGTCGATTGGTTAACCAGGTATTGGATCTTGAAAAACTAGCTGCCGGAAAAGCGAATTTCAACATGCGGCCAATTGACCTAGCCGAAGTCATTGAAAAAGCCATGCTAAATTTTACTGCAATCGCAAAACAAAACTTCGTCCAAATTTCCATTGATCTTGCCAAAAAAAGAACCAATCGGCAAATTGAAGGTGATTTCGAAAAACTGGTTCAAGTAATAATCAATTTACTTTCCAATGCCATCAAAAACGTTGAACCTGAAAAAGGATTGATTCAAGTTCGTTTATTTGAAAATGCAACACACCTATTCCTAGCCGTGGAAGATAACGGCATCGGAATTGATCCTAAATTCCACGATCAAATTTTCGAAAAGTTTAAACAAGTGGATAATCCTAATCGGAAAATTGAAAGTTCGGGCCTAGGCCTATCCATTTCGAAAAAAATCATCGAAATGCACCATGGAACGATCCATTTAGAAAGTTCGCTGGGCCATGGTGCCAAATTTATCATTAAATTACCCATTCATAAAACAGCCTAAGATGCGAATATTAATTGCCGATGATGAACCTGCCATCTTGATGTCACTCGACTTTCTCATGCGAAAGGAAGGCCATCAAGTTTTCGTAGCGCGTGATGGTGAAGAGGCCATCCAACTTATCGAAAAAGAATTACCTGAAGTGATCATATTGGATATCATGATGCCGAAGGTGGATGGTTATGGCGTTTGCCAACAGGCGAAAATGTTAAAGGCCGACTACCACCCGGCAGTGGTGTTTATTTCAGCCAAAATTGCAGATTCCGATATTGAAAAAGGGTATCAAATGGGAGCAGATTTATATATCCCTAAGCCGTTTTCCAACCGAGATTTGGTCAAAAAAGTACATGAATTATACGAGAAACTAAAAAACTAACCTACATACACATGAGAATTTCATCCTTAGCACAATACCATGAGGCCTACGCTGAAAGTGTAAATCACCCCGAGCAATTCTGGGCAAATATTGCCAATGAATTCGAATGGATTAAACCATTTACCAAAGTACTTGATTGGAGTTTTGACGACTATTCTGTCAAATGGTTCGAAGATGGCCAAATGAATATTACGTCCAATGCACTCGACCGTCATCTGAAAACAATCCCGGATCAAGCTGCGATTGTCTACGAACCGAACGAACCCGGAGACGAGGCGATTACGTTGACCTATCGCCAACTGCATGAACGCGTCTGCAAATTTAGCAATGTATTGAAAGCGCAAGGCGTTAAAAAAGGAGATCGTGTATGTATTTATATGCCGATGATCCCCGAATTAGCCATTGCAGTTTTAGCTTGTGCACGTATCGGAGCGATTCACTCGGTGGTTTTTGGTGGATTCTCAGCACAATCCATTTCGGATCGCATCAACGATTCCTTATGTAAAATTGTCATTACCACGGACGGCGCTGTACGTGGGAACAAGACCATCCCGATGAAGGAAACAGTTGACGATGCATTAATTTCTTGCCCATGTGTCGAGACCGTTATCGTCAAAACAAGGACCAAAACTCCCGTTGCCATGTTGAAAGGCCGTGACCTCTGGTGGGAAGAGGAAGAAGCTCAAGCATCCAAAGATTGCGCTCCTGAGCCGATGAATGCCGAAGACCCCTTGTTTATTTTATATACATCAGGGTCAACTGGCAAACCCAAAGGTGTAGTACATACGTGTGGAGGTTACATGGTTTACACAGCGTATACATTCGCCAATGTTTTTCAATACAATCCAGGCGATGTATTTTTCTGTACCGCCGATATTGGTTGGATCACAGGCCACTCCTATTTGGTTTATGGCCCCTTATTGAATGGAGCCATTTCTGTGCTGTTTGAAGGCATCCCTACTTACCCAGATGCGGGTCGTTTTTGGGATATCATCAAACGTCACCAAGTGAACATCTTCTATACAGCCCCTACGGCGATTCGCTCGTTGATGGGTTTTGGCGACGAGGTTTTGGAAGGCAAAGATTTAAGTTCACTTCGTGTTTTAGGCTCCGTAGGCGAACCAATCAACGAAGAAGCGTGGCAATGGTACCACGAAAAAATTGGTCAAGGCAACTGTCCGATCGTGGATACTTGGTGGCAAACAGAAACAGGCGGATTAATGATCTCTCCGATCGCGGGAATCACCCCATTAAAACCTGCATTCGCTACATTGCCATTACCTGGCGTCCAACCGATTTTAGTGGATGAAAACGGCAAGGAAATCGAAGGAAATGGGGTCAATGGAAATTTATGTATCAAATATCCGTGGCCGTCAATTATCCGAACAACCTACGGAGATCACGAACGTTGCAAAACAACGTATTTCTCTACTTATAAAGGGTTGTATTTCACGGGCGACGGATGTATGCGTGACGAGGATGGATACTACCGCATTACCGGTCGGGTTGATGATGTCATGAATATCTCAGGCCACCGCATCGGAACGGCAGAAGTGGAGAATGCGATCAACATGCACACTGGAGTTATTGAATCCGCGGTGGTTGGCTTCCCGCACGATGTCAAAGGACAAGGCATCTATGCCTATGTGATTTGCGAACATCCGACGATCAATGATGAATTAACGCGGAAAGATATTTTAGCTACCGTTGCTCGCGTGATTGGGCCTATCGCTAAACCGGATAAGATTCAATTTGTAACGGGCTTACCCAAAACACGTTCTGGAAAAATCATGCGTCGTATTTTACGTAAAGTCGCAGAGGGTGAATTTGGTAGCTTAGGTGATACCTCTACCCTATTGGATCCGAGTGTGGTGGATTCGATTATTGCGGGTGCGCAATAAAACAGAATGAAGAGTGAAGAGTGAAGAGTTAAGAGTTAAGAGCTAAGATGCCCGGGGTGTAAACTTCGGGCATTTATTTTATAAAAAAAAGCCCCGAGAATAAATCCCGGGGCTCCTATAAACTAGGCCAAAAATCAACTCTTAGCTCTTAACTCTTAGTTCTAAACTCTAATTACCAAAAGTAGGTATACAACATCAACAACATCATCACGATCACAACGGAACCCACGATAAACGATGGAGCCAATTTGAACATCTTCGCGTCGATTTCCAGTCCTTTTGGATTGTTCTTTGATTCAGGATCCAACAAGGAGATAATCACCATCGATGAAATACAGAATGTAAATACCCAACCCATACGGTCAATAAATGGAATCACATATACACCGTCTGCATCTGGGAAAGCAGTATAGAAAATACTATCGGTTACGCCAGTCCATGTTGGAATATACTTAGATACAATGGAGAATGTTACCCCACCAAGCAATGCGAATAAAGCTGCTTTTGACGTAGTACGTTTCCAGAAGAATCCCATGATAAACAAGGCAAAAATACCTGGTGAGAAATAACCTGTATATTCTTGAATAAATTGGAAACCACCTTTCTTATCAATCCCCATAAATGGAGCGATTAAAATAGCGATGATAATAGCAGCAACCACAGAAAGACGTCCAATCGAAACCAATTGCTTCTCAGATGCATTGGGATTGATGTAATTCTTGTAAATATCCAAGGTGAAAATTGTCGAAATTGAATTCGCTTTACCTGCCATCGATGCTACAACTGCCGCAGTTAACGCTGCAAAGGATAAACCTTTAAGGCCAACAGGCAATAAGTTCAATAAGACAGGGTAAGCATTATCCTTACTCAATACACCATCCTTCAGCATCTCTTCTTGGAACATACCGTCTTTCCACAATAAATAAGCAGCAATACCTGGTAAAACTACGATAATAGGCATCATCATTTTCAAGAAAGCTGCAAACATGATTCCGTTACGCGCAGTCGGCAAATCAGCTCCTAACGCACGTTGCGTAATGTACTGGTTACATCCCCAATAGTTCAAGTTGACAATCCACATACCTCCAATTAACACCGCCAAACCTGGCAATGAAGGATAATTTGCGTTGTCTTTACTAAAGATCATGTGGAAGTGATCCGGTGCTTTCGTCATTAAATGATTTAATCCATTCACAACTCCATCTCCACCAAATCGCTCAGAAACTAAATTTAAAGCCAAATAAGAAGTAACTAAACCTCCTAAAACCAAGAATACAACTTGGATCACATCCGTATAACCAATGACCTTCATACCACCTAGCGTAATGATGATGGCAAATGCCGACATGGCAATCATACAAACTGTGAAATCTAATCCTGAAATCGTCGAAACGGCCAATGCCCCTAAGTACAAAATGGAAGTTAAATTTACCGCAATGTACAATAACAACCAGAAAACAGCCATAATTAAACTTACCGTCGAATTATAACGCCGATTTAAAAACTGTGGCATGGTAAAAATCTTATTCTTCAGGTAAATTGGCATGAAGAAAATCGCAACGATCAAGAGTGTCGCTGCCGCCATCCACTCATAAGTGGCAATAGCCAAACCCATTTGAAATCCATCACCCGAAGTTCCGATAAATTGCTCAGCAGAAATATTGGAAGCGATCAAGGAAGAACCAATCGCCCACCAGGTTAATGAACCTTCGGCTAAAAAGAAATCATTGGAATCCGCGATTTTAGATTTTTTCTTATTGTAAATCCAATATCCATAGCCAGAAACCACAATGAAATAAAATAAAAAGACTAAGTAGTCGAGCAGCTGTAAACTGTGTGCTTGCATAAAATTGGGTTTAGTTAAGGGTAATCTTTGCGAAAATAGGATATTTCAGGGGAAAAGAAAAGGATTTACCGGAATTATACTATTCCCAATAGGTGGGCTTAACCATAACGACTTCCTCTTCGCGATCTACAATGACCTGACCGGGCAATAAATCTTTCGTCTTCCGAACATACTTTTTAGCCGTTACGATGACAGGACAAAGCGACTCTGTCGCTCGCTTGGAAAAATGCGCTGCCAACTCAGCAGCTTTCTCAATCACATGTTTAGGAACCGTACGCTGTTGGGGATTCCGAATAATCACATGGGAACCCGATACATCCCTTGCATGCAGCCAAATATCAAATTTCTTCGCATACTTAAGCGTCAGCAAATCATTATTCTTCGCATTTTTTCCTACCCAAATGGTCCATCCACTTGTCACAAATTGCTTAAAGGGCAATTCATCGGATGATTGTTTGGTTGACTCCTGGACTTTCAAAAATTGCAAATAGGGTTTTAACTCCCTTCGAACTTGGGCAGCTTCGATTCCTTTTAATTGCTCACCCAACTCTTGAATTTCAGCCTTTTTACGAGCTACCGTTGCCTCCCACTGAGCTATTTCCTTGGAAAAATTCTTCGCCTTACGGTAATAGTTTTCAGCATTTTCGGGACCCGATAGTTGGGCATTCAGCTTGATTACAACCGTTCCACCCGTATAAAAATTATCGAGTTCAACAGATTTTGCCCCGGCAGGGATTAAATGCAAAAAAGCCATCAAAATATTGCCTATTTCTTCATAAGCTAGATTTGAATCACGGTTGACTTGTTGCTTTTCAAGACTTGCTAAGTAATGAATCGCCTTCAAATGCAGTTTACCTAATGTTTCCATCAGTAGTGCCTTTTCACGACGAAACTCCCCTACGGAATAATGCAGTGAATAAAATTGATTCAATGCATCAAAAACATCCTGCGTCTGATACAATGCTGGGGTCGAAATCGGAAACAAACTTAAGCCAATCCCTTTCGGTGTTTCAATAATCGAAAAAGTGGGAGATTCTAAGAAAACAAAGGTTTGTTGGAGCATGTCCCATTTCCCCTGCACCGACTGATTCTCATAACCTTGCGCAAGTAAAAACGCGGCACCTTCCTTTCCCAAAGTAGGATACAAAGGCATCCAATCCCCATCGGCCTGCTGAAACGCCTCATAAGACTGATCGATAGTTCGATCCAATTGCTTCAATGTTAAATCAAAATCCTTACCTAAGCGTTTTTGAAATTGCCCGCGGTGTTCCCCTGCTTGGAAAAGAATGACATTGGATCGATTCCCAAACATTTTCAGTACGAGCACTTGCTCGCCCAAGAAATACAAACCTATGGCACGTTCATTGTCGAAAACACGCACATCTTGCACTTCATGTAAGAGTAAATCCGAAAATAGATCCACGGAATTACGTCCCGCCCGACGAAAATCATCCGGAAATTGTATGCTTGAAAATTGCGAACCAAAACTGCATTTGATCCAAAAATCTTGTCCATTTTGTCGCTCAAATCCAATCACCAATTCATCTTTTTCCTGCGAAAAACATTGCTTGAGCCGCGCATACGTCAAGATTTGACGAAGCTCTCGCGCTAAGATTCGTAGGAAAAAATGATTGTTATGCATAAATTGAATTTTTATTTACTCGCATGCCCCTTCCAGATTCTTACCTTTCTGTTTCGCAACCCGCCGAGGGACTCTACAAAGATAAAGGAAGTAAATTCATCGGGTATGTATTTCCCGTGAAAGATGTCGAAGATATCAAGGAACAGATAAATTCCCTAAAAGAATTGCATCCCAAGGCCAGGCACATTTGTTACGCTTACCGACTCGGCTTCACGCCGGAAGAAGCCCGTTCCAATGATGATGGAGAACCCTCTGGAAGTGCAGGAAAACCTATTTTAAATACCATTCTCTCTACGAATGTCCATTTTACCCTCGTTGCTGTTGTACGCTATTTTGGGGGAACTTTATTGGGCGTTCCTGGCTTAATCCAAGCCTACAAAGAAGCAAGCCTTGAAGCTTTTGCTGCTTCGGAAATCGTCGAAATCGAACCCATGGATACCCTGGAAATTCGTTTCAACTACCCACAAATGAATGAGGTCATGAAAGTGATCAAAAAATTTCCGATTCAGATAGTAGAACAGGAGATCAATAATGATTGTTGGTATAAACTTACATTCCCAATCCGCATCACCAATGAGGTTCAAATAGCATTTGATAAAGCATTGGAATCGTATTAAACCAACAAATAGATAATCAAAATTAATTATCAGTTCATTATTAATTAGCCAACTATTCTTTGATGTACTTGTGGCAAATCAATCGATATGCCCCCAATTTTTCGCAAACGAGGCTGGAGAGTCTTCTTTTATTCTAATGAAGGAAAAGAACAAATGCATATTCATACCATAAAAGGAGATGCCGAGGTGAAATATTGGATTAGTCAAAAATTGAATATTATATCCTGTGCAAATTCATTTAATTTGAGCCCCATGTTGCAAAGAGAAATAGAAGAACTATTAATCGAACAATTGCCACAGATCATTAAAACCTGAAATATTTATTTCAAATTTACCAATGAAATCAAATCAAAAACACATTCGGGAAATTCGATTTGAAGGTGATATGATCATCATCCAAGGCGAAAGAAAATCAATCAAAACGGCCATTGCTGATATCTCACAAAAATTGATGCATGCAACATCCATCGAACGAAATACATATAAAATAAGTCCATCAGGATCAGGTGTACATTGGCCGCTCATCGATGAAGACCTCTCCTTTCCAAATTTATAATCCCCACCCCTTTCCGCTTCGCTTTTGATTCAGTAGATTTGTTTTAGCATCTAAATGCTAAACTAAACCTATGAACTACTATAAAATCTACCGCATCGAATCGGGTATCCAAATCGAAAACCAACACGGACAATTATCCGAACCGATATTCGTTTCTTGGGATGATTGCATCAACCAAGCGCATCTTTTACAATTCTGCCAAAATCAGTCCTACGCCGAGCATCTAAGAGAAGCGATTCAAACACCCATCGAATCCCAAGAGATTTGGGCGGCTGGAGTAACCTATTTACGTAGCAAAGTGGCCCGCATGGAAGAGTCCAAAGAATCCGGCGGTGATACATTTTACGACAAGGTATACGATGCCGAAAGACCTGAAATTTTCTACAAGGGCAATAAATTGCGCGCCATCGGACATCAGGGTGAGGTGCGTATTCGTCAAGATTCTGCTTGGAATGTTCCCGAACCCGAATTGACCTTGTACATTAACAAGTATAAGCAAATCGCTGGCTATCTGATTGGGAATGACATGAGCTCCCGCGACATTGAAGGCGAAAACCCACTTTATTTGCCGCAAGCGAAGGTCTATGACGCCTCCGCCGGAATTGGCCCTTGCCTTTTGGTGACCGACAGTCCTTTGGCTCCGGAAACGGTAATCTCGATGCGGATTTACAGAGGCCAACAAGAAGTCTTCCAAGGTGAAACCCAAATTTCCCAAATGAAACGGAGCCACGAAGAACTCAAAGACTACTTAACCCGTGAAATGAGCTTTCCAAATGGCGTTTACCTCATGACCGGAACTTGCATTGTACCTGACCCTCCATTCACTTTGCAAGCACATGACGAAATACATATCCAAATCGAACCTATAGGTACACTTATCCAAACCGTACAAGCATGAATTTCACAGGAAAACAACTCATAGGTTTTAGCCAAAAAGCGAACGGACAGCGAACTTTTCAAGGCATTCAGGCCACGACGAACGAAGCACTTCCACAAATCTACATCGAAGCAACTGCTGACGAGGCAGATGAAGCGCTAAGCAAAGCCTCCGCGGCATTTAAAGTATATCGTAACCTAACGGATGCCCAAAGAGCCACTTTTTTAAATGCAATAGCTGCGGAAATTTTAGCCATTGGCGATATGTTAATTCAAACAGCCTGTGCCGAATCAGGACTACCCGAAGCGCGCATTAGCGGCGAACGCGGACGAACCATTGGTCAAATTCAAGCATTTGCTCAGTTCATTTCAAATCCCGCTTGGAAACGCGAAATCGTAGATGAGGCTATGCCAGAGCGCCAACCGCTACCCAAGCCTCGTTTGGTTCAACATCAAATTCCGCTTGGACCTACGGTTGTTTTTGGGGCTAGCAATTTCCCCTTAGCTTTTTCTGTCGCCGGAGGTGATACGATGTCTGCCCTAGCTGCAGGTTGTCCCGTGCTATTCAAAGCACATCCCGCACATCCCAATACTTCTGACTTGGTAGGCCAAGCCATTCAAAAAGCTGCTGAAAAAACAGGCATGCCAGATGGCACTTTTTCTTTATTACATGCACATGGTCATGAGATTGGTGGCTACTTAGTGACACATGCACAAACCAAAGCCGTTGCATTTACGGGTTCCTACCGTGGAGGAAAAGCCTTGTTTGATTTAGCCGTACGCAGGGAAGTACCCATTCCCGTCTATGCCGAAATGGGCTCTATCAATCCTGTCTACCTATTCAGTGACCGAATCGCTTCGCAAGGTGAGGCATTAGCAGATGCCTTCAGCCAATCCATTTGCATGGGTGTCGGCCAATTTTGCACCAATCCAGGCTTAATCGTATTACTCGAAAAGGACAAAGCATTCTTGAATACATTAGCGACAAAATTAGACGTGATGCCACTGGGAACATTCCTGACGAAAGGCATTAAAGATGCTTTTGCACATGGTTGGAATACTTTAAATCACCATCCGGCTACTGAACGCCTAACAGCATCGGAAATTCCAGCACCGAGTTTGTTCAGCACTTCAGTCCAGCATGCTTTAGCACACCCAGAAGTTTTAGAAGAGGTTTTTGGCCCTTGCACGCTGGCTGTGATTTGCAAAGATCTAGCCGAGATGATTTCATTTACGGAACAATTACCTGGCCAACTCACCGCAACCATTCAGGCGGAGCCAACTGACCTAGCAGGTTTAGGTGAGCTCATCGATGAGGTAAGCCAAAAGGTTGGACGTATCCTTTTAAATGGTTTCCCTACAGGCGTTGAGGTATCTCCGGCCATGGTGCACGGAGGTCCTTTCCCGGCAACTTCTGACGCGCGCAGTACTTCAGTTGGCACCGAGGCTATCTATCGATTTACAAGACCGGTTTGTTGGCAGAATTTTTAGCCAAACCTGTAGAGACGCGATACCTCGCGTCTAAATCAAAAAAGACGCGAAGTATCGCGTCTCTACAAAAAACAAAATAACCCCAGGCTTTAGCCTGGGGCATTTTCCCAAAAACCTAAATCTCCACCTCTACATTCTCAAAAGTCAAATTCCCCTCCTTGTCTACATCCATCAATACCGCAGATTCCTTCTGAATTTTACCTGATAAAATGGATTTCGATAATTCGTTTAAGACAACCCGTTGGAGTACACGCTTCATCGGCCGACCGCCGTACAGCGGATCAAATCCTTCTTTGGCTAATTTATTCAAGGCCTCTTCTGTCGCTTCAATCGTAATGTGTTGCTCCGCTAGGCGATGTTGGATCTCCTTGAATTGGATACTCAAAATCTTACGCGCATGTTCCTCTGTCAAAGGTTCAAACAAGACAATCTCATCTACTCGATTCAAAAACTCTGGACGCACTTGTTGCTTCAACAACACCATCACCTCCTCTTTCGCCTCTTCCATCAGAATGGCATTGTTCCAGCCCTCCATTTGGCCTAATTTCTCCTGTATCACATGACTACCGATATTCGAAGTCATAATGATTATCGTGTTCTTGAAATTCGCCGTCCGCCCCTTGTTATCGGTTAAGCGGCCTTCATCCAATACCTGCAACAAAATATTCCAAACATCCGGATGTGCCTTTTCAATCTCGTCTAAGAGCACAACAGAATATGGTTTCCGACGAACCGCTTCGGTCAATTGTCCCCCCTCATCATAGCCCACATAGCCCGGAGGCGCTCCCACTAATCGGGAAACCGCATGTCGTTCTTGGTACTCCGACATATCAATTCGAACAATAGCATTCTCGTCATTGAATAAATAAGATGCCAAAGACTTCGCTAATTCCGTTTTACCAACCCCGGTTGTTCCGAGGAAGATAAATGAACCGATAGGCCTGCGTGGATCTTGCAAACCCGCACGAGAACGGCGCACCGCATCCGAAACCAATTCAATGGCTTGATCTTGTCCAGCGACACGCTTGTGTAACTCATCCTCCAAATGCAATAACTTCTCAATTTCCGTTTGGAGCATTTTACTGACCGGAATCCCCGTCCATTTAGCTACCACCTCTGCGACATTCTCAGCCGTTACCTCTTCCTGCAACATGCCATTCTCCCCATGGGACTGCGCTTGCAAATCTTTCAACTTCTGTTCCGATTCTACCAAACGACCATAACGAATCTCGGCAACTTTGCCGTAATCCCCTTGCCGTTCCGCTTGATCAGCTTCGAGTTTTAATTTGTCGATCTGCTCTTTTTCCGCACGAATCGTATCGAGTACCCCCTTCTCCGACTGCCATTGCGCCTTTAATGCATCTCGTTTTTCAGACAAATCAGCTAATTCACGGTTTAAGACAGCCTCTTTCTCTTTGTTATTTTCCCGGCGGATTGCTTCCCGTTCAATCTCCAAAGACATAATCTTCCGCTGGATATCATCAATCGCCTCCGGTACAGAATCTATTTCCAAACGCATTTTGGCAGCTGCCTCATCCATCAAGTCAATCGCCTTGTCGGGCAAGAAACGATCTGAGATATAGCGGCTCGACAATTCCACGGCGGCGATGACCGCATCATCTTGAATACGCACACCATGATGCAATTCATATTTATCTTTGATACCACGCAAAATAGAAATTGCATCTGCTACATCCGGTTCATCTACAATCACCGACTGGAAACGGCGCTCTAGGGCTTTATCTTTCTCAATGTATTTTTGATACTCCTTCAAAGTTGTCGCACCAATCGCATGCAATTCCCCACGAGCCAAGGCTGGCTTAAGTAAATTCGCAGCATCCATCGCACCCTCGCCTCCACCACCAGCTCCAATTAACGTATGGATCTCGTCAATAAATAAAACAATCTCTCCATCCGAATCACTCACTTCCTTAATCACAGCTTTCAAACGCTCCTCAAATTCTCCTTTGTATTTGGCACCCGCAACCAATAAACCCATATCCAAGGACATAACAATTTTGGACTTTAGATTCTCGGGAACATCACCGGATACAATTCTTTGGGCCAATCCTTCGACAATAGCCGTTTTACCAACACCCGGCTCACCCACGAGCATGGGATTGTTTTTAGTACGGCGGGAAAGGATTTGCAAGACCCGACGAATCTCCTCGTCGCGTCCAATCACCGGGTCAATTTTACCCGCTTTCGCTAATTCATTTAAATTCTTACCGTATTTTTCCAAAGACTGGTAAGTACCTTCTGCATGTGGATCATTCACTTTCCTATTTCCTCTAAGTTCGATGATTGCTTGTTTAAAATTCTTCGTTGTCAATCCGAGCTTTTTGAGAGCATCGGCCACGGAATCGTTTCCATCCAACAAGGACAAGAACAACAATTCCACACTCACATACGTATCCCCAAAATCGGCTTTTAATTTATCCGCTCGCTGCAATGCTTGCTGCAAGGCATTACTTGCATAAGCTTGCTCGCCTGATACCTTTGGATAGGAATTCAAGATAGGCACCAAAGCCGTTTGAATTTGGGTGGGATTCACGCCTAATTTCTTCAATAGAAAGGAGGCGGTTTGGGTATCATCTTGTAAAATCGCAAGCAATAAATGCCCTGTTTCGATGGCTTGTTGGCCACGCTCTTGCGCAATTTCCATCGCCTGCTGAATGATGACACTCGATTGGGATGTGTAGTTATTTGGATTCATGTGGTTAAAATATTTGCAGGGGTACTTGCAAATGAACCACCATAAATGAATTGCGGAAATTATGGCGTGCTCTACAGAGGCACTACGAACAAAAATCGGCCATTATGGCACGTATTAGGCGAATCTGTCCGAAATCACCTGCTTAAATGAAGCAAGTGCCTCCTTCAATTCGATGATTTCAACCGGAAATTGACTGAACTCACAAAGCTTCGCTTTCAACTCAATTTTTTCGCAAAGCCCATGTACCTGGGCCGCACCTAAGGTACCGGAATTCCCTTTTAACGTGTGTAACTCTGATTGTACACCCTTGCAATCATTTGCAGCGTATGCTTTTTCAGCTTGTAGTATTTGCTCCTCCGCTTCTGCGATAAACTCCACCAACATCCCTTCTACAAAAGTAGGATCCCCACCTACTGCATCAGCAATTGACTTGAGTACTTCTTCATCAACCACCGCATAGGATTGATCTTGAATAGTTACATCCGGTGCGTGACCGTTATGTACCCATTTCCCCACCATTTGAATGAGTTGCTGGGCACGTATCGGTTTAGCCAAATAATCATCCATCCCAGCAGCTAAGAATCGCTCCCTGTCTTCTTTCATGGCATAGGCTGTCATGGCAACGATAGGTGGTAATTCCAATACCGATTTTTTCAGTCGGCGGGTCGTCTCCATCCCATCCATCTCAGGCATTTGAATATCCATAAGTACCAAATCGAAGTCACCATCGCTTGCCAAACGATTTATTGCTTCCTGACCGCTGGTAGCTGTTTCTACAACACAGCCTGCTTTGTATAAAATCTGGGCCGCTACTTTGCGGTTGGTCGCGTTATCATCGACCAATAAAATCCTTGCATGTACTTCTTTCAAGGTACCTGCGATATCAAATCGTTCTGCGTTTGAAATGGAAGATGCTTTCGAGGCATCACCTATCGCTAAACGAACGGTAAACCAAAATGTACTGCCATGGCCTTCCGCTGATTCCACCCCAATCTCCCCTTCCATCATCTTACAGAATTCCCGCGAAATGGCTAAACCTAAGCCCGTTCCTCCGTAATTCTTGGAAGTTGAATTGTCAAGTTGTTGAAAAGCAGAGAATAATTTCGTTAAGTTTTCGGAACTAATTCCTATTCCGGTATCCGTTACACGAACCATAAGCTCGACAAACTGAGAAGTCAATTGAGCCGTTGAAACGGAAATAGTCACGGAACCGTTTTCCGTAAACTTCAACGCATTGGAAGTTAAATTCGATAAGATTTGTAGTAGACGTGTTTCATCGGCGACAACAACCTTTGGTACATCTTCGGCAATCGAATAAGTGACCTTATTTCCCTTTTGATGGGCAATGGGCGTAAATAAGGACATCAAACGATCCAACAAATCTTCGAAAACTAAATCCGCAGGATGCAAGACCATTTTACCAGCTTCGATTTTGGCTAAATCCAAGATATCATTCAGAATATGCAGGAGCGTTTCGGATGATTTACGGATGGTTTGAAGGTAATCTTGTTGGTCCTCATTCAAAGGCGAATCGCACAATAAATCCACCATGCCAATCACCCCATTCATGGGCGTACGAATCTCATGAGACATATTGGCCAAAAACTGTTCCTTCACTTTCAAGGAATGTTCTGCCTGTTCACGCGCTTCCACGAGTTGGGTTTGATATTTCTTTAGGTCGGTTATGTCTCGTGCGATACCGGATACCTCGCCGATATTTCCTCCGGATTGAATGGGATTTAGGTAGATCTCCAACCATTTTTGCTCGCCGGATTTTGTCGCAAGTTCTAATTCAAAATGTTGTTTTTGTCCTCGAAAGGCTAGCTTATATTTATCTTCCAAAGGTCTACGCTCATTTGGCGCAACCAATTGAAAGCCCATGCTTTCCGTGCTAAAATTCAATTGAGGTTTAATCTGCAGTTGCTGCTCTAAGAGTTCCGCATATTCATGATTAAAACTCGTCAACATCAAGCGCTTATTCACCGACCACATTAAGTGAGAACTTCCTTCAAATATGGCATTCAAACGTGCAGTCTCATGTGCCAAAGCTTCTTCCGCTTGCTTACGCGCGATGGCTACGGCAACCTGACTGGAAATAAAGTCTAATAACTCAAGATCTCGGTTCTCGTATTTGTTGGCACGCTCATAGGACTTAACCCCAATAATGCCTGTAACTCGGTCCCCTATACGCAAAGGAACGCAAAGCATCACTTTAGGTACGACACCATAAAGATAAATCTTCTTGTCTTTGGCAAGCTGATGAATATCATCATCATGCAAAATCAACGGCTTATTGGCCATAATGGCATATTCCGTTAGGCCATTTCCCAATTTTCGCTTGGTAAAATGGACACGCGAATCGAAATATTCATCGATGTAATACGGGAAATACAAATAGCTTTTTCCTGGATCGTACTGCGCAATAAAGAAATTCTTCACATCAATCACCTCGCCCAATTGCTTGTGAATGTTCACATACAAATCGTCCAGATTGGTCGAATTAATGGCAACCTGAGCGATGGAGGAAAATAATTTATTGGCACGTTCCGCACGAACTTTTGCAGTCGAGTTATGCAAAATACAGCGATAAGCTGTGGGTGCGCCCCGCTCAAAACGACAGGTCGCAGAACCCGAAACATAGAGTCGTCGGCCGTCTTTTCGTCGAAACACTGCCGTGAATTCTGGCAATTCCTCCCCTTTACTCAACAAATCAAATTGCGCTTGCGTCACATGGGCAAATTCCGGATGGAGTACATCCTGCATTTTCAAGTCGCGTGCTTCCTCTTCGGAATAGCCCATGGTTTCGAGCCAGGCTTTATTGACAAAAAGGAAACGACCGGAAATACCCGTGATTTGAATTAAATCGGTCGTGTTGTTGATTAAATCTTGTAACTGGGCGTTCGACCGACTTAAGGCTTCGGAAACTTTCTTTCGTTCGGTGATATCTTCACCAATAATACTTAAATACGTTGTTTGATCCGCTTCTTGAACGATGGTTGAAGCAACCTCCACCCATTTCATCGCGCCCGTTTTGGTGACGTAATTCCGTTCTCTATCCTCGAATAAACCACCCGAGGCAATCGCTTTTTGGAAGGACGCACGTCGGTCTTCGGTTTCACCCTCAGGCAATAAAGTAGCGAAGAAGTCTTTTCCGTTTAATTCCCCCCCTTTGTAATTTAATAATTGGTGGGTGTAGGCATTGGCAAAAACGATGGTTCCATCGAGTGCCATGATGATACCAAATAATTTAAGGCCTTCAAGCGTTTTGATTAGGTTCTCCTTTGATGTCGCATCAGACGCAATACCATCATTTATTTCAAGTACATCCAATTGCTTTTTAAGCTCCTGTATTTCCTGAATGAGATCGTCCTTTGTCTTATTTGCCCAAGCAGCCATGGCTTTATTCCCTATTTTTGCTTAAATGTACAAAAAAGGGCGTAATTTCGCGTACCCTTAAGCCCCAAGAACACGTGCAAGTAAGAGCAAAAAAGAAT
>JACCEA010695526.1_pt1 | contig 52546 bp, 69 predicted proteins | sample 7449851 | NCBI WGS metagenome assembly JACCEA01 (sample SAMN15323453, study PRJNA562643) | freshwater metagenome | isolation source: river surface water | place: USA:Blue River Watershed | collected 2017-08-18 | reverse complement strand
CCTATGTACAGAACGCTCGTCAGGTTACTGATGCTCAACAAGCCCGTATGTCTGACCGAAGCTACCAGTTGGATGCTACCCAGCCTTTCAAAGCTAGAATGCAACTCGACTACGAAGTTCTTAGAGATACAGCATATGTAAATCCTCAGTTTATTAGCCAGTCTCTTAATATGTTTGCACAAGCACAACGAGAAGACTTGGAAGGTTTAATGTTTAACGGTAACACCGCTTACACTTCGTTAAACTTTAAAACGGCTGGAGCTAACTACCGTTTCCAAAGAGACCCAGCCAACGGTGGTTTAGAATACATGAAAACTAAGGATGGCTTATTCAAACGGGCGACTTTAGTTTACGATATTATTGCTGATACCCCTGCTACTGTAGCGGAAATCTTAACCCCTACACATATCGTAGAAGCTACTAATTTAATCGAACAACGCTTAATTAACGCTTACGGCGGTTTGACCTTATTCATCAACCCTCGTGATTATGCGAACATGATGGATAAGTACGCTTTGGATACTGCACGTAAGACCATTGACGTACAAGAGATTTTACGAGCAGCTCAAATCACTGAAATCGTAGAAGCTCAGTATATCGAGCCTGGCCAAGCGTTGCTTACTGCTCAAGAAAACATCGTATTGGGTATGTATGGCGATGTTAGATTTACTCACGACATCGATAACAGCAGAGACCAGATTAACGTATATGCAAACATGAACTACGACTTTACTGTTAAAGACCCTGCTGCCTTGGTTAAAATCACCAGCATCAAACCAGCATTCTAAGTAAAAAGTGAGGAGACATGATGCGGATAGTACCTACCACACCAGTAGAGCCAAACTATGTCTCCCCTTTTCACGAGGAGCTGGTACTCGCTCATTTAAAAGAAGATAAGGATAATGCTGAGGACTGGAACTACCTCAGCATCCTTGTTGATTCGGCGATACAGCAAGCAGAAATTATTATAGGCACAAAATTACGCCTATACAACTATGATATTTTCTTAAACCCTTATGAGTTAAGCTCACAGATTCATATCAAATACCCAAAGAACCCAACAACCCTATCTGTACGTGAAAACGATTCAGCGACTTACGCCGCAATAGCAACACCTAATTATAATGTTTTATACAAACAAAATGGCATAATGTTTAGAAGTACGTCTACCTCTAGTGAAATAAAGTTCGACTATAATGACTACGAACCATTTAAGGTAACGACTGTTGCAGGCTTAGACTTAAACAGTGGCGAGCATCCAATGCTTATCATGGCGATATTAGCCCACGTAGCACATCTGTATCGGCATAGAGGCGATTTCTCTGCTACGGCTAACGCTTCTACGTTCAACAAAGCGGCGTTACCAACTATCTGTACAACAACCTACCTTAGCTATGCTGGAGCGGTTCGATAATGCCTAATAGATTTCTATACGCACCAAGTGCGTCCCACGATAATAATATAGGCGATAGAAACAAACGTTGCTATTTATATAAGATGATTCCAGTAGCGTGCGATTATGACACGGTGGGTAGCCCGTTGACACCAACATTCAAAGCTAGGTTTTACGGCAAACTAACCAATGAATACCAAGGCGAGATTAGTAACGGAGTAGGTTTATCAACTAAAGGTAACTGGGATTTATACATAAGAACACGCAACGATGTTCAATGCAGGGACAAAATCAGAATTGGTCAGATGTGGTTTGACGTAGTAAACATACAGTACCTATTAGATAACCAGCACTACATGGTTTTAGGTTTACGGATAGCAGGCGAAGAAGATAACTATTCAGCGAGCGTATAAATGTTTACACATAATAACAAAGAATTTAAAACATTTTATACGGGCATGAAAAAGCGGATTGTTCCTCTAGGTAGAAACATAAGAAACGCCGTTGAAGACACTAAAAGAGAATTTGCTAACGAATCTATGGCTAATTATGCTAATAGAATGCTACTACCAAAATCTGGTATAACTATAAAATTTAATGGTAGACTTCACACTCAATCAAGTGAAGGAGAAGCACCAGCCAACAAAACAGGCGTTTTGAAAAGCTCTATCAAAGCTAAGAGGATAGATGAAGGGGTGCAAACAGGCTACACGGTATTCTATGGCGGAATACTAGAAGATAAACTAAATAGACCGAATATAAAGTTGGCGGTATTAGATGCCCAACGAACAGTAAAATTTTTATTTGAGAGAATAGTGCAAATGTTAAGTTAGGATGATATGAGATTAAAACGACTACTAAAACACCTAAAGACTTATCTGCCAGCACAGACATCTGTGTTCTCTGAAGAACCAGTAGAATTAAAAGGCGTTATCTCTACACCCTCTTCTATAACATTCTCTGTAAACCCAAAACCTTTAAACATCGAAACAGGTAAGAATTTGGGTCTTTCGATAAATGAATTAAAAAACCCAGTTAATATAAACCTTATTGACCCAGATATTGCAACTTTGACAACCCAATACGACCATGACTTTACCGAAGAGTATCGATACGGAGAAGTTAAATACCACAAAGAAGTAGTTATTAGTAATGGCACTTCGGAAGTTCGTGTACCTGTATCAGCGGACACAGTGTTATTTCCAAACAGGCGTACGATTACTCTATTGAATCAAATGCTTTTAGGCGATATTCGCTATGCTCCACAGGGTGCTTTTGTTAAAGAGCCAAACAGAGTTAATCCATTTGACACGATGGAAGTAACAGAAACTACGGATAGTACTTTTACAATTACAAGTGAAACGCCTAATTTTACAGGCGTGCTAGGAGCAGATATTTCTATAATGAGCCACAGAGGTCATTATATGTATCTTGCTTCACAGTATGAAGACGCTCAAACCAAATTGAGTCAATTTGAAAGAGCTTTGACAAATTACAATAAAGGTTCGATACCTTTAAAGGCGTTACTGTTCTTGATACCAAACCTATGTCTAGCATCAAAAGACAGACAGGTAACAACAGATAGCTTATCATCTACATCAGGCATTTCGTCGTTTAGACAGAACATTTATGAATCTTTTAACATATTGGTAGCGGTTCCTAATACTAATTCGGCGTTAAGTGAAAACGCTATGGACTTCTGCCACGGAGAAGGCTTCGAGGCGATAAACAAGGCGTTACTAGGAGCTAAACTTAGCTACATAGACGAACCAAATAAGCCTTATGAAGGTATAGAGTTTGTATCTCATGGTATGGAAGGAGCAGATAAGGCGTGGTACTACCACAGTTACCAGTATAGGTTCCTACAAACTATTAGTACTCAAGGGAGCATTTTAAGTAATGTGGCGTATAAGAATAACACGGTTGCGTGGAGGGATAGCGAAATAGTACAGCTTAATGAGACAGGCAATGCGGTTATGACAAGTAAAATTAACAATGATAGAACCCCTCTACAGTAGAAAGAGAGAAAACAATGTACAGACCTTATGGAACGTTAAATTTAGGGAGCTTCACAGACTCACCTTCCTTAAGCCCAATGCGGACGCTCTTAGTAGCAAACGCTCCTTCTCCCGCAACAGCAGATACCTTGTATAAAGACGTATTTAACTCTGGTTCTAGCGTTTTATTCGGCGGTAGAACGCTTGTTGGTCAGGCATTAAAAGCCTATAGAGAATTGAATAAATCAACCACAGTTGACGTATACGTTTTGCCAGCAATATCTTCACCATCAACAGCAACGGCAACTATCACCTTTACTGGTACTGTATCTGTAACAGGCGTAACAACTGTTTCTGTAGGTTCCACCTATTACAACAAAATGCAGTTTACTAGTGAAGCAGGCGATACGCCTACTACGACCGCTTCTAAATTAGTAGCCGCTATTACGGCTGATACAAACTCACCTGTAACTGCCACTTCTTCGGCTGGCGTAGTTACATTAACATCAGTAGAAGGCGGAGCACAGGGCAACAACAGATGTATTGTAGCTTCCACTTTAGCTACAGGTTTGACTATTACAGCTACTGCGTTCACAGGCGGTACAGGAACACCTTCTTTAGGTAACTTATTAACTGCTATTGCTGGTATTAGATACTGGGACATTGTAGTGCCTGAAAACTTACCTATTAGTGCAATTTCTACTGAAATGGGTAACAGATTCGATATCAACAACGTGGTATTACAAGGTAAGGCGATTCAGCCTGTAGTTGGTTCTCTAAGCTCTATTTACAACACTGTTTATCCTCTTAACACTGCACACACGTTATATGTTGCTTGCAAAACAATTAGCACAGCAACCAACCAAGGTAATACATATGGCGAACACCCTTATTTAGTAGCTGTAAGATTTGCTGCTATAGATAGCCTACGTATGGTTGACGGTGCAGACTTAGCTTTGGTTAATACAACTCAAGTAGCACAAGATTTGGTAGGCGGTTTGCGTTTAGGGGCTTTACCTTTCTCCAACTCTAAAGTTAAGAACATGAGCCCTATTATTGAGTTCACAGAGGCGGAACTAGAAACCTTAAAACAGGCGGGTACAATTACTTTTGGAAACTCCCCTAATGGAAACTTAGTAATTATAGGCGATACCTATACTCCTTACAAAACAGATTTCTTCAACAACCCTGACCCCGCTTTTAAGACGGTTGAGAACGTAAACACTTCATTTATTGTAGCTGAATACTTCTTTAAATACGTACAACAAAAAGGCGTACAAAAGCGTTTAGATACAGATGACCAAAACAACAGTGCAGGCGTAGTAACACCTAGTTTAATTAGAGCATGGTGCGAAGAAGTTTATGAGACGCTTTCTTCTGATGATTATCTGTTAATCTCTTCATCTGCTGAAGCAATTAAAGAGTTTCAAGACACGTTGACTATTCAAATTATACCAGCGTTACGTAAAGTTATCATTGACGCAAAAGTCAGAATCGTAACACAGTTTGGCGAGTTTGTTATCAACTTAAAAGTACAACAAAGCAAGAATGTAGAGGGTTAGTTCAATGGGATATAACTTAGTCTTAATTAACGTAACAGTAAACGATTTACCTATGCCTGACTTAGAACCTAATAGCGGGATGATTGACTTAGGCGGCCCGAAGGTAAGCACCTCCGTAGTAATGAACGGTAGCAAACCAACGCTTACCTTTGGTCAAGACTTTACCGAGGCGATGAGTACCTTTAAATGTGCTACAGCAAATACGCCTGTAGCAGCCGCATGGATGCGTACCATTAGACAACTCGGTAACTCTGGTTCTCTGATTGCTAATGCAAAAGCAGGCGACACCATTGTAACCTACATCATCAAAAATGCTAAGCTAGTCAACAAACCAGAATTAGCTCTTAGTTCTGATGGTAAAATGGAGTTTGAGTTTGTCGGTAACTCTATTATTCAAGTTTAGGGTTGACAAGTACAGCTTTCTATGATATACTAGATAAATTTAGGTATTGACAAATAGAACTTCTTGTGCTATAATAAAAGAAGCTAGTAGATAACTAGCATGAAAGTTTACACGGAGTTTGACACATGGTTTTTAAAACTAGAACAATCGATTTATTAGCACATAACCTCTCAATCGAAGGCTTCCCAGAAGTAGTTGCTATTGAGATGAATAGCCCAAAAGGTTCAGCACTAAACGATAAAGAAGGCGTAGTAGCCATTGGGTGGGCAGTACAAAAATGTGCAATGGAAGCCTTTGCCCAGTACAAGGATTTGGTAGGCGATGCTAAAGACGTTGCAGATGATGACGAAACCAGAGCTAAAGTAGAAGCTGAAACAGCTAAACTAAGCCAAGATGAGTTACTAGCACGTGATGTACAGCAAATGAAGCAGACCCTAAAGTCTGGCAGTACAGGACAACAAGCGTATGAGGCGGCGTTGAACGTTGTACAAAAGCACCCTACTTGTCTCAAGTTTTTAGATGCTGACGGGAACGAAGTTAAGAATATCTTAAAAAACTTACCTAACCTTACTGATATGTATACCTACACATTTATTTTGGCGGCTTATATCGATTTTTTGGAAAAATTGTCTCGCCAATAGACAAAACAAAAAATAGTTTAGAAGAATATAGCTCGGCTATAACAGAGGATTATTTAACCCTCTTTACGCTTGTAACACGAGCGTTAAAGGGGGCTTTTTCTTACAAAAACTTAATGGAAACGCCTATAGCGGAGTTCCATGAATTGGCTAAGGTAGTAAGCGATGTTGTAAAGCGTGAATCTGACGAAATAGAAAAACAGACGGCGGAGATACAACAGCAGATTCAGAATAGGTAAGCCATGTCAGAATTTTCATCCAGCTACATATTAAAATTAAAAGACGATTTTTCTAAAAATGCTAAAGCAATGGCGGAATCAGCAAAACATTTAAGTGCGTCTTTTAAAGAACTTGCGGAGTCAGCAAAGGCTTTGACTTCAGCAACAAGGGGTTTGGATAGAGCCCCTATTTTGCGTACCAGTATGAGGATGTCTAATCTAGGTAATAGATACAAGCAAGCAGCTATCCACGCAAACAAATTCGCAGCCTCTCAACTAGAAGTAGCAAAGGCAAATAATGCTGTAGCACGTTCTGGCGGAGGTGGCGGTTCATTAGGCGGTGGTAGAGGCGGAAGCAAAACAGGCTGGTATTCAGAAGTAGCAAGGATGTTTGGGTTTGGGGCGTTATCAAACGCTTTTTATAGCTTAGCCCAAGATATTATGCGTTTGGGTGCAAGCGTTATCGATGTAACCAGCGGTATTGAACAATCTTTCGTAGCCGTTAGAAAGGCTTATGATTTTAAATCTCCAGCTGAATCAGAGGCGGCCAAGCAGTTCGCCCTAAAGTTTGCCTCTAATAGCGTAATGAGCATAGACGATATTATGGCGAATATGGCTGGAGGACTAAAGGCTGGAGAGTCGATGGCTTCTGTTAAAGCTCTAATGCCTATTATTGAGCGTGGAGCGGTAGCGTTTGACCTAAGCGGTAAGGAAATGGCAGACATAGTATATATGTCTAAGACCCTATACGACCTAAATGACCGCGGTATAGCTAACCTGATAGATGTTGTCAACCAGTTAGATAAGGATAACCAATCTACAGCTAGGGTTACGATGCAAATGTTATCAGGTAAAATGGGCGGAGCCGCAAGTGCAGCTGGTCTTAGTCCGTTAGTAACAGCTGGGTTCGCAGCCGCCATGCAACACGTAGGTATTAAACCAAGTACTGGGCAAAATATGTTCAGCAACTTAGTATCACGCCTAGCTGGAAAATTCACTGGCGGTGAGCGTGGATACTCTCTGATAAAAAGTGGCCTAGGCATCGATATGTTGGACTACACAAGAACCTTAAAAAAAGACGGTATGCAAGCCGCTATTTTTAAAGTACTAGATGACATAAATAGGCTAATTAAAAGCGGAAAAGACAATGGGGTTGCTGCCTCTCAACTCGTTTCCAACCTTATTGGTGAGCAGTATGCTGGCAACTTAAAGACCCTAGCTAGAAAATTTTACGATTTCAAAGATGGCAAGGGAGTAATGACGCAAGGGGTTAAATCCATAGTTGAGGGGGTCTCAACTAGTGGGTATGGAGCACGTTCGGCAGAAAAGGAATACGCAGAACAAAGTAACACATACCAAGCCCAGTTACAAAAGTTTACAAACCAAATACAAACGATGATGTATGAAGTAGGCGTTGTTTTGCTCCCCATTTTAGTAGAAGGTATGCAAGACTTAAAACCACACATCGAAGCTGTGACAGACTGGTTAAAAAATAATAAACCCATAGTAAAGGAAGTTGTAAAGAACTTAGTTAAGGCGGTGCCAGTACTTATAGTTTTATCTGGAGTATTTGAAGTATTAGCGGTAGCAGCACAAATAGCGGCAGCTGATTTAGTTGGAGCAAAAGTATCGTTAGGCAAAATAATACCAGAGTTGTTACTATTTACCACAAACCTCCAAAGCATATTAAACATATTTGATGAGATGCAAGGTACTGACTATATGGAGTCATTGTTCAGTGGAATGAAACAACAGATGAAAGAATTAGGCGATATATATAACCTCACTGTCAAACCTGCATTTGATTTTATTAAAGCTGGAATAACTCTGGTGCTAGACTTAACTTTATCTGCTGTAGTGACTACGTTGGCAGCAGTCCGTATGTTAGCAACGGCAATCATAAATCTTCTGCCAGAAGATATGAAGAAGCCGTTAGAGGCTGAAATGAATGCTAATGCGTTACAAGCAAGTCTTGGAGCCCGAGAACTTACAGATATGTCTAAAGGGGTTAGAAAACATAGTGCTAATATGCTCCATTATGTTATGACAGGACAGTTTTATGAAGATAAACGGATTGATTTTGTAAAGGAAAGCAAAGCGAAACTAGAATCTGTCCAAATTAAAAAGAACTTAGAAGAAGGCGGAAAAAGCTCTGGAAAAGTCTTTATGCAATATGTCGACATGGCAGGTAATAGGTTTAGACAGATGGTGGAAGCCTCTAAAATAGAAGTTGAAGTAGAACAGCGACGTATAGAATCAGACCCAACTTTGTTGGGATACCAGAAAGGGGCTAAAGGAGCTGAACCTACTCCATATGGTATGACTTTTTTAGGTATGAATATGTTTGGCGGAACTAAGATGGCTTGGGAGAAGTAAATGGTTAATATGCTTACCGCCTCTTATAAAGGCGTTGCTTTATCGTGTAAATGCTTAGAGGCGGCAGAAGGATTACAATCCCAACGCTTTGAGTTCCCAAACAATGGGAAAAGCGAGATACAACAAACAGGGTATTCATCACCTCAACACAAACTAACTATTGTAATTTCTGATTTAAACTATTCAGAATATATCAATAAGCGTGATATTGTTAGACAGGTTTTAAATTCTACAGGCGTTGGCACCCTTATACACCCAACATATGGTAGTGTTAAATGTTTACCACAACCTTATACGCTTAGAGAAGAGATAGTTGAGAAAAACAGCTATTGTGAGATTGATGTTACCTTTATACCACAGGTGTTAGATAACCAACAAGTATATGAGACAAAGACAACGCCTCAAGCTATTGAAGAAGTTTCTGAAATACAACAAAGCATTATATCTAATGCACCGTTTTCATGGCCAATTTTGAAAACGCCTCGATTTAGTTACCCAATTTTGGTAGGACAGCTTTTTAAGTATTTGGATTTAATTCAAACGGTTCTTGGTAGAATCAAGGAAGGCTTTAACTTCAAGCCTTACAGCTATGTTATTACAAGCACGAATACAAAGAATCTTGATAACCCTTCGGCGATATTTATTCCGATAGATACGCTGATACAAGATGGATACTCAAGCATTGAATACGAAGAAGACCAAAGAGAATATCTCGTAAATATCATCTATGAATTAGACGACATAGCTGTTGACCCACTACTTTCTGTAAACGTAACAAAGAAGGCTAATTACTATAAAAGTGTATGCCAGATTTCGGCGTTCACGCTTCTTCTGAAACACGCTCTTGAAAGAACGTATGTAAGCAAGAACGAAGTAGTAGATATGTTAGCGACAATCTATGATACTTACAACAATACAATTACTGTTCTTGACCTAGGGGCGTTCGCCATTCAAAAAGTGTTAGAGGCGTACATCACTACTTATACTCGTCTATACGAGATTATGCAAGATTTATTCCCTAATACAGTAGTATTTAATGAAACCTCACTTAACCTAGTGAAAGACTGTTATTCAATCTACGGCAACCTAGATTTGTTAGAGGATTTAATAGAACTTAATACAGGCATAGACGACCCTATGTTTACATATTACACTAAGAAATCCTATACTTATTACACAGAGGGAAGCGAAGCTACCTAATGGCGAACAACACACTTAATGCCAAAATTAGTAACAAAGTATTCGACGAGTTCATAAGTTATACGGTATCGGATGATATTGGAAACTGTGCAACGGCGTTTCAACTTGAAATGCCTATCAATGAGCGTACATCCTTTATAAGAGCTGGAGCAAAAATCCAGATTCTGATTGGTAATAAAGTTATTCTAACAGGTATTATTGAAAAAGTCAACGATAATGAAACAAAAAGAGATGGCAGGACGGTTTCTATAAGCGGTAGAAACCGAGTGATGGATTTGGTAGATTCTACCATAGGGTTTAACGCTGAATTTAAAGGCGTTACTAGCTTGACATCTATGATTGAGCGTATCAATAAAAGGGTTACAAAAACAGGTATCAAAGTGATTGATAAAACAGGAGCTAAGATTTCGTTCACGCCTGAAGAAGTTTCTAGTTGCCAAGTATCTGATACCATTTTCCAATTTTTAGAAAAAATAGTACGGCGGAAACAGTGTTTCCTTTCATCAGACGGTGAAGGTAACATGACCATTATTAGGCAAGATACAACACTTTCCAAAGTAAAACTATTTAATGGTTTACAAGGTTCAAACTGCACAAGCATACAGGTTGAGACTGATATAACAGAACGCTTTAACGTCTATAGAGTACACGGTCAAGCCAACCCAGCAGGTGCAGGCGTTAAGACGACTACCAGAGCTTTAAGCGGAGCCTATCAAGAGGCGGTAGACCCAGAGATACGAGCAGGTAGAATACTGGATATTATGTGTGAAGGCGAGACCGTATCAAGCTCTATGCTTAAAAAGAGAGCTATCTGGGAATCCGTAGTGAGAAAAGCACGTAGCCTTAAGATTGATTTAGAAGTAGTGGGACACCATAATAACGGCGAGCTTTTAGCAGTCAATAAATTAGTTGCCTTTAGAGATGACTATAGGGGTATATCGGGCAATTTTCTATTAAGCAAGGTAGTGTATACGCTTAAAAAAGATTCAGGATTTACAACCAGTATTAGTTTGACCCATTCAGACGCTTATCTTGCAGAACCTTTGAAACCGCAGAAACTGGCAAAGAAAAGAAAGCGGACTAAAAGGACAAACGAGCTTGAACAAGGGCTTATTAAGTTATTGAAGGAGAAGTAGAATGCACGGAGTAGTAAACGCCGTTAATAAAGACGATGACGGCAACTTGTTTCAGCAAGTACAGGCGGAACACTACGGTAATGAATCAACGGTGGCGGTTCTACAACCGTTTGGTATAGAAAGCATACCAGTAAGTGATTCACACGTTTATATATTAACCAATAATGACCAAGCCAATAAAGTAGGTATACTGGGTAGTCCAGAGAAACGTCTTAAAAAAGTAGAAGTAGCTGGTGATATTTGTTTGTATAACCCAGCAACAGGCGACTACGTTCTAGTTAAAAGCACAGGCATAGAAGTAGTATCAAAAACTAAAGTAACAGTAACCGCCCCTACAGTAGCTATAGTAGGTAATTTAACAGTATCTGGAACAATTACTGCCGTAGGACAAATAACAGGTGCAGGTATCAATCTAACAACCCATAGACACGGAAACGTTCAAAACGGCGGCGGAACCACAGGGAGTTCTATTTAATGGCACAATATAATCCATATGACTTTAAATGGGTAATTAACGCTAATGGTGATTTTGATTTAAGCATTAAAGATGGCGTAGTTGAAATGGAAGAAGGTATTAGACCAGCTATTTTGAACTCGCTATTTTGCGATGCACGAAATGCAAGCGGTTCACAAAGAGTAGCCCACGAAAGAAGAGGTTGGTTTGGAAGCATCTTGCCTTTTTATAACAAAGAAGTGGGTTCACAGTTATGGACGCTAGAACAGAAGCGTATGACGGAAGATACTAGAAATTTACTCGTGTCATATCTGCAAGAAGCCCTTAAATGGATGGTAGATTTGGGTTTAATTAGTAAACCGCCTATTATAACTGGAATCAGTACCGAAGGCGGTAAAATAACAGTATATGTTAAAATAGAAACAGAAACGTTTACTATCTCTTTATAGGAGGGCGACCTTGGATATTCCACATGAAGCAAGGTTTGGGGATAAGACGACCTTCTCTTTCGCACTCCTGAACCCAAATAATACAGCAATAAAATTAACCACAGACCCTGTAACGTTCACTTTAACAGAAAACGGCGTTACGGTTCTTACACTAAGTACGGCTACACCTAATAGTAACGTATCTAAAGACGCAAGTCAAGGTACTTATAAATTTACAATAGATACATCAATATTAAATAAGAAGAAATTCTATAGATACCATATTAAATACGGCGATGTATTGACCAGTAGAGGGGAGCTAAGACTCTTATGATTTTTATCAAAAACCCTCAAGAAGGTTTACCATTTAACCCTTATTTATCTCCAGATGGGCAAGTAAAACTATTATTCTGGATACCACAGACCGTAGCAGTAGGTGGAGAAGAACCGCCTCCATCGAGCATAGGCGTAGCCTCTAATGGTTTTGGTCTACTTTTCACTACAGGAAGGGGCTAATAAATGCCTAACAATCAAGGATTTTTAACAGGAACAGGCGGAGCAGCTTCTGCTTACACCGTAGGGGCATCAGATGTCGGAGCTGGTGTATTAGCACAACAAATGCACCCAATGTACTTCGATTCTGCAACTAACACATGGAAGACGGTTAATACCAATGACCGATTACCAGTAGCTATCGCTGGTGTAGCAACCGCCGCAAACCAAGCGACTGGTAACACCTCTTTAGCTTCGGTAGATGGCAAATTAACTACAACCACGGTCGGTAGCGTGGTAAGATTAAATACTACCTTAGCAAGCTCTGGAACAACAGGAACGGCAGCACCTACGGTTGCTAACCTTTATGCAGGCACGGATGGCACCAACCTTCGTGCTATTAGCACTGATTCTTCTGGACGGCAAAGGGTTGTATTAGACTCACAGGTTTTACCAGCTTCTGGCGGAAACCTTGCTATAGGCGTAACACCAACTGCTACCCAAGTTACTGGCACAGGTACTGCAACACAGTTTATCACGCTTCAAAACTCTTATGCTAGTGCTAGTTACTTATACTACGGCTTTTCTTCTGGTACTGCAACACCTGCCACAGGTTTAGAGTTAAAAGTGGGCGACATCGTGAACCTACCATTATCTGCTGCGACTTCTTTATGGCTTTCAGCAAACTTAGGTTCCAGTGCAACCGCTAAAATCGGATGGATGTAATATATGTTTTCAAACCAACGAATCTTCTTCACACGTAGAGGAAAATCGTCGGCTTCTGTAAGTTCCCTTGATGGTATTATGGCTTACTGGAACGTAAACGACAGCTCTACGATAACATCACAATTGAACACTAACTTTACAAGTGCAAATGTTAATACGACTTCTGGCAACATTGCACTTAACTTAGGGTTTACTTATACAGCACCAAATACTGAAAGTGCTGGGGTTGCTAGAGTCGGTACACCTGTTTATTTTAGTTCTACTGGTACACTACCTTCTATTGTGGGAGGCGGTACACTACAACCTAATACACGCTACTATGCTATTAGCAACGCAGCAGGCACAGAAACTGAACTATACCCTGAAAATAACACGACAGATACCATACCGCTAAAGCGGTATGTACCCTATGAAAACGTGTTAAAGTGTGTAAACCTTTACGCTGGTATCCAGAAGATTATGCTGTCATCTGGTGGTTCTGGCACTCATACAATAAGTACTAATCCTTTATGTGGTAGAGTACCTAACCAGATTTCAGAATTTAACACACCGTTAGAAACAACTGACACAAACCCAAATGCTCGAATAGAGGTATTGACTGATGCACAGGGTAAAAAGTACCTAAACTTTGCAGGCAACCTAGCAAAAATAACCAGTGCAACAGCTGTAAATGGGCAAGGCATTGGTAAGAAAATAGAAGCCTCATTTTTGGAAAGCGGTGGTAAAGTACCATTCCAACAAAGATGGGGTAATAAGCGTTATGCAGTAATGAGTAATGCATGCTATGTAGACGATGAACCTATTTTCGATTTAAGAAAAGCTATCGTAATTCCGCCAACCTCTGGAACTTATACTCAGACCCAAACTGGTACATACACGCAAAACACCACAACAGTAACAATAACATTACCACAACATGGATTGTTAGCGTCTACAGGACACCAAATTACAATCACCTCTGCTACTGGTACACCTGCCACACCGACAGGGACATTCAACATAACAGCGGTCTCAACAGATACTATTACTTATACTACAAGTAACTCTCAAACAGCAAGCGGTAGTATAACATTTAACGGTAGAGCGGTAGTCGTTACAGCGACTAACCACGGCTTAATTTCTGGACAACAGATAAATGTTACATCTACGACTGGGTCTCCTTCTACACCTACAGGATTATTTACTGTAGGACAAGTGCGTGGAGATAACGTTTATACCTATATTGCAGCAGCAATTCAGGCTTCTAGTGGTAACATCACGTTTGATAACTGTACTATCAACGCAAGTACAGGTGTGTTTACAACCATAGGCGGACATGGATTTCCTGTTGGAACAACAACTAATGGTTTTACAGAAGTAACTATTACCAAAGCGAGTACAAGTACACTACCTAATGGATTAAATGTTTATAACGGATTAACCACTCCTAGCCGTAATACCGTTTGGTTACGGGGTATTTCGAGTACCACTTTCTCATTACATCCAACATACGCTGATTGTAAAGCTAACACAAATGCCTACACATACACTACTGGCACTGGCACTGGTACAGGTGAGTTTTATATCGGAATGTACGCTGGTTTCACAAGTAAGCCAGAAGAACATTACTTCTCCAGCTTAGACTTTCCGTTGCAGTGGGCTTCTGGCAGTTTAAACGGCACTGGTGCACAGCGGTTTATGAACCAAACAATAAACACTGGTATGTACGCAAGTGGTTTGCACGGCATCACTAACGCAGAAATTGTAGCTATGGGAAGCACATATGGTCTAGGCGGTCAAAGCGGTTTATGTGCCTCTGTATCCAAAGCTATTGCTGGAATGTTTGTAACAGGTGCCACAGGTAAAGATGGTGCACTTGTTGTTACCACTCTACCATTAGCATCCTACCCAGTTAAAATTTATATGTCTCCTAATGCGGTGTATCCTTATTGTACAACACTAGGTAGACGCTTAACTAATTCAGACACCTTCTGGGGAGTACCATACCCATCTGGAGGTTCTACGAGAGGCTGGTTGTTCCAAAACAAAGCGGATGCAGATGCTTTCGTGGCTACAAACCCAACCGTCTCTAGCAACCCATCCAATGCTTTAGTTTTAGATAATGCCCAATATGATTTCAGTAACCCATCAGCGAACAACGGCTTCTATGGTCAATTCTGTTGGTACATGGGTAATGATAGTGGTTTGCTTGGTACAAGCAACGTTATACCAGCACACACAATTATGCCAATTATACCAATACGCAAGAAAGTTGTATTAACCACTATTCTTGATTTGAATAACCAAGATACAACAGCGTTAAAAACTTGTGGTGTACAATGTAGTAGTGCTGATGTAGCTACTACTTATACAGTAACTGTCAATGGGACACCTTTTTCTCATACCACGGTACCGACGTGTAATGGGACGTATGTTCAAAATCAATCTGGTACATACTCACAAAGCGGTACAACAGTAACAGTAACTAAAGCATCTCACGGTTTTAGTGTATCTCAGTCTGTAATAGTAACAGCTTCTGATGGTACAGCGTTAGGGACATTCACCATTGCTACAGTACCTACGACGAGTACATTTACTTACACATCCAGCTCTAGTTTAACATCTAGTGGGAACATTACTTTTAGTGGCAAACTTGTTACAGCAACTATTACTGGACATGGTTTGACTACTGGAAGACAGGTAGTAGTAACCGCCTCTACTGGTGGTACACCAACAGGGACATTTACAGGAACAGTTGTAGATGCTAACACTATAACCTACACAACAAGCGGTTCCAACGCTATTAACTCGGGTAATATAACCCTACATGATGCTACTACTACAAACGTATTGGATGCGTTAGTAACGAACATAAGCGTATCAGGTACAGGAGAGGGTAGAAAAACATCTACCATGATGCACATTTGGTCTACTAGCACCACTGGAACATTTAGTTTAAGCGTTTCTTCTAACTTAACCATTAGAACAATGATTCGCTATAAGCTATTTGTCAATACAACCCAAATTACCACAGGATGGGAAGATTACAACAACAGTGATATTCGATACACTGAACTATTAGACCCAGCAAATATCGCTAATGCACCATGCCAAGTTTTGTACGGTTCACCTGCTCAACCGCACGTTGGATATATTGGAAGATTGTATGGGGCGTTATTAGCGGCAACTAATACAAACCCAGAAGCGGCACTAGTAAATGATATAATCCCTACACTAATGACCGAATATGCTATTACAGCATAAGAAAGGAAAACATATGAGTTTTGTAGATAAATTAAAAAGTTTTGTAGAGGCATCCAGAGCGGGATTCTTCATCTCATTGTTAGTTAAAGAGATTCGTAAACAAGTAGATGTAAACGGCGACGGTAAAGTAGAAGTAGCCGAAGTACTGGAAAAATTACCAACCGATATGCTTTTGAAATATGGTGGTGAGTTCATTTCTAAAGTTGTTCCTTTATTAGTACCTATTGTAAAACTAGTACAAGCAGAAGTAGCTCAACGAAACAAAGTCTAATCTATTCCTTATTGATTTAGGGAGTATTAGTAGTACCACTCTGCTATTACTCCCTTTTATTTTAACTAAAAGAGGTATTATCATGGGGATGTGGGAAGCTCTGGTAAAAGTAATAGAGGTATTATCTATGGGAGGCGGACTAACGCTTGTATTAGCAGTATTGTTAATTGTGGCGGTACTAATCTGGTTGGCAGCAATTAAATACGGTATACCCCACTTACAATTAGTGGCTGTTACCTTAGAAGGCATCAAAACTGAATTAGCACATATTTCTGAAAACCAAAAAGAAACCAATACGAAGCTAAGCGAACTCTACAAACAATTTACAGATTTAAACGTCCGTGTAGCAGTTATTGAGCAAGCTAGAAAAAAGTAGGCGTACTATGGGACTAAGAATATGGGAATCGCCTACCATAAAGATTAAGCCGATAATAAAGAACAAAGCGATTCTAAGAAAAGGCTTGACAAATTTAAAAAAAGATGTTAAAATGTCTATAAGCCTCAACATTATAAGAGAAATACCATGTGAAGTTGAGGTTTATTATAATAATAAGATTATTGGAACACTTGGGGAAGACGATAACACAATTTATCTCTACAATCCAAAGAACAATAAACTGAAATTGACATTCGTGGTCATAGTAGAACCAGAATATAGTTATGATTGCTATAGAGACCATGAAGTGATAATTGATTACATTACCATACGACAAGTGCAGTAAGAGGGTATATGGCTTTTGAAATAAATAGAACAATACAACAGCTAGGTAGTAGCTTGTTGGGCATTATGGCGGCTACTGTTAGTACCATTGATGTAGGTAAACCGCAGGCGGTAACGCAGATTTTAGCATCTCTTGCCCCAGAACTTTTACAGCTTGACAAACTGATAGAATCTGTGTATGACCAGAAAACGCCTATTACCTGTACAGGCGAACAGCTAGACTTCTGGGGGACACTTAAAAGTACACCGAGAAAGCGTGCTAGTAGTTCCGCTGGGTTTTTAATCATAACAGGCGTGAGCGGAGCAACAGTTCCAGCAAACACGTTTTTCACCGTAAACGGTGTGGAATATAAAAACATTGCCAGTCAGGCGTTATCAACTGTAACCACGCCTTTTACATCAGTAGCTATACAAGATTCTATCGCAACATTAACAGGCGTGTCAACAGCTAACTTAGCTACTGGCATGACGGTAACTGTAAGTGGTAGCAGTATCACAGCGGTAAATGGAGTAAAGAAGATTGCGGTGTTAAGCCCAACTTCTATTTCGTTTAGCGTAACCACCTCTAATTTATCTACGACGACTTCTGCTTCTACGGTAACGTATGTAGGAGCCAGCATTCCTGTAATTTCCACAGACGTTGGCGAAATTACCAACCAACCAGCGTATTCACCTGTAGAACTTGTAGATGAGCTAACCAACGTTGATAGCAAAGGGTTTGTGGGCGTAGGGGCTTTAGTAGGCGGTTCAGAAGAAGAAACAGATGATTTATACCGAAGAAAGGTAATTCAGGCGTGGCAAGCAAATACCGCCTTGTTTGACCCAGACACGATTGCCGACTTAGTACTTAGAACACCTAACGTAGAACAAGCCATAGTTGCACGGACTACACCGAATGTAGGAGATGTTACTGTATACGTTTTAAAGGCGGGTTCTGGTTCCTTTACACCGACCGAATTAAATGATATGCGTGAAACGGTTTTTACTATCGCACCGCCTAATACTCCTATTGAATCAATCTATATTGAACCTGTTACCCCTGTAGTAGTCAACATTACTATACAGAATGTAGTTCCGAATACACCTTCGATGAAGGCGGCGATTGTTAGTGAAATTGAGGCGTTACTTGCTTCAATCAAAATACCTAACAGAGACTTATTGAAAGAGGCGGTAGAGGCGGCTATCTATAGTGCAGTAGATTATAGTTCGATTAACTTAGAAGAATCTATTAGCGGTATTGCTTACAATAAGATTGAATCTGCAACATTAGTATCCCCTTCAAGCAACGTAGTTATTAGCCCTAACCAGATTGCGGTATTAGGGACTGTAACATTCATATAGGCGGCTTATGAAATTCAAAACTTTAGATGAAATCTTTTATTCAATAGTATCAAGCCTACCGCAAGGAAGGTTATTTAAAGGTGCAAAAAATAAAGACTCTGTACTAGGTTCTATTATTTACGGCTTAGCTAAGTGTATTAACTTAATTCAAGTTCATGCCCAAGAGCTTTATAAAGAGCTGACCATAAGACAAGCAACCCATTCTTTACCAGATTGGGAACTATTCTTAGGCATTTACAATAACTGTTCACTGCCTGTTATAGGAACAATAGAAGATAGGCGTGCTAGGCTTATTGCGAAATTACAGGCGGACAACCCACAAACAGCGGAGGACTTTCTAGCGTTAATACAAGGACTAGGGTTTAATGCTAGATTGCAACCAGCGGCGAGCGTTTATTCGCCAATGACATTCCCTATGACGTTCCCACTAGTGTTTAGCAGTGAGGCACGATTTACAGTTATCATACATTTAAATGCTACCGAGTATGCTCAAGACAATAGCTTCCTTTACTGCATTTTGAATCAATACTTACCAGCCAATGTAGTAGCAGTTACATACGAAACACCTGATAGTATGCCTGTAAATACTAGAGGCGAAAACTCATTTACTTATTAAGAAAAGGATATAAAATGGATATACCAATAAAAAAGAACCACACAGACCCAACAGCAACTGTAAACGAGTTTCAGTTCACCGCAGAGGAATTCAATCAGTTACGGTCTGAAAGAGCGTTTGGTTTAATATCAGGGCTCAAACACTTAGAGGCAACACCTACCACCTTTACCATTACGAAAGGGATGGCACACGACGCTTCATACCTAAGTTATACAGGACTAGTGCCAAATGTTATTAGACTATCTGCTAATATAACTAAGAGCATTTCATCCGCTTGGACAGCGGGCAACGGAGGTGGAGCTTTAGTTTCAGGGACGGCATTAACAGCTAACACGTGGTACTATGTCTATGTTATAGGCTCAGCTGATAATACCTTAAATGATGTCTGCGTCTCACACATAAACGGTACACCGTCATTACCTGCTGGGTACACACGACATAGGTTAGTAGGCGTGCTTAGAACAAACATCTCTAAAAACATAGAAGGGTTTTACCAAATTGGGGAAGGCAACAATAGAACGTATTATTGGAGAGAGCCTAGATTTGAATTATCAGCCTCAGGAGGTGCATTTAACCTGCCACTAACTTTGTCGTTTGTACCGCCAATAGAGAGAAAAATAGTTACATTACACATACGTCGTGCAGGGTCTACCAGCGGTGGGCAACAGGCTTTCGTATGGTCTGAATCCTTGTATGGGACTACATTGTCTACCGCTTTTTACATGATGCTAAGCGGAGTAGGCGGAGACACTACTGATATATCACATCGGTTTAGTATAGCAATGCCCGCAAACAATTTGGCAAGATATTTTATAACCTCATCTGCTTCATATAGCATACAAACAGATTCATACACTGTAGAACTTTAAGGAGGAAATATGCTTTTTTTAGAATTAGATAACGATGGAAACCCTATCGCAGAATACGGCGGTGCACAACCAGATAATGAGAACGTCGGGCTATTCCCAGAAACATCAGAAAAAGCTATTGCGTGGCGTGCGTTAAAAGCTAGGGAGAGGCAAACAGACGAGGTAAAACTCTCCTTACTGACTAAGTACGCTGAAGTCTTAGGGATTCTAATGACGGCAGGGGACTATGAGAAAGCGGCGTACTTCTCTAATACAAAAGGTTTAATACTAGACCTACTCTCTTACAATAATATAGCGGGTGTTAGAGCAGTTATAGACAGCGTCCCCGTTTCACCAGAGTCAGAGGAACTTAAGAGCGAAATGCTTGCACTACTTGATTCAGTGTTATAGCTTAGATACAATATAGTAGAATTGGGGCGAAAGCCCCATTTTTTTTTTTTTAATAAACACTTGACAACAACGGTAAACTATGCTATTATGTATACATAGCTAATGAAGGAGGGAATAAATGGTTTCAGCAGTAGATATTATTTCTAAGTTTGCATTACAGCGGACTAAAAAGTTTCCAGATACACCAGATACGATAGCTAATACAGCACAGTGGAGCCAAATATCGGCGGCTATTCGTGGAATCAATTCAATTAACGCTTTTCTAAATAGTAAAGGTATAGAGTTTGGTTATATTCTTGATACGTTTTTTGAACAAGTGATTTATTATGCGTTAGAAGACTGGCATGAATTTGAACAGGCGTATCTACCAAAAGGTTATAAAACATCAGAATACCCAAACATCAAATCTTTCTGTAATTGTTTGAAAGGGGTAATATATTATGAGAAAGAGAAGGTAGGAATGGGATGCAAATAGTACTGTCAGCTTTGGGAGATTTACAAGATTTCTATAATATCCCTGTAGAACTGTTAGATGACGAATCAAAAAAATTATACCAGCATTGTAAAAACTTTAAAGACGAGTATGGTAAATTTCCTGCTCTTCAAACACTATTAGAAGATGGTTTTAACGTTAAAGAACCACCAGAACAATTTGCTTACTACTTTAGACAACTGGTGAAGCAGAGCATTCTAGGAGAAGCGGAACGCCTTATTACAGGTTTTTCAGAGGCTGTAGCGTTAAATGACGCTGACCTATTCTATAAGAAGGTAGAAGAAATCTATAATAAGTGTACAAACATTAAGGCTGTTGGTGTAGAACACCGCCCTTATGTAGCAGGAAGCGAGAACTATTTTTTAGACCTTGAAAGAGAGGCGTTATCCCCAGCGGCGGTATCCACAGGTATTGAAGCGATTGATAAGGCAACTTCAGGCGGATTCAGAAGAAGTGAGATTTATACGATTGCTGGGGCAGAAAAAAGCGGTAAAACATCGGTTCTAACTTTTATGGCAACACAGGCAAGAGCAGAAGGTAAACGAGTACTATTCCTTTCGTGCGAGAGAGATAAAAGTTCTGTAAACCGCCTCGTTCTATCAATTCTTTCTAATACACCGCCAGAGATTTTAGAGCGAGTAAATCCACCGCTTACAGAAGAACAGAAACGGCGAGTAATTTCAGCAAACAAGATTCTTAAACCAGAGGAGGAGAATGGTTTTACCATCATCCATCCACGCGAACAGGCGACACCAAGCTGGCTAATCCCATATCTTGTTAAACGAAAACCAGAAATCCTTTTCATTGACTCTATCTATATGATGTCTTCTGACGGTAAATCTAACTCGAAGTATACCAACCCAACAGAGGAAGTAAAACAACTCATTCAACAACTTAAGGTTATCTCACTTACATTCGATATTCCGATTGTAGTAAGCACACAGTTGAACAGAGAGTTTGCTTTATCAGACGCAGGTAAGTGGGCGGATAAGATTTATGGTAGTGCGGTATACGCCCAGTATAGTGCGTTCTGTTTGTGCCTAGCCAAAGATAAGGCGGCACCAGATATGATTATTGCGTCTCTGGAAAAAACAAGATATACTAGCGGCGAACCATTAGAGCCTTTTAAAATCATACATAGCCCACTGGAGAGTCAGCAACGTTTCAATTTTAAATACGGCGGTAAATACGAAATACCAACAAAAAGCAAAACAGCATCTTTCAAACCATTCCAATAAAAGGAGTATTTAAATGCCTATAGTAAAAAGAACTACAACCACAACTACCGTAACTACAGAACTATTTGACGATGAGTATGGCGAAGGTACTAGGTATAACGAAACAGAGATATTAGACTATGACGATAGCGATGATTTTGAGGTAGAATATACTACCGATACTAATAATGTAGCAGAGGACGTAGAAGAAGAAGAAGAAGTAGACCTTTTGGAAGCAGTGTTTGAAAAATGGAATAATCTACGTAGACCAAAGAAGTATAAAACGCCGAAACCACCAACTTTTCTACAAGTATTAGACCATATGTTTACCCTATTTAGCGGTGAATACTTTGGAGAAGAGCTTTTATCGTACTTGTTTATTAGAACTTTATTTATCACTGATAAAACGCTTAAGAAACCTGTTGATGGAACAAAGCGGTTACTACAAATTTTATGGGACAATATGGAGTATGCGACTCAAGAAAATACCGTTGGCATTATAATTGACCCAAAAACTAATCCAAAATTAGATTTATACGAGTATCAAAACTATGCGACGCAGGTGATTGAATCATGCCATTCAAAGTCTGGTTGTACTCTTGACTATAGGATGTTTATGCCAGTGGAGAGTAGGCCAGAAGCTACCGTTACACAACACAAACAGGCGATGATTGATGGAGCATTTGATTTTGCCTTAACCATCGCAAAAGATAAACTGATGCCAGCAAAAATGATTGCTATGGGTAGTTTAAGCCGTTTTATTTTAAACTGGAATGAAGAGCGGTATTCGCAAGACGTCTGGTATAAGGGTTATTCTTATTATTCTTATGCTGAAACATCAGGCGTTAATGCAATTATCCAAGACCATAAAGCACACAAAGGTTTGATGTATACATTAAAGGCGTTACAAATTAAAGAACGCCCGCCTCTAAAGTATCAATGGGTTACTGACATCCAATTTATTATCGATAAGCATTATGAAATGTTGGTAATAGACACGGAGACAACTGGTCTTCTTATCAATAACCCAGATGTATACCCTTTATGTATGCAGATTGCGGTTGATGCAACAACGGCGTACGCCATTCCATTGAGAGCTGACTATTACCCAGAATTGAAGCGAGACCAAGAAAAGTTACTAGAACAAGTAAGAACACTTGCAAAAGGTAGTACTAGGTTCGTTGGGCATAACATTAAGTTTGACTTGCATATGTTAGACCAGCTTGGCATTACGTTTTCAAACGTTGATGATACGATGGTTATGGGGCATATTCTGAATACTGATAACACATCAAATTTGAACGATAGTGTTAAAGAACATTGTGGTGCAGAGTATTTTGGTTTAAATGATGAACTTGAAAAAGTCATTGACAAATCAGATATGGTAAACCTTGATAAAGAAATGATGCTACAGTACAGCTGTAATGACGTAGTTATGACTTACGTTTTGTACGAGGCGTTGCAAAAACAACTGGAATACAGACCCAGCGAAGCTAGAATCTACAACGACATTCATAGACCAGCGTTAATCACACTTGCTTACTGCGTAGAAAAAGTAGGTCAGGATATTACGCCCGCTTGGGATGCAGGGGTAAAAGAGCTTGAGCAAATGGCGGATAATGAGTTTGCTACGATGGTAAGCCTACTACCAGACAGTGTAATTGAGAAGTACGGCGACGATATTTTAAAGGAATCAACTTGGTCTAAAGTAGCCACTAAGAAGGATATTCTTTTTGGAAAAGACGGGTTTGCCTTACCAGAGAAAGTATTTACTAAATCTGGCGAAGTAAGCCTTAATGTAAAAAAACATTTAAGCAAACATAAAGGCGAATTTATTGAGTCTTATTCACGTCTAGCTAGTATCAAGCACTCTCTTAACACAATGGTTTCCTACAAGGAAAAGTTTATTAGGAATAACAAACTAACGCCTACCTATAACCTAGCTGGAACCGCTACTTTACGGTTATCTAGTGCAAACCCTAACGCACAAAACTACCCAGCACATGGTGATGTTGGTAAAGTATTTAAGAAGGCGTTAGCGTGTGAAGAAGGATATTTATATCTAAAGATAGACATCAGCCAGATGGAACTTCGTCTAGCGGCGTGTTTAGCTAACTGTAAGGCGGCTATCAACGCCTACCTAACAGAGGGAGACTTACACATTGCAACAGCTGCTATGCTACTTTCTAAAACTATTGAAGAGTTCAAATTATTACATAAATCTGAGCAAAAGGCGGCTCGTCAAAATGCCAAAGGCGTAAACTTCGGATTGGTATATGGCGGACAAGCTAAGATGTTAAAAGAGTACTTAGAACTTACCTATGGTATTATTGTAACGCTTGAAGAAGCAGAAGATATGCGAGACAAGTTTTTTAAGACTTACCCTGAATTTCTGAAATATGCCGAGAAAAACAGGCGGTTTGTAAAAAAACATGGATATATATTAGGTATGGCAGGAAACAGATATGACCTTCCAAACGTATATTCGCCAGATGGTAGGGTGTCTTCAAATGCAGTAAACGCATCTATTAACTACCCAATTCAAGGAATCGGTGGACTAATTGGTATCATGTATCTAAACATGGTTAGAGAGTATGCTGAAAGCGTGAACGCACCTAATGCAATCATTCCTATTAACAATACGCATGATAGTGTTACTGTAAAGATTAAAGAAACACATTTAGAACACGTTAAACCGATTATTAGGATGTTAGAAGAAGATATTAACTGGTCTACTTTTGGCGTTGAAATGAACGTACCGTGGAAAGTAGAAGCACTCATAGGCAAAGACCTTTACAACATGGAGTTAGTGGAATTATAATGATGAGCTGGGAAGAAGTAATCAACCCTTTTACCTTCATGGAAGGTTTAGGGCAATCAAAAGTCAATAAGAAACTTATTGAAGGTTATAGTGCTACGATGCCTTTATTTAAACATAGTAGTGGTGAGGCGTTCCTCCAATATGATTATCCAACCCTAGAAACAGAGTCAGTGGTTTTTGTATACCTAATCTGCAAGGATGTAACATCAGCCTTACCTCATCTAGTACACATCAATGAATCTGTAGATGTCGATATAGATAACATTATTGTTACAATTCAGGAGGCAGACCCTCCTATACGAAAGAATAATACCCCACTTGCTATTAGAAGAAAGCGGAGGTTTTTCAAACCATGAGATTTAGAAACTTGCTGGACATTCTAGGCGTTGATGATAGACACGTTAAGCATCAGGAATACGGCGGTGTCAATATACCATGCCCATTTGCTTCAGTAACTCATGATACACCTTTTGATGAAAAAAAGCGGTTTGGGATTAAGGAAAACGGCGTGTACCACTGCCATAGATGCCATGAAAAAGGACATATTAGTTTCTTATTAGACCGACTAACAAAGGTAGTAGGCACAGAATACACGATTCAAGATAAGGTTTCTATCATTAAAGGGCTATTAACAAGAAGCAACACGGTAGAACCAGTAAAACAGCGAACAACTACTGTAGAAGATATTAAAAAAGCTCCTTATATAATGCTTAACAAACGTAAACAAAAGCCAAGCGTTTTTATTGAGTATTTGCAAAGCAGAGGTGTTACGATTGAAGCAGCAGACAGGCTTGGGCTTTCATACGACGAAGACCTACACGGCGTAAAGTTTCCATTTTTTGATAGAGACAATAAATACGTGGGGTACGCTGTAAGACGTTTAAACCCTTCAGGCGGACAACCTAAGGTACATAATGAAGTAGATACAGGAGCTTTAGTATACAATTTAAGCCCAGTAGATAAGACCAAACCTATTTTTCTGCTAGAAGGTTTAATGGGCGTAGCAAGAGCTATTAGCCACGGAGCAGGTGAGTTTTTTAACGTAGGGGCATTGTGTGGCTCCAGTATCAGCACACAACAATTAGAACAAATAGTAAAGGAGGATTTATCTGTCTTTCTATATTTAGATAACGATAGTGCGGGACTACTAGGGACAGTTAATGTAGCGACCGCCTTAAAAGGTAAAGCACCTGTGCTTTTACCAGAACACATTGGTGATATTGATACCTTAACTTACGACGATTTTAAAACAATTAGAGAACAGGCGTTGCCCTGCGATTATACAGAAAAGAGAAACAAAACATGGAACTCCAAAAATTCACACCAAAACCACGTAGCCTAAGCGAAATCCAAGATAATGCAAGACAACAAAAAACAGTGTTCTACAATCAGTCTAAAAGACCTGAAGATTATGGAAACATTATACCCTTCAAACATATCCTCTCTGTCAGCCAAAAGAAAACAACAGATGAACAACGTATGTTAAATCCCCACATTGTAGACGCTGTAGTATTATCTGAGCATCCTTATGTTGTTTCAGATGTCCCATTCCGTGAAGACTCCTTACCAGTGTTGGACGTTATGGAAATTAGATTGACGCACCCCAGCTATGGCACCTATAAAACCAAAGACGGTAAAAACGTACCAATTATTCACAAAGTACAATTCGTAAGCTCGTCAACGTACACAGGAGAGCCAGATGAAACTTTATTGATGTTATCGGCGTTCTTAGGGCAACACAGAGACATCGTTACATCTTTTACGACTAAACACTATTGTGCTATCAACGTACTCGACATCACGAAACGATATTACTACAAAAAGTTAGACGAAAAAGGTGCGGATGGAAAACCTAAAAGAGAGCTAACAGAGCTATCCCCATCTCGTAGGTGGCTGCTCCTTGACTTTACTAATAAGCAAAATCAGGCGGATTCCCAAATTAAAGAAGGTTTAGAGACAGTCTATGAGTCGAAAGGTACTATTAAACACCTTAAAATCAATCTGAGCAGAAATGAAGGCTCAAAAGATGTTAATGGTATGCTTAGCAACAAAGTAGTAGGCAATCCTCAATTCCTAACTGAAGAAGAAATCGCTAGTTATCGAGTTCCAGAAGGTGAAGAAATTAAAGGGCATGACGGTAACCCATTACCTGCTGATTGGCGTACTACACCTATTAGCTTCTTCGATATGTTCAAACCAATTACGCCAGAACAGGCGGAAGCCTTCCGTGATTACATTGAATCCTTAGTTGGAGCCTAGTATGAAATTAACCAATAACGCCGAGATGACTCTTAGACCTTCTGGAAGTCTATCTCTTGATGATATTTCTACGCCTTTATTAGGTGGATTAAAGATTTTATCAGACAAACGGCTACTGGTTAAGGAAAGAGACTGGCAAACAGGCGTGGTCAGTACAAGAGAATTGTACACAGTTAAAGGGGATAAGCTAATTATCCCCTTGGCTTACGCCTTGACCAACAATTTAGCACCAAGTTTTGATGACCTTAGAGAAGATACGAGGTTCACCAACCCTTTACCTAAAGCCCCAGACCTTAACCATGCAAAAGCTAGTGAGCAACAACGTAAGGCTGTACCAGAGCTGTTATCGGCAATAGATAGCGGAAAGACCCGCTTTATTTTAAAAATGGCGGTTGGAACTGGTAAGACCTCTATCCCTTTCCACTTAATGGCGAAACACCAATTAAGAACCTTAATAATAGTTGACAGATTGACGCTTGCTAATCAGTTTATCAAGTTCGGTAAAGAAGAGTGCGGCATCGACGTTGGGTTTATTGGAGCAGGTGAATTTAGGGAGGGTGAGCATTGTACAGTGGCTATGGTGCAAACACTTATGAACCGTGAAGAACCACTAAAAGGTTATGGCTTATGTGTGGTAGATGAAGCGGATGCTATGGTTGCCAGTAAAATGGCACATTCCATGCAGGCGTGTTGGGCAAAGTATTACATTGCAATGTCGGCGACAGCCTCCCCTTTCAAACTTCCTATCTTAATGGCGTATTGTGGCGAACACATCATTGAAACTGAAAACAAACCACAACCTGCCACCATTAAAGTAGTTAGGTTTAATTACGATAAGCGGGTTAATGAGTACGTAAGTAAGTACATTATACCTACTAATAAAAGGCGTGTCAAGTATTTAACCAAATTAGCGAAAGAGTTACACGATAAAGGTAGGAATGTCTTGGTATGTGGCTCGGCGGTAAAACTCTTAGATTCTTTCTACGATGAATTTACTTCCTTAAAGCCAGAGGTCAACATTCTAAAACTTTATGATGCGAAGAAAAATAAAATTGCTAACAACGCTCAAACAGCAAATCAAGACACATCTTTTGTTATGGGGTCGTATGCGGCGATAACACGTGGTCTATCTATTGACCATTTGGATACACTGATTACGCTGGATATGGTAACTAATTTAGACCAGCTTACAGGGCGTGTACGTAGACCTTGCGTAGGTAAACCAGAGGCGTTGATTTACTATGTTGTTGACAAAGGATGTTATCCGCCCAATGAAGCAATACAGATGAGAAAACTAAGCAATCTTGTTTCAGTAGATAAGTCTATAACGCTTGATAAAGACGATATAGAAGTGAACATGAAAGACGGCGGTAATGATTTCAGCTTTAACGTATACTGCTAACGTAATGACATATGAAGAGGCGGACAAACTAACAGGTTACGCAAATATACCAAGCGTATTTTATGACCATTTAACAGGTATATACTTTTTGGAAAGGAAGTATGCGTCTTGGAAAAACATTACACGAATAGCAGGTATTAACAAACCAAATTATAACAAAGGCACATATTGTCATCAACAGGTACAGCTACTAACGGAGTTCAAGTATTTACCGTCTCCAAGGTTTTCTAAGGTAACTAACAAGAATGAATATCAGCGGTGTCCGCCGTTATGTTACGTAGGCGAACAGATAGATTCTATGATTAACCAGTTTAACAAAGGTAGACACTTACACGATAAGTATTATAGACCTATGCCTTATGGGGAATCTTGGGATATTGAAGTGGAAAACGCCGCATCAGAATTGTTAGCAAGAGTAGAACACGTTGATTCCATAAAAGCGGCGGTACGAACGGTGTTAGACATAGAACGACGCTACATAGCAACCCAACATAGACAATATGACGATGAGGGAATATATTATGAGTAAAGAGAAAAAGAATAATGGACTACTTGCTAAATTTGTTGACAGTCTACCTTCAGAAAGTAGGAAATATGTTCCTACAGGCTGTTTTACACTGGATATGGCACTATGTGGAGGGATTACTGAAGACACTATTACCGTAGTGTCTGGGGAATCTGGGAGCTATAAGAGCGGCGTTACTAGAGCATTGGTAAAGAACTACCAAGATAAGTACCCTACAAGACATATTCTAATAATTGACACAGAACAGGCGTTTGACCCAGAGTATTATAAAGACGCAGGCGTTAAGAACATCTTCACTGGCGACGAGTCTAGTATGGAAGAAGGTTATGGATGGGTAATTCCGCAACGGCTTAACAACGCAGAATTGATTGAAGAAGTACTGACTGTAAATATCCCAGAGACTCCAGAGTTATTTAACAACCTAGGGTTACTAGTTATAGATTCTGTTTCAGCTATCCTATCTAGTAAAGAGTTGGACAGCGAAATAGGTAAGACGATGGTAGCACCACGTGCTATGGCGGTAACAAAATTATGTAACTGGTCTGGCGTTGTCAATTCTATGAGAAGCGAACGCACATTTCCTATTACAACGGTTTTTACAGCCCATCTAAGACTTAAAGCTATCGGCGGTATGGTTATGGGAGACCCTATGACTGAAGACTTACCACGCCGTGGGGGATATATTGCACAAAACATAATCCGCCTTAAATCATTAAAAGACCCAGCAAAGCAACATATGAGTTCTAAGACTGCACAGGCGGAATCGGCGTTGGTAACAGGCGGCTTCACGATTAAGAAACTACGTCAAGACTCTAAAGAGCTTATTGCAGAATTTGCCATTCAACGCAACGGCGAAACCAAGAACACATTCTATAATGCGTTAAGTGTTTATGCAAGAGCTAAGGAGTTTGGATTCCTAGGGACTCAAGGTAAAACCCCAATTCATTACCCAGAAGTTTCTTTCCGTATTATTGAAGATACGAAGAAGTGGTTGGAAGAAAACCCAGATATTTTGCGGTTCTATTATAACTTGTGTATTGCTAAAGTAAGGGAAGAGTTAGGGATGAAACCAGTTCCTGACGATAACTACTTGTACGGAGAATTTACTGAAACGCCTCCGCCTTATGACCCCAACGCTCCAAAAGAAGAGAAAGCAAACACTAAGAGCTTACAAGACTTCTTAGGTAGTCAAACACGTGAAACCGTAAGTAAAGTAACGCAGTTTATCCCAAGAACAACGGTGGAAGAAGGGCCAGAAGAGAGAACGTTCGCTTCTGTGGAAGAAAGAGAGCGGTATATCGAAGAGTGTGCCAGAGCAGGAGGGATGGATGTCTAAACTACCTTATAGTAGAAGTTCAGCCTATCAGAAGAAAACAAAAGATGCTAAACCAGAACCTTATTGGAAAAAACAAGAAGCGTCAACGGCGAAGGGGTTAAGTGGAAAACTTACCCCTTGCTCTGGGAGTAAGAGCATAAAAGGCGATGTAATGACATCTTCATGCAGAATAGAATGTAAATCTACGAGAACTGGGGCGTACACGCTTAATTTAAAAAAATTATTAGCTTTGGAAACTCATAGCATGGGTTCATTAAACCCTACTCCAGCTGTTTACCAAGTGGATTTCGTCAATCCAGCAACAGACAAACTCCAGAAAAGGGTGTACGTTATACCAGACAGTATGTACCAAAGATTTGAGGAATTTATAATGAAAGAAAACTACACGGATGAGTAAAAAATATACATATCAAAAGAACACTAAAGACCTAAACGCTATAGCCTTGGAAAGAGGTTACGGTTATACAGTGAATGTCAGAGAAGGACGTTTGCCAATTCATGGAAGCTCTTTAAGTAAGGCGGATTTTAACATCAATAATTACTTAGAGGTAGAAGACTTAAGGGAAATGGTTAAACCAACATTGGCTTTTATCTTCAGCCTAGGTTTAGCTATTGAACACGAGATTATCAGGATACTGGTCAACACCTATGGAGCAGACAATTTAAATGGATTATGGGGAGAAGAGACAGAGCTAAGAGATGGAAGAGAAGACGAGACACTACCGTATAACCAGTTTAGTTTTGGCATAAATTATAAAGATAAACCTATTTTAATGGCGAATGCGGATGCCTTGCTAAAGATTGATGGTAAATACCATGTTATTGAAATCAAATCAACCAACAAGGATGATTTCGCTCTCGTCTCAAACACTAAACATCCTTTAGATAATGCGTTACGCCAGTCTTATCTATACCACTATCTTATTAAATCAGGAAAGACTAACGCACCAAAGAGCGTCATCAAAAACTTATCAGATATTGTGTACGTAATCTACGTTAATAAAACCCCGTCTATGTTTAAGGGTTTTATTACGGTGATACCTGTAGACACCAAGACGGTTGACAAAGGAGTTAAAGCACAGATAAAAGATAACGTGAAGGCGGTAACTACCAGATTAAAAGAACTGTACGAGGTGCATTATGGGGAAGGTGAATCAGACCATGAGTAGACCTACGGCGGTAATTGGGATAGACCTATCTCTAACTAAAACTGGCATCTGTATCTTTGAGATGCTTAACGGAGAGGTAGTTTCATATGGAACGTGTAGTTTCAAAGAATCGAAAATTTTTAAACAAGAATGTTTACCAGTCAGGGCTAAGAATGTAGCTTTTTCAATACTAAAAGCTGTATGTGAGCGACTAAAGGTAGGAGGCTATAGTGGTATTGACAACATTATTATAGAGGTTACACCTGTGATGAAAAACCCAGACACCTCGCTAAAACTTTACTACTTAGCTGGCTATATGACTGCATATTTTAGTGAATTGCTACAACAGGTAAATATAGAGATTGTACCAGTTACTACAGTTAGGAAAACAATAGGGTGTAAGAATAAAAAAGAGGCGGTTCTACCTAGAATAAGAGAGTTAATGGATGAAAGCCAACATGAACACTTAGACACGCTTAACAACGATGAAGTAGATGCTATTGCATTATGTTTATATCACGTATTTAAAACAGAGGAGACACGCCTTAATGGACTTAATTCAAGTGAAGAAACTGTATGAAGATGCTAAATTGCCTTGGAAAGAACCAAACTCTGTAGGGTATGATTTATACACACATTCGTGCATACCCCACATGGAAGACGGCATGGGCGGTATTTACACCATAGGTTTTGGTATAGCTGTTAGACCTCCTGAAGGGTATTATCTACAGATTGCCCCAAGGTCTTCGTTATATAAAGCTAAATTACTGCTAACAAATAGTTTGGGCATTATTGACCCAGAGTACACAGGTGAATTAAAGGCGGTTGTCTTAGCTTTTGATAAACCGCCAGAAGTAGGTGCGAGATACTTTCAGTTATTGCTAGTACCTTTTCCACAATCACAGATTGAAGAAGTTACAGAGTTACCAGAAACAAACCGTGGTTCAGGCGGTTTCGGAAGCACTGGGACACACTAGGAGGCGGTATGACACAACCATTAGATAATAACTGGTACGATGCTAGAACAGTGGTGTACCAGAAAGACAAAGACTACCTCATCCTTTATTCAGATGGAACCATAGAGGAAGGTAAAATGACCTATTTAAGAAAGTTTAATGAACCATACCCAGTATTATACGGAGAAATAAATGGCGACTTATCTACTAGACAACAATAAATACGCCGAAGATATTGGCTTGTATTCAGAAGTGGTTGTAACAGGAAAGTTCGACGATGATTCACTACTGGTTAAAACCCCTAGTGGGTTAGAAATCCCTGTAGACAAATCTGAATTAGAACTTAAAGACGTAGAGCGTACACGTATTAAAGTGATGATTCCTATGTCAATGGCGTACAAATACCGAATTATTGGTAGACTTAATGAAGAACAATCTACTAACAGGGTAAGCAATGTACAACGTAAAGGCTTCTTTACAGCAACGGCTAGACAAAATGAGAGTAATTTAATGGTAGCGGAGGCAGCCGCCGTTAATGCGGATAGAACCAGAAACGTTTGGAAGCTGGGTGAACTTTATACGAAGGCGGTACAATTCCCTGAAACACGTAAAGGTAAGACGGTTACACAATATGCTAAGGAAGTACTCAACACTGACTTGCACACGGTTAAGCGGTATGCTCTAATTTTTAGCAGGTTTAGCCAGTACGGTTTGACATTAGAAGATTTTACGGCAATAGGGTCTATTACCAAAGCACATATTATCGCTGAATACATTACTGATGAGACAAAAGATACCTTATTGAGGTTAAGCAGGGAATATGATAGCAAAAAGGCGTTTGCCGTAGAAGTTAGAAGTAGGTTTGCTTCGGTTAAAACCAAGGTGGACACGCCTGATTTAAACATTTACAATTACCGTGTACAACTGACAGCAAACCAAAAAGAAGATATTGATGCAGCTATAGCTATCGCCGCTAAATTGAAAGGAACGCATAACACAAGTGCCTTCGATAAAGGGCAACTCTTAACATATATCGTATGTGAATGGGTTAAGGAGCTAGCACGGCAAAGAGATTTACAAACAAAAGACGTTATCAACGATTTATACGTAGAACGTGTAGTAGGAGGTTAAAATGGCTAGAGGAAGATTGAGAAAATCTGATATTGAAGACATGGATAATGACGATATGCAACCTATTGTAAAGCAAGGCAGTGTTAAAAACAAATCTGTGATGTTGAGCGTTGACCCAAAACAGTTAGATACGCTTCTGGAACTAGGAGAAATAGATGAGTATAAAGAGTTATTGATGAAGCTGGTATTTGAGGCGGACACTTTGGGAGTCTCTACCTTTGACATATCTAATATGTTTAATATCACTATCCCTAAAGTTAGGGAGATATTAAAAGAGGCGAAAACAGAAAATCTAAGACGTTTAGGCGGAAACCTATTAGCAAGTACAGTATCTAATATCATTGCCCAGCAAGAGATGACCTCCACAACAGCGTTACGAGAGGCGAACCAAACATTCGACCCAATGGTTAAATCCATGAACTTAAAGATTGCTGTAGAGTCTCAAGCAAACCTATTAAAGTCTTTAACACCATCTACAGGATTAACTAGTATTATTGAAAGTGCGGCGGACAATGAAGACTACAAGCAAATGGCGGCATTCAAAAACTTTATTATAAGTGCGACACAAGCCCTTAGCGAGAAGGTAGAAGAGCTTAAAGCAAAAGAAGATGTTGTTGATGTTGAAGTATCTGATGAAGACAATAGTTGACAAACAAGATACGATATCATATAATATAAGAGCTTATTTATGACGATAAAACCCTAAGGACATATAGACAGATATGATTAAATTTATAGATTTATTTGCTGGTATTGGTGGGTTTCGTAGTGGCTTTGCCTCTGCTGGTTATGAGTGCGTTTTCTCAAGTGAAATTGACGAAAAATGTCAACAGGTTTATTATGCAAATTATGGTGAAAAACCGTTTGGAGATATTAAAACAATAAATATCAACGATATACCAGATTTTGATGTACTCACGGCAGGGTTTCCATGTCAACCTTTCAGTATTTGCGGTAGAAGAGAAGGATTTTCTGACACTAGGGGTACATTATTTTTCGACATCTGTAGAATTATTGACTTAAAGCAACCTAAAGTAATTGTTTTAGAGAATGTAAAACATCTGCTACATCATAATAACGGAGAAACTTTCGAGGTTATCAAAGCACAACTAACAGACTTAGGCTTTCATGTCAGTTACAGATTATTGAACGCCAAAGACTTTGGGGTACCTCAAAACAGAGAACGTCTAATAATTATCGGTACAAAAGGTCAACCTTTTAATTTTAATCATCTGACAGCAACACAAACTCTACCTTTAAAAGCGTTCTTAGACAAAGATGGTGAATTTGAGTATTTAAACCCCGAAGAATATACGCTTATTGATAATCCAAAAATACAAGAATCTGGCTTGTTATTTGTTGGGTATAGAAACAAACAAATTTGGAAAAAAGGGATTCGTCCAAACACAGAACATCTTTCCAGAGTTCATCGACAACCAAACCGTATTTATTCCGTAGAAGGAGTTCATCCTACTTTACCTTCACAAGAAACATCTGGACGCTTTTTTATCTATGAACCTTCTATTGATAAAGTTAGAAGACTAACACTGAATGAGTGTTACAGAATAATGGGCTTTCCAGAAACATTCAAAAGGCACGAAAGTCTGACAGAATGTTACAGACAAGTAGGTAATTCTATTTGTGTACCAATGGTTAATGCTATTGCTAAAGAGATTATTACTCAATGGTTGACATTAGCCTCGTAGTATGTTATAATATAAGAAGCCTAAAAGAGGCGTTACAACAATAAGGAGAAAAAGAAATGGCTAAGAAGACCAAAGTAGATGTTAAAGTAGAAACTGCTTTAAAGTACATTGATTTAAAAGCTCAAGAAAAGGCGATTAAAGCGGAGCTTGATAAATTACGCCCCACGTTAGAGGCGGCCTTAACAGAAACAGGCGGTTCTATTGAAACTGAAAATGGGACAGTATCCCAACTTATGGCTAATAAGGCAGAAATGTTTCCTAAAAAAGTTTTTGACACGCTTGTTGTCGAGCCAACACTAAACAAGATTAACGAAACGGTGGAGTTAGTAGTAAAAGATATAAATGTAATGCTTTGTGAGGAGAGCGATAATTTATTTGAAGGTAGTGAAGTAGAAGGTTCTAACAGAGAATCACTAAGAGATGCCCTTACTAAACTGACTTTAAATGCAAATAAAGTGGTGATAGAAAACCTAACACGACTGAAGGAGACTGTTGAGGCAACTTTAACTAAAAGTATCCAGACAGCGTCAGGTGTAACCTCAATTCAAGCCACAGGTTGTAGACAGCTATTCGGTGATGACTGGGTTAAAGAACACTCTGGTACATCACAGACACATACTATCAGAATTAAGAAGTAATTACGTTAAAAGGAGAGTTCAAATGAATCAGCAAGATAATAATCAGCGTCCTGTAAGTTATAGTAGTTTATTGCTACCAAGAGCTTCTAAAATTGCAGTAGAGAGGGTAACTAATTTGCTTGATGAGATTGGACTCTCCTATCAAATTCAAACATATAATGATGGGTCATATGAAACAACCTTTTACATCACGATTGATAACTATATGGTAAGCTCAATACATATAGCAGAAGACGTAACCCGCTTTAAAGATACTGGATTTTTCCCAGACATTATCGTAGACCCTTTAAAACTATTAGCTCTAAATCCAGAAGTATTCACGGTAGAGCTCCCGCCAAATTATGAAGAAATTATGGGTGAGACCAGCAAAGAATTTTTAGGAGGATTTTCTAATGATGATGGTGATGACTCTTATGTTAGTCCACCCCTAGACACGACAAAAATACAGAAGTTGTTGGAATGGGAAGATTCATTTACTGGTATACCACTCTCATATTTTGGCACAATAGATACACAGTACCTAAAAAACATAAAAGTGGCGGAGCCTTATATTAGAGAAAAGATTAAATCGGCGGAAATGTATAACCGCCTTATTAAATCATAGGGAGACTTTATGGCAACAAATTATGTTAGAGATGTTATAGAGTTTTTACGAACTTGTACGCCTGAACAATACGCCGAAGTAGAGGCGGTATGGGATAACCTATTAGAAGATTTGCATGATACCAGAAAGAAGGCGATTCTCAAAAAAGTATGGAATGAACTATTTGTAAAAGGTAGTGATAAATATGTTATCGCCCTTCTTGGGTTTGACATTCTACCGCCTACCATTGAAGAATACTTCACAGAAAAGTATTTAGGAGAATTAGCACATAGTTTATACCCTAAATGGCTTCCATACCTTAAAAAGATGCGTCCAGACCCCTTATTGACTGACCCTAAAGACTATAAATCATATACAATCAATAACAGCTCTATTTCAACAGGTAAGTCTTTTGTGGCGATGCACTGTTTATTATACGACTTGCTTGTATTAAGTTGCCACTCAAGACCACAATCAATTTTTGGTCTGGCACCAACCACACAGATTATTATTGCGGTAACTTCGACAAACAGCGGATTAACCCAAGGCTTGTTTAAACCTATTAGGCAACTTCTTGATAGTAATGAAATTCCCTTAAGAAAGTATCTTAAATTTAATAAGAACAAAATCTCTGAAATTGAGATACCAAACAAAAACCTTGTGATGTACCCTGTTAGCCCTCAGAGGACGCATTTCTTGGGTAAAGCTATTATATCGTCTTTCGCCGACGAGATTAACTTTATGCAAGTATACACAGCTTCCACGCTCAATCAAGGTGAGGCGTACGATGTTGGTGCAGACTTAGCACAGGTAATGAAAGAGAGGCGTGAATCACGCTTTATTGGCTCAAATATGCCAATAGCAATAGGCGGTTGTATTTTTTCTTCTTCTGTAAGCCATGAAGGCGACCTACTCTCGAGAATGATAGCTTCAGCGGATAGAACCACGACCGAAATAGTAATGCTTAGACCATGGGATGTGAACCCCAGTAAGTTTACAGGGCCGAGAGCTTATTTTGGTATAGGAGATAAACTAGGCGTTATAACAGATGAACCTCCTGATTATCCTCATGAATGGTTTCCAGCTATCCTAAAACCAGCGGCGGTAGAAGACCCCGCAAAATTTGCTAGAAACTATTTCAACCTTCCTATCGGTAAAGCAGAGGCGTTTTTTGGGGAAGTTAGCAAGCTGTTAGAGGTACAAATGCCTATTGAGTATAGAATGCCGATGCAACCACGGTTATGTCATATCATATCTCCATCGTTCTTTGAGTTTAACGAAGGGGTGATTAAACCACCTTCAAGTGAAGTTAAAACATTCTGGCATAACGACTTGTCAACTTCTAAAGATAGAACAGGTATTGCGGGTGCTTATGTAGTTGATTTTAAGTGGACTACATATGCCTCACAACGCCTTTTAACCCCTGTAATAGGCTATGTATTCGCTGGCACAATCACACCATCAAAATCGGCAAACATCGTGTTTGATGACGTTACTCAGTTTTACGTAAGAATGGTGAATGATTATAGAATAAATCTAACAACTTTAACCTTTGACCAATTCCAGTCAGCACATATCATTCAGTCTCTTAACTCTTTGGGTATTAGAGCTACGAAAGGTAGCGTTGATGTCAATAATGACCCTTATATAGCCTTTAAAAAAGCTGTGTATGAGAAAACTGTCCAGTTGCCTTATGATACTCTGCTTATTGAGGAGTTAGCAAACCTTAGGCTAATGTCATTAGCCACTAAAACTAAAATCGACCACGTCCGAGGTATGACTAAAGATTTATCAGATGCGGTAGTAGGTGCATTTGCTAACTGTTTAGTTTATTACCTGTCAGACATAGACAATCAAGTAAAAACAATTCGCATTCAGGGCAAGCGGATGTGTATCGAATACTCCGAAGCAGAGATTAGGGAGTTTATTATTCAAAGTAAACCAGAGTTTGCCCATATCCAAGTTTAGGGGTTGACAACAACCAAAGAGTATGCTATTATGTAGAAACATAGAAAGGAATTACTCAATGACGGATAGAAATAGTGTTCATTGGTCGAAAGTAGAATCATTAGTAGCATTGCATCCGCTTACATTAGGTAAAGTCATCTGGTGCTGGAGAAAGTGTGCCGATTTAACCCAGAAGACATTTTCTAAACTTGTAGGGGTAACTGTAAAACGCCTACGTGGTTTTGAGAAAGGGTTAGAACTACCATCAGAACTGGAGCTTTCAAGAATTTCTTATGAGTTGACTGGAGATACAACTACACTGGATAGGTATTATTTAAGAGCCAAAACTGAACACGAAGGAAGGCGGTAATCTTGTCAAATCTATTACTTTATACTGTAAATGAATATAATATCGCAGGTAACGCCGCCATTAGCGGTGTGTGTTTAGAAGATGCTTTGGAACACGTGGTTCAATCTGTTTTAAACGCTATCAATGAAGCTATCCCAGAAGAAGGCGATGAGGGTAGACCAATTACGGCGGTGATATTAAATGGTAATACAATGCCTGTTTTAGGCGACGATAAAAAAGCGGCGTGGACTTATCTGTTTGAAAGATTGAGCAAAGAAGTTTCTCTAGTTATAGTTACTATAGGCAAACGAGAAATGGAAGGGTTAGGAGTAGAAACACCTACAAAAGTACTAGAGGCGTTAGAAGAATACTCTAAACCATTTGAGAACGTAGTAACAGGTAATAGGTTCATTGATTTAGAAGATTTTATTATCTGCACTATGAATTTGTTACCGCAAAAAAGCGATGTAAACCCTTGGTGGGTTGAGCGTAATCTGACAGATGAGCTATATGATAAAAATAGATTGAACAGACTCTCAAACGATTACTGCCAAGTACAACAAATCTTAATCAACAAGTATTATGAAGATTTCAAAGAGCAACATAAAAAATTGGACGGTAGAGATTCACAGGTTGTGTATGTATCAGGATACAATCTTGAACCAGAAGAGATAAAAGACATTGGAGAAGAAGCAAATTACCTCATAATGCCTTTTAAAACGATTGTGAATCCTACACGTAAAGGTGAGAAAACCCTTAAGCATATTAAATCGTCAAAACTAGGCGGACTCAATATGAGAACTATCTTGTTAATCGGTAAGAAGAGTAAAGAGGAGACTGCTAAATGTCTAGTCTAATTCATAGTAATAAGATTCATGTCAATGACGTAAAAGAGTTGGCGGACTATCTTATTCAACAACGTGGTGAATACGATAAAGTATTTTTACAGATGATTGGTAGCCCAGCCGCTGGTAAAAGCACTTTAGCAATGGCTCTTATGGAAGAGTTCGAGAGAAGAAGAGATAAACAGAGCTTATCGGGAGGCGGGTCAATTCAGCCATATTATGGAGTTTCCTACTTAAAAGAGCCAGCACAGCAGATGATTGATGAAGGAGATGTTCTTTCTTTAACACGACCACGAAAAACTTTTGCTAGTTTTATGCACTATTATTTAGTATCGTTACAAAGTCATTGGTCAAACTTTATTATCTGTGATAGCTCAATTATGCTCACACCTTTTTATGATGCGACCTTAAGAGGGAGACAGATTCAGCTAATTATTGATACTTTATCAGGCGTTTATAATACTAAGTTCGTTACCATTTACGTACCTTATGCTGAACGTGGAGATAGTTCTATGTATATTACAGAAGCCACTACCGAGTTTTCAACAGTACCTCTTTACCTATCTGAACCAGAAAAGGCGTTACTCCGCCTACAACCTTGGCGGTTAGACCAATACTGCAAATTTATCTTTCCAAATCGACAAGTAAGAGTGCAAGAACCTTCGACTGTTGCCTCACTAGAGAGCCGTGGGTTACTTGAAAAGACAAACTATGACCTAGTATGGGATGGTGCGTAATGGATAAGCTGACGAGTTACGAAAATGTTCTCTTTCAAGCTGATTGCTTAGAATTGATGGAACGATTGCCTGATTGTTGTATGGACTTTATTTTATGTGATTTGCCTTATGGAACGACTCAAAATAAATGGGATTCTATTATTGACCTTCAAAAACTGTGGTATCAGTATAAAAGAATTATAAAGCCTAATGGTGTCATTGCCTTAACTTCCCAAGGTATTTTTACAGCCAAACTGATTTTATCTAATGAGCAATGGTTTAAGTATAAAATTGTATGGGAAAAGTCTAAAGCAACTAATTTTTTAAATGCAAAAAAGCAACCCCTTAGAAAGCATGAGGATATTTGCATCTTTTATAACAAGCCTCCCTACTATGACCCGCAAATGAGTTCGGGAACTCCTTATGATAAAGGAGTTAGAAAAGACCAACTTTCTGGCAGTTATGGGGATTTTGAACCGTGCCATGTGAAAAGTGAAGGTTTGCGTTATCCGACTGACGTTATCTATTTTAAAACAGCTGAAAGTGAGAAGGAAAGAGTCGTTTGGCATCCAACCCAAAAACCAGTAGAATTAGGTCGTTATTTAATTAGAACTTTTACTAAAAAAGGAGATATTGTTTTAGATAATGCCTTTGGTAGTGGCTCTTTCTTAGTATCAGCACATTTAGAAGGTCGTCGTTATTGTGGCATAGAACTTAATCGAGAATCGCATAGGTTTAAAGAAGAAAAAATTGATTTTGTCTCAGTTGCCAAAGAGCGACTAATCTCTTGTGGAGCAGAGCCGATAGTAGTTTATGAAAATGGGGCGATATAATGGAAGTAGTATCTTTCTTTAGCGGATTAGGCGGTTTAGATTTAGGGTTTGAAGAGGCGGGATTTGAAGTTACCGAAACATTCGACTATAACAGTAAATTGAAACCATCTTATGATGCAAATTTCTATTATAGACAGCCCCTACAGATACTGGATATTACTAAACAGGAAAACCAGATATTTTCTTGTGATGGAATTATAGGCGGCCCACCTTGTCAACCATTCAGTTTAGCAGGCTCTGTGAAAAGATGGGAAGATTTAAGGTCTCAACCGCTTATCAGTTTCTTAAAAATCATTGAAAACTCACAGCCTAAGTTTTTTGTATTAGAAAATGTAGCGGCGTTAGCAAAGCACGCTCCTAGCATGGAACTAATACGTAACAGAGTTGCTGATATGGGCTATAAAATGACCTTATATAGCTCTAATGCCATGTATCACGGCGTACCTCAGGATAGGAAGCGTGTCTTTATCATAGGTATTAGAAATGATATAGATGCTATATTACCTACCGAAGAGCTTAGAGGCGAGGTTACAGTACTAGAAGAGTTCTGGCATAAAGGCTGGAGGCGTACCGTAGGAGCTAAAGCAAGTGATAAATTTAATGCTTCCAACGACCAATACGATACGCAAGGTTACTCTTCAAGTTACATGAGCAGAAACAGGGTTAGACCTTTTGGTCAACCGCAATATACCGTAGTAGCATCATCACGTCATATTACACAACATCCAGATGTTATCATGGAAAAGGTTAGCAGAGACGAATGGAAGTTTGTCGGGCAGGATAGGAGGCTTTCAATTAGGGAATGTCTACAGATTCAAGGCTTTCCCCAAGATTTTATTTTAGACTTTCCAACGGTTGGAGATGCTTATACCGCTATTGGTAATGCAGTACCGCCTCCGTTGGCAGAACACGTAGCATATATTATAAAGGAAGCATTAGATAATGGCAAATAAAGAAGATAAAAAAGCACAAGCAACTGAACAAGTGGATTTATCATTAGAAGGTACCGTTGGACAGAACCCAGATAATAAACCAGCGGAGGCTAAGCCAGCGGAAGCTAAGCCCGAAAATAAGAAACCAAGCAAAGCTCCAGAAGCTGTAGAACGCACACTTTACCCAGAAGGAACATTCCACATTTTTGAGGCGGGACGAGATAAACTTGTTTTCCCTTCAGGAGACATCTTCATTGTACCAGACGGTTTAAAAGCGGAAAAAGACGGTGATGGACGCTTTTATCTAGTATAATAAGAGAAATTAAACTTGTTAATAGCCCCAAATGGGGCTATTATTTTATGGGTTGACAAACGCACATAAGTGTGCAATAATAAAATCAAGAAAGGAGAACAGTATGGAAAACAAACTAACAAAAGGATACATCGTCTTAGTACAACACAATAGAGGCGTATCCCCAAAGAAACTATACTATTTCAGTAGTCTTATCAAAGCACAACAGTTTGTAGACGCTTTAGGTGCCGTGGACACTTACACGTCCGCAACCATATACCCACTTTATAAAGTTTACTTAGAAGTAGGGCAAGATGTTCCAAGCGGTACAGAAGTAGTTCGAGATAATGATACATTAGTTAGAAGATGGGTATAGCGTAATATGAAAGAATTTATTTTACTATTTAGTATGAAGAGCTTGAAAGGCAGATTGAAAGAGGTAAACAGGCGGCACGCCTATATCTTTTACTAAATAAATCAGGCGAGCTGATTAGAATGTCTGACGGTACACAGTATTTAGTTACACTTCCAACACATTACACAGGCATCACCTCAACTACAGACTATAATTCACGATTCGTATACCCACACTTTTACGGTGAAGTATACCAAGTATATAAACGGTATACAGGTACAGGTGATGATATTATGTTGTACTTTGATGAGTTAGAGAAGGTTGATGCGATACACTTAAATACTGAACAAATTGTCTCTGTAACGCCTCTACGTGAGACAGCTAAAGGACGTAAATTGGAAGCATACTGGTTCTTCATGGAGTATATTTATGATGAGCCGTCATAACTGTTTTAATATAACACTTGACAAATAAAGGCGTTGGTGTTAGTATATAACAAGAAGGAGAATAAATATGTATTACGTAGTTGCAACAGACCGCCTAGATAAAGAGGCGTTATATGAAATCTATGTTGAAGTAGCTAAACTTGACGACCTGTATAAACGTTTTGAAGGCACTGCCGAGAAAACCTCATTAAACTTAGGTGTTGCCTTATTCGGACACATTAGTTTTGTAGGCGAAGATGAAAACATAGTTAAAAATCAAGCCAATCTTGTAACTAAATACACAGTTTACGACCATGTAATAGTTGTTAATAGTGAAACACAAACTTACTATTGCATCAATCCAGATGCTAACGTTGAAAAGGATTAGTATGAACGCCGAAACTAAGAATTACCAGATTTTATCACATAAAGCCAAACAGCTTTTTGATAAGTTGAAATCAAATGAGAAGGTTAAAGTTTCCACCTTTATACAGAAATGTTTAAAACACTTTCCAAATCAAACAAAAGATTGTATTTCGGTTGAGGCGTGTTGTGCAGACCACCTATTTAGTTTTTATCACAAATCAAACCCTCAAACATTGCGTATTGTAGTTTCGTTATAAGAAACACTTGACACATAAACCATTTAATGTTATTATACAAGTAAGAAAGGAATAAACATTATGTATTACATTTTTGAAGCTAATTTAAAACAAGATAGAGAACAAGTCTTAAAACAGATTGAACAATGGTTAATTGACAAAGCTATTATATCGTCTTTCGCCGACGAGATTAACTTTATGCAAGTATACATTGATAAAGATGAAGATGGAACCATTATGGAGTGTACGCCTGATGATGCACCGTTTTGTTTAAATTACGGCGGCGAACCAGAAGGATACTATGAATGGTCTTGCAACGCCGCATTAGAAATCAGTAACCAAGACCAATATGATTCAGTTATTGTTGTAGAATTTGACCCAGAGTATTATGATTTCGCCGTTGTTTACGAAGTAAAATGTGAGTTACGCTAAGAAAGGTTAGAGACTCCATGTTTGAAACAAATTTAGTCCAGCAAGATGTATTTACTGGCACAACAGTTGTATGGCTGTTAGTATGTGTATTCATTATTACACTAGGTGTTTTAGCCGTAATTGCATGGCTGACAGGAGGTAAATAATGCGTGTATTGAGTTTATATGATGGCATTTCAGTAGGGCAACAAGCGTTAGAAGATTTAGGTATCCCTGTAAGCGAATACTACGCTTTTGAGATTGACCCATACGCTATTGCCATCACACAACGTAACTTCCCTAATACTATCCAAATGGGAAACGTATTCGGTATGGATTTCAGTCAGTTAGGGCATTTTGATTTGGTAATAGGCGGAAGCCCCTGCCAATTTTGGTCAGTGGCCAAGAAAGGGCGTGAGATAACTTGTGAAGGAGAAGGTTTTAAACTATTTATGTGTTTTGTAGATGCAGTTAGACAAACTAAAGCAACCCACTTTCTCTATGAGAACAACTTCTCTATCCACCAAGATATTAAAGATGCTATTACAGAGCAATTAGGTGTGGAACACATTATGATTGATTCAGCTTTAGTTTCAGGTCAACGGCGGAAAAGATGTTATTGGAATAGCTTTCCAAATGTAAAGCAACCAGATGACTTAGGCATTTATTTGAAGGACATTCTTGAACCCAGCCCAGATTCAAAATACGATGTATCGCCTGAAAGCACAGCAAAGTACTTAACCAACGGCAGACCTAAAGGGTTTAAAGAGGATAGCGAGAAATCAAAGACTGTTATTGCGAGTGTTTACAAAGGCTATGGTAACGATGGTACAACCATTGTTGAGTCAAAGAATAGACCTATCAGACTAGGTGATATTGGAACAACCGCCCAAGGCGGCGGGCAAGGAGCTAAAACAGGCTTGTATGATGTAGGACAGCGAGTCCGCCGTTTAACACCATTAGAGTGTGAACGCTTACAAACACTTCCAGATAATTATACACAATGGGGCGATTTCGGAGGCATAGATAAACCTATTAGCGATTCACAGAGATATAAGTGTATCGGAAATTCTTGGACAGTCGCTGTTATTAAGCACATTTTAAAGGAGCTAAACAATGGAAGATAATAGGATATTTGATAAACAGGCGGAAATCTATGATTATGAGAACCGCCACTTAATTGAACACTTTACAGATATTAAAAAGGCGGAAACACCACACCCTAACAATAGGGCTTCGGTAGGTTTGCATAAAATCCCCTATAAACACTTGGAGCAATATAGGCGGACTCCAGAGGCGTTTTACATGGACTTAAGAGATAATGTACAACATAAGTATTATCGAATCACAGACCTAGAGGATAATCACCCAAAAACGAAACTAATTCGTCCAGACTATCCACCAACTACTTTTGAACAAGATATAGCTTCAATGGTATCTAAGCAGCTACCAGATGAGTTCAGGGAGATGATGAGAGACCCAAACATATTTTGCACGGTTGAGGAGGGTGGTAGAGATGCCAATGGGGATTATGTCTTTAAGTACACATTAAGACCTGCTACGTACACGCCACGACCTGCAAAGGATTTAACATAATGCAAGACAAAAACTTAGATAAACAGATTGAAGTATTAAAACATATAAATGAGAAATTAGCCGATATTATAGAGTATCTAGCAAAGGCGGAGCAACCGAATCTATTCATTCAATTTGCTTGCCTTAAGTTAGACTCTGACAGAGACTTAGCGAGTATCCGTGCGATAAGAAGAGCTGTAAACAATTCTATTTAAATAGGCGTTATAAACCACTTGACAACCTTATATAAATGTGTTAGTATATTTACAAAGAAAGGAGAAACATTATGACAACACAGACAAACGCAGTGCCTAATAAAGACACCAAAGGTAGATGTACGAAGAGCTTTATAGAGAAATACAATTCACTAAATTTGGTTATAGAGAAACACAACGCATTAAATTTAGTATTTAAATTATTATATACATTACCTTACGTACGTTTCGATAATCAAAACCAACCTATGGTTAAGCAAGAAGATTATATTAAAGCCGAGGAGGCGGTTTCTAACTATTATGAAAAACAATTACGTAATCAGTCTTCATAAAGATAGTAAGGCGACACCAACCTTATACAGAGTAGAAGTATGGGAAGAGAAATCAAAACAAACATTACTGATGTCTTCTTGGATGCTTTATAAACACGCCTCTAAACTACTGCTTGAATTATCAAAGGTTCATCAAAACGGTAAAACAAAGGCGTTTCTGAAACACCAACAAGATTTAGCAAGTAAAACTTAGCAAGCAAAACTTAGAAGGAGAATAATATGAGAAAACCTTATGAATATAGGCTAGATGATTCTCGATTGGAAGGCGTGGTGCCTCACCACATCCGCAGACTATACGAAAGAGAACTCCAGACTATATACGAGGATGAAAGTATGTCCAGCCATGATAGGGAGAATGGTATGGACAAACTAAGGGAATATATGACAGATATGGTATGGACTCTTTCTAGTTTAAAGAGTAGTATAGAGCAAGGGTTTTTTACATATATAGAAGGTAAGGAAGCATGCCTAGCAAAAATACATAACCAACTATGTACGGTGCAACGTTTAGATGAGATTCTTGACATAGTTAAAGCCACAGAGAGCGATAGCCTTGAAAAGACAGGTCTTACACTCTCACAGTTTACCGCCATGAAAACCAAATCAAAAGAGCTAGAATTACAGGCAGCTAACCTTAGGAAGCAACTAGACTCTGTAACAGAAGAACGTGAACAACTTGATGGTACATTAAAGAATGTAGTAAACAAAATCGCCAGTTCTGAAATAGAATTACAGCTTTAGAAGGAGTTTATATGGATATTAAAAAGGTTTTACAGGCGGCGTTAGAAGAAGTAGAACGCCAAACTTACCCAAGTTTTGGTGTTGAAAAAGAAGGTAAAAGCAAAGAGACGCTAGTTAGAAACGAGGTTTCACTAGTGGCGGAAGTATCAAATGTAAATAAGTGCTTATCTCTATATTATAGACCTTATAAAGGCAGGGTAGGAAGACTTTTTCTTAGTGTACCTATCTATAATGAAAATGATGCACATGAGCACGCAGCATTTATAAACGAAGCATTTAGACAGGCTTTAAATGAAGCACGTAATCACGAACATTTAGACGGAAGATAATATGAACACCATAACAGAGGCGGAACTCAAAAGAATTTTCGACGACGTAGAAACTTCGATTAAATTAAAAGAAGACACCATGAAGAAGAGGCTTGGATTGTGCCTGTTAAAGACATTGTAAAAGTAGAGGCGGTAATGGAAGGTTATAACTCCGTTTATGTAGGACATGGTTGTTGGAAGGATGTTGCCACCTACTGCGTTTCAAATGACTACAAAGACATTATGGAGAAGATACGAAATGAGCAATGAATTTATTGTAGTTGAAGAAAAAGGCGAAAAGACTATTATCTTCTTAAGAAATATAAACATTATTAACGAGGTGGGCGGTAAAGTAGAGATATACATGAACGCTAATAATTCAAGTGATACATTTTGCGTAAAAGTAGATAATACTTTTGATGATATTTTAACCCAGCTATAAGGAAATGGAGATATTATGTCTTTTGAACAACTGATAAGTAACATTAAGTCTTATGCCAAACAAGTATATAATCAAGATAACAACGCTGATAAAAGAGAACTAGCCAGAGTTGAGTCTAAGATAAAAACTATACTTGATAAAGGGAACTCTATTTATTTCGACCAAGAAAACCATCTTAACATATTATTGGCAGAGATTGGGGAGGATGCTGATATAAGGACGAAACAGCAATTACATAAGCAGTATGAAAAAGAAGGCATACCCATAAGCGTTGTAAATACCATGCAGGCAGAAAGACAAGCGTTGTTGTCTAAAATCGGCGACCTTGAACGAGAGTTACACCATTGCCAGCGAACAAAGAATCAACAAATCAGAGAACTGAAAGAGAAACTTGATGAGTCAGAACAATTCTACGAAGAGATAATGGATAGCATTAGAGATGGTACATACAAACTTACAACTTAGGAGATATTATGACAAAACGTATTAAACCAAAAGCACATGACTTAATCAAGGTGTCTTACACAACGAACTTAAGACACTTAATGAATCAGGCTGGTTATTCAAGTCTTGAGGCGTTATCCGCCGATTCTGGAATAAGCTGTTCAACACTGTATAGATTTGAGAAGTGTGAACGACTCCCATTATTAGATAACTTAATCAAACTACTATATATTCTTGACTGTAAGTTTGAAGACCTCATCTGTTATCAAATAAAATATGATATTGATGATGGATTGGTAGAAACTCTAATCGAACGAAAAGTCAAGAAAAAAGCGGCGGAACACAAAAGGTTTACCCAATGGTGGAGAGCCACTAAGGAGTATCTAAGTATTTTATGGGTTGACAAATAGATAAAAGTATGGTAGAATGTAGATAGACAATAAGGAAGAAGGTAACGAATGGCTCAACGAAGTGTCAAACGTTAGCCTAAAACAGGTGGCAGATTTTAATTTCAATTTTGATTTCAAATCCGATTTTAATTTCAAATCCGATTTTAATTTCAATTTTGATTTCAATTTTGATTTTGATTTTGATTTTGATTCTCGGTATATATCTAATCTTATCTAACTGGGGAGAGCTAAAACCAGACTCGCCTATAAAGAAAAATAAATCAGGCGGCGGCAACCAAACAACATTTATCTACCTAAACACCAATCAAGAAAATCAAGAAAATAAGGCGTATTAAACCCACTACTAGAAAAGAAAAAGAAATAACCATAAAAGACCCTCCTATCTCTGTGGGGGTCGTTATTTTACACAAAAATTTTTCATCAGACAACTAGCCCCAAACAGAAACCCAACCGCTAATTTTGGCGGAATACTTATATATTATATATTATGTCCCAAAATTTTTCTTTTCTTTTTATAAGAAGGGGGTCGTTATATGGGGCAGATTTATACCGTGAAATATAGGTTCGTGTCATTTTTACACTATCCAAAAAATAGGGGGTGGGGGGTACCCTTAGTGTACTTATGACACTATCCCTTAGTGTACTTATGACACTATCCCTTAGTGTACTTATGACACTATCCCTTAGTGTTGCTTATACACTATGGAGGTGCCGCCTACTTATCGAGGTGCCGCCTACTTATGGGGGTATTGTCTTCTCTGTGTTTATACCTTTATAATAGTATCATATAAAGGCGGTGTCAAGAGGTTTCTTTACATATCGTTACAATGGAGGATGTCGCCGCCTTATTTATCACAAGGGTTTGTTTATGTCAATAAAAACCGCCTTTAAATAGGCGGTTAATCGGGTTAGCAAACGGCAAACCATATGGCCGTGTAAAGAAGTGTAGTAGATATAATAAGTAAAGCCTTTTAAGGCGTAGGATAATTATAGCATGGCAATAAGGCGGTGTCAATGGGGCTATAAAAAATAAAGAATGGGGCGTATGCGTTTATTTAATAGGAAGGGGTAGGAAGATATGGGAATTAAAAAAATAGGGGGTTTGTAGGCGTCCATATGAAAGGCGTTAAGGGGCTTGTTTAAAGTAAGGGGTAGGTAAGTATGGGAAGAGAAAAAATAGGGGGCTTGTAGGGGGGCGTATGAAAAAAGCCCTACTGGTTAGGTAGGGCGTGAATGGGGGCTACATTGTTTGGGGTTAAACGGTTTACTTTTTTTATTTAACGCCTCAGCGTTGTGAGTCTTACTATAAAATAAATAAGCGATAAAGCAAACACTTCCACTAGGCCGCCTCCTCTGCTATCAAAGCGTGATGGTGCTTTTTGATAAGTTCCTCCACCAGAAAAAACCTAGGTGTCCCAAACTCAGTAATCGGTAGACCGCCTCTACTTTCATTATAGCGTAAGCCCGCAAGTTTCGCCAGTTTTCTCGTATAGTCAAGCGTACAAAGCGTTTCCGTTTCGCTTTCAAAAACACTTTTTAGCCAGTGGTTTTGAAAGTATAGTACTTCAAAATAACCAGTGCCACCGCTTGAGTTACTCAGCCAATTAACTAAATAATGGTGGTTGTCGATTCTAACGCTTTTCATTTTAAAAATATCCCTTCTTTTTCTATTATAATAAGCTAAAAAGTATGTTACAACTCTTTAATTTTACCAAATCTAACGCTTTTAATTGCCCAAGATGGGCAATTTAATTGGTCTTCCAAGAACTCAGCCAAGTATTTGGCGGTATTGTGTTGCTTTTCTGCTAAATCTTGGTAACCAATAACGGCTATATCAAAACTAACTTTACGCCCGTCTGAGGCGGTTACGGTAATTGTTTGCATTAGCATTTTAAAAACTCCTAAAGTCTTGGAAAAGCCCTTGCTTTTCTCTATAATTATAATAAAACAAAAGTAAACAATAGTCAAGTATGTAAACAGATTGTTACATTAAACGTACTAGTAGGGTTTGCCTGTTGTTTGGTACTCAGTACTAGCGTAGGCTTCACTAGTGTAGTAATTTAACGCCTCCACAATGTGCGTAGCTTTGGCGTTCAATGGAAACCTAGCCCTATGGTATAGGCATAATCCCCCCTCGTTTTCACTGAATAATTGTGTTATTGCAAAACCGTCAACGTCTGCTACTAAATTTATATGGTTTCTCAGAGGCACGTACTCCAGCACGGGGTTCCCGCCTCCTACGGTTTCCATTAGCTTAACCTCAATTAGCAGCTCTTTTTGGGCTTTTTTCACCATACCAAGGAGCGTAGAGGCTTCCAGTTTATGCAATAACTTTGGGTTTGCGGTATCTTCCTTACTATTGTGGAGGTTGTACATTATGTAAGACGGTACGTGGTGCATTTTTGTTACAATCCTTTACATTTAAACAATAGGCGGGCGATTAAAAATTGAAGTAGGTTTACTTTGTAGTGTTTCATAATTATTCACCTTTATTATTATTAGGCGGCGGACAAAAATGATTGACGCCAATTTTTTGTAGCAGGGCTTCCCATGCGTTGGGTTGCATCACAATGTCTCCCCTTGTCTCAGTATGAATAGTAATAGTCTCTTTACTTGGTGTAGTGGGCTGTGAAATAAAAGCGTTTTTATCTTGATTATTCATTGTAAATTATCCTTTCTTTTAATGGGAATTATAAGCGGTTTTGCTTATATACTTATAATAATTGAAAAACGTTTATTTGTCAAGTATGTAAATAAATTGTTACATTAAACGGATGACTTTAAAAAATAGGCTGGCTATTAAAAACTGAAGTAGGTTTACTTTGTAATGTTTCGTAACTATGACATTACTATTGGGTTTGGTTAGTTTTTTAAAGTAAGGGCGTTTATAAAGCCCATACGGGTATCTGCACACAAGTTCATAGGTGCCCCGCCAAGTTTTTACCAGCTCCACGCTATCAAACTGAGTTAGTTGGTACATTTTAAAATATCCTTTCTATAATTATAATAAGTTAAAAGCGGCGGGATGTCAATACTCGTTACAAAAATTTACACTATATGATGGAACGCTTCGGAATAGTTAGTTTTTCGCCCATAAGCTAAAACTTTTGCGGCAATTTGCTTTTTTTGTGCTTTTCCAAAACGTAAACCGTTTTTGTTGGCAAAACGCCAAAATTTGGGCAAGTATCTGGTTTCACTATCAAAATGGATGTTTACAGTTGTTTGCTTAATTAAAGCTAAACTTAATTGTAAAAACAATTGCTTTAATTCCTCCGCCGTAGTCTCCATTGGTACTACATGGCTAGTAATTATTCCCGCTAGATTGTGCGTTGTTCCTAAATTGTTACAGAATTTTAGGCGGTTTCTAAAAACAGGCGTTTCACCGCTATAACAATTACTAAACCCGTAGTATAGCTTACCATCATTGCCACGATATAATGCCCGATTATATTGCAGAATACCATCAACATAGTAGCAGTCTTCAGTACCTGCAATAAATGTAGCAACTACCACTTCTGGTTCTGCAAGACAATTAAAACCGTCTGGCACGGTATAGTGTGCACTTTCAACGTAAACGCTAGTTGTCTTTGCCATTTTGTTAATCTCCTAAATCTTGGAAAAGCCCCTTGCTTTTCTCTACTCTTTTAGTATACCAAACCCCCTCGCTGACGTCAACCCCCTTT
>JACCEA010122469.1_pt1 | contig 52584 bp, 37 predicted proteins | sample 7449851 | NCBI WGS metagenome assembly JACCEA01 (sample SAMN15323453, study PRJNA562643) | freshwater metagenome | isolation source: river surface water | place: USA:Blue River Watershed | collected 2017-08-18 | reverse complement strand
CGCTTTTGCAGGCGCTTCAACTCGACCTGCATCTGCTTGCGCAGCTTCGCGTCGAGCGCGGAGAGCGGTTCGTCGAGCAGAAGCACCGACGGATTCGGCACGATCGCGCGCGCCAGCGCCACGCGTTGCCGCTGCCCGCCCGAAAGCTGATGCGGCATGCGATCCTCGAAACCTCCCAGCGCGACCAGGTCCACGACCTCCGCGACGCGCCGCCGCGCCTCGTCCTTGGGCGTCTTCTGCATGCGCAGTCCGAAGGCGATGTTGTCCCGCACCGAGAGATGCGGAAAGAGCGCGTAGCTCTGGAACACCTGGTTCACGTTGCGCCGATAGGGCGGCAGATGCGTCACGTCCGCGCCGGCGATGCGGATCGCGCCCGCGTCCGGCGTCTCGAAGCCGGACAGCATGCGGAGCAGCGTCGTCTTTCCGCAGCCAGAGGGACCGAGCAGGGTGAGAAACTCGCCCGCGCGCACGGTCAGGCTCACGTCGTCCACCGCCGTGAAATCGCCGAAGCGCTTCGTCACTGATTCGATCTCGATCATGGGTGCAAAAACTTAACCGCGAATGGACGCGAATAGACGCGAATATGACCGGGCCCGCCCCCGCGTCCGATCCCCGCCCAAACCCATTCGCGTCCATTCGTGTTCATTCGCGGTTAAAAAATCAGTTCCGCGCGGCCTTCCGCCCCCGCCACTGCAGCGCAGCGTAGCTCAGGAGAAAAAGCAGCGTGAACACCACGCCGAGCGCCGCGCCGAAGGGAAAGTTGAGCGCCTTGGTGAACTGGTTCTGGATCACGTTGCCGATCATCGGCACCTGCGCGCCGCCCATCAGATCGGTGATCGCGAACATGCCGATCGCCGGCACGAAGACCAGCAGCATGCCCGCCGCGATGCCAGGCCAGGTGAGCGGCACGATGACCTCGCGAAACACCCGCAACGGCCCGGCGCCGAGATCGTGCGCCGCCTCGATCAGAGCCGCGTCGAGTTTTTCCGCGCTGCCGTAGACGGGAAGGATCACGAAAGGCAGATAGGCGTAGACGAGCCCGATCACGACCGCCGCGGGCGTGTAGAGCAGGTTCAGCGGCTCGGCGAAGAGGTGCGGCACCGCGCCCGAGGCCTTGAGCAGACCGTTGAGCAGCCCCTCGCTTTTGAGGATCGCGATCCACGCGTAGGTGCGGATCAGAAAGCTCGTCCAAAAGGGGATCATCACGAGCATCAGCAGCCGTTCCCGCCACGCCGTCTGGCGCCGCGCGATGAACCAACCGACGGGATAACCGATCAGCACGCAAAGCAGCGTCGTGAGCCCGGCGTAGGCGACCGAGCGCGCGAACACCTTCAAATAAACCGGCTCGAAGACCCGGGCATAGTTGTCCCACGAAAAACCAAACTCCACCGCGCCCAGCGTCCCGCGCGAGGCGAAGCTGTAGACGACAAGGATGCCGGCGGGCGCCACGACGAACAGCGCCAGCCAGGCCAGCATCGGCGCGAGCAACACCCAGCCCCACAGGCGCGGACGGCGCGCATGGGGGTTGTCGGAGACTCCGCCGGGAAGGCCGTGCATGCGGGCTCAGCGCGCGTTCTTCAGATCGGTGATCAAGGCGTCGATCTTCGCACCGACCTCGTCCCCGAGGTAGCGAAAGGTATCGAGCTTGCGGTCCAGTTTCGGGTAGCTGGCCGGGTTGGCCAATTGCTCCTCGGTGAGGAGCTTTCGCGCGGCGCCGTTCGGGTTGGTGTAGGGAAAGTCGGCGGAGATCAGTTTGCTCACCTCGGGACGCAGGATGTAGTCGATGAAAAGGTGGGCGTTATCGACGTTCTTCGCGCGCTTCGGGATCGCGAGCAGGTCGACGAACATGTGCGCGCCCTCGGACGGAAGCACATACTTGAACTTTTTGTTCTCCTTCCACAGCAGCGCCGCCTCGCCGCACCAGACGAGGCCGAGGTCGACGTCGCCGTTGAGCAGCGCCGTCTTCGGGCTGTCGGAGTCGTAGAGCTTCACGCGCGGCAGCCACTCGGCGAGCACCGGACGGACGGCCTTCAGGTTCTCGTCGCTGAAATCGTTCAGGCTCTTGCCGACCACGTAAAGCGCCCCGGTGGCGAGCTCGCGGCCGTCGTCGAGCGCGACGATGCGGCCGGCATGCTTGGCGGAGAAGAGATCGGCGTAGCCCTTGACCGGCTCCTTCACCTTCTCGGTGTTCACCACGATGCCGACGGTGCCGATCATGTAGGGCACCGTGTATTGCTGCTCCGGATCATGGGGCATGCCGAGATACTCGGGAAGCAGGTTGCCGTAGTTGGCGAGCTTGGCGCGCTCGATCGGGAGAAGCTGCCCGGCCTTGATCATCGCCTCGGCGATGTAGTCCGGCGGCTGGATGAGGTCGTAGCGCGCGCGGCCGGCGGAGAGCTTCGCGAGCATCTCCTCGCCGGAGGCGTAGGTCTCGTAGTTGACCTTGATCCCCGTCTCTTCGGTGAAGCCGTCCAGCACCGCCTGGGGGATGTATTCCGACCAGGCGAAGAGGTTGAGCTCGCCTTTTTTCTTCTTGGACGCGGAGGGGGCCCCGACGGCCGCCGCCGCGCAAAGCGCGGCCAGGCCGAGGGCGAGGAGGGTGCGGAGCGTTTTCATGGGAATCGGGAAAACCGGGCGTCAGCGCGAGGCCGGACGACGCAGGCGCTCCGTGAAGAGCACGAAGGCGATCGTGGTCGCGATGAAGAGGGCGGAGAGCGCGTTGAGCATCGGGTTCAGGCCGACCTTGGCCATGCCGTAGACCTGCATCGGCAGCGTGCGCGAATCGGGCCCGGCGGTGAACACGGTGATGATGAGCTCGTCCATCGAGAGCGTGAACGCCATGAGCGCGCCCGAGATCACCGCCGGCCGCAGGCAGGGAAGGATCACGAGCCAGAAGGCGCGGGCCGGCGTCGCGCCGAGGTCCAGCGCCGCCTCCTCCAGCGCGGGATCCATCCCTTGAAGGCGCGCCTGCACCGCGACGAGCACGAAGGGGAAGCAAAAGGTCGTGTGCGCCAGGATCACCGTGAGATGCCCCGCCTCGATTCCCGCCACCGCGAAAAACACCAGCAGGCTGATGCCCATCACGATCTCCGGCATCACCATCGGCACGCAGATCACCGCGTTCATCGCCCGCGCGAAGCGGTAGCGATATCGGTGCAGCAGCCAGGCCCCCGTCGTGCCGATAACGACGCTCAGGGTCGTCGCGGCCGCGGCGATCCCGAGGCTGTTCTTCAAGGCCCGGATGAGCGGCGTGTGCCGGAAAAGCTCCCCATACCAGCGAACCGTGAAGCCTTCCCATACGACATTGAGCTTCGACGTGTTGAACGAATAGGCGACCAGAACGAGGATCGGCAGATAAAGGAAAACAAAGACCGCCGCGGTCCAACCCGCCAGCCCGAGCTCCATCAGGCGCGGCCCGCGCAGCCTCCGCGTCCCCGGGACACGGGAGGCGCTGGCGGCGGGAGGCGAAACGACGGGAGTCATCGGCGCGACGTGAAGCGAATTGCACGCCAGAGCGCGCGCGGCGCAAGCGTGGAGCCCCCGCGGCAAAAATATCGAACGCGGCCTTTCTTCCCCGCCCTCGCGGCCTAATGTCCCGCCCGTGCCCCCGCCCTACCCCGTTTTCCGCCGGCCCGGCCTTTGCTCCGTTTCGGCCGGCGCCATGCTGCTGCTTCTCCTGTCCGGCTGCGCCACGACCCCTTCCCGCGAACCCGCGGCACCGCCTCGCCTTCCCTCCCTCGCCGCTCCGGCACAGCCGGCCGGCGTCGACGTTCTCCCTCGCTGGCGCGCGAACTTCGATCAAGTCGGCCTCGCGCTCGCCCGCATCGAGGGGGAAGAGCCGTTGATCGCCCGCGAATCCGCCGATTCACCACCGCCCGAGATCGCGACGCCGGAGGCGAACGACGCGCTCGCCCTGCTCAAACGCTTCGAGCTGGGTCCGGGAGAAACGATCCTCCTTCCGCCGATTCACGGCCCCGAAACGCCGTTTCCCGATCACCAATCGCTGCGGCGACTCGCCACCCTGCGCGGCGTCCTCGCCCGCCGCGCGATTTCGCTCGGAGACATGCCCGGGGCGATCTCGCTGGTCCGTCAAAACCTCGCCCAGGCACGAGCGACCTTGCGCGCCGAGGAAGGCATCCTGCCACTCATCCACGCGACCAGCGTCTGGCAATGCGCGCTCGACGGCGCCCACGCCCTGGCCCGCTCCCCGCTTCTCGCCCCGGCCGACGCCCACTCGCTGCTGACCGAGCTTCAGGCGGACGAACGACTGATCCCGATCGCCCTCGGCCGCTCCTTCGTCGGCGAATACCTGCACGTCTATCGCGTCGTCGTCGACCGGCTGCCGCAAACCGACGATCCGGAGCGTCTCCTCTCCGCGGTCGGCAGCCTCGGCATGGCCGAGCCGGAGAGCGTCGAGCCGGGCCAGGTCGGCCTCGGACTCACCACGCATACGCTCCTCGACCGCGAGGCCACCCTCGCCGCCTACGAGGCCGACCTCCGCCCATATCTCGCGGCTTTCGCCGCCTCCTCACGTTTTCCCCGCGGACTTTATGGAGAAACCACCGCGAAAACCCTCTCCGCCTACCGCGACGAGCTAGGCGCCTTCTACGACTACACCAGCGGCGACGCGCCCGACACCCTGGAGCTGACGATCCGCGCCCGCGTCGCGATGGAATCGACCCCCAATCCCGTCGGCAAACTCCTCGCCATCTACATGACTCCCCCTTGGGAAATTCTGACTGCATCCGCCTTTCGTCGCGAAGCCCAGCGCGCCGCCGTCTGCGGCCTGCTCGCCTGGCGCATCCACGGCCGCCCCGCGGAATGGAACGAGCTCGTCGCCGCCGGCATTCAGCCAAGCGCGCCGGCCGATCCGTTCTCGGACGCGCCCCTTCGTCTTTCGCTCAACGACACGCCACGCGTCTGGAGCGTCCACGCCGACGGCAAAGACGACGGCGGCCAACCCGTCGAGGCCAACAGCGGCCAGCCCGACGACCTCGTCTGGATCTGGTGATTCTCGCGCGACGCCCGTGCGCTGCTTCTACCACCGCGACTACTATTTCCCCCTGCCGGAAAGCCATCCCTTCCCGATGGACAAGTTCTGGCGCGCAGAGGCGATGATCCGCGCCGACGCGCCCGCCGAACTGCGTATCCTCGACGCCGCGCCCGTTCCGTTCGAGGACCTGCGTCGCGTCCACACCGACGCCTATCTGGAGAAAATCCGCAGCGGCGAACTCAGCCCGCTCGAAGCCTTGAAACTCGGTCTTCCCGCCGGCGAGGCTCTGCTCGCCCGCTCCCGTCTCGAGACCGGCGGCACGCTCCTCGCCGCCGAAGCCGCCCTTGCCGACGGCCTCGCCGCCAATCTCGCCGGCGGCACCCACCACGCCCACGCCGACCGCGGCCTCGGCTACTGCGTGCTCAACGACGTCGCCGTCGCCATCCGCGCCACCCACGCCCGCGCCCCCGGCCTGCGTATCCTCGTCATCGATACCGACGCCCACCACGGCGACGGCACCGCCGCGCTCTTCGCCGGCGACGCCCGCGTCTTCACCTACTCGATCCACGTCGGGCGTAACTATCCCTCGATCAAGCCGCCCGGCTCCCTCGACGTTCCCCTGCCCCGTTGGGTCGCCGGCGCCGATTACCTCGAACAACTCGAAGCCACCCTACCGGCCGCGCTCCACGAACACCGCCCAGAACTCGCCTTCTGGATCGGCGGCGCCGATCCGCACGAGCACGACCGTTTCGGCCAGATGAGGCTCACCGACGCCGACATGGCCGCGCGCGACGCCTTCGTCCGAGACGAGGTGTTCCGCCGCCGCGGCGTCCCCACGGTCCTGCTCTACGGTGGCGGCTACAACCGCGACCGCGAACACACCGCCCGCCTCCACGCCCGGACCGTGCTGGCCGCGGCGGCCTTCATGTAGGCCCGACCGCCGGTCGGGCAGACCCGGCCGGCGGTCGGGCCTGCATCGATAACGCGCCGCCCCCCGCTTCGCCGCTCACAGCAGCTTCAAAAACTCCGCCGGCGTCGGCGCCGTCGCGACGAACTTCACCGCGCGCCCCTCGAACTCGTAGTCGAAACGCGTCTCGTGCGAATGCAGGCAGAGCCGCTTCACCCCGGTCGCCTTGGCCAGCGCGCGGTTCGCCCCGAAATCGCCGTAGGTCGCGTCGCCCACGATCGGCAGTCGCCGGTGCGCGCACTGCACGCGCAGCTGATGGCTGCGTCCGGTCCGCGGCGTGAGCTCGATCAAGGTCAGCGCCATCGACGGATCGCGCCGCTGCCGCAGGACCTTCATCTCGCACTCGCTCGGGATGCCCTCGCCCGCCTTCGTGCGCACCTGGCCGCCGCGCTTCTCGATCGCAAGCCGGTCCTTCCACACCGCGGTGGGGTGCGAGGTCTTTCCGAATACCAGCGCGTGGTAGACCTTGCGGATGTGTTTCTCGCGAAACAGCGCCCGGATCCGCGTCGCCAGCTCGGTGTTGTCCAGCACGCCGAGGATCACGCCCGAGGTGTGCGAATCGAGCCGGTTGAGCAGCCACATCGTGCGCCCCGCGCCCGAGGCGTCGGTCCAGCGGAAGAACTCGCCCTCGATCGAGTAGTCGCAGATCAGCAGCGCGCGCGGCTGCTCGCTCTTCATGTTCGGATGCGAGAGCACGCCCGCCGGCTTGTCGAAAGCGACCAGACCACCCGGCGCGCGCGTCAGCACGGTCACGCCTTCGTGCAGGGGCAGTTCCATCTCGTTCTTCGTCGCGTCGCTCATTGGTAATAGAAAGTGAAGGTGATTTCCTGCTCTTTGCCCAGCACCGCGATCATGTCCTCGGTCCACTCGCCGTAGGGCGCCCGCTCCGTGATGGCGCTCACACAAAGGCGCTGCGCGATTTCGCCGCCCGACCCTTGCACGCGCAGGATCTCCGAGATCTCGCCTTTCGCGTCGATCCGGAACTCGACTTTCACGAGCGCGCCCGAGGTCGGGTAGACCGAGCTGCGCAAGATGAGCCGCTCCCACTGGGCCTGCACGGCGTCGATCAACCGCTGCATATACTCCCCATAGGCGCTCCACTTCGCGTTGTAGGCGACCGCGCCGATGTTTTTTGAGCCAAACTGATTTTTGATCGTCGGCGCCTGGCGCGCGTTGACCGTCTCGGCCAAGCGGGGACGATTCATCGGACGGTCGCGATCGATCCGCGGCGTGCCGGCGAAATAGCCCCCCGTGGCGGCCTTGCCGGTCGCGCTGCCCGCCCTGGCCTCCGGACCGGTCTCGGCGCCCTCCACCGGCGGAAGTCTGGTCACGGTCGAGCCGATCCCGCCGTCCGCCTCGCCCAGCACCTGTTCGCCGCCGGGAGGAGCGTTCACCGCCCGCGCCGCCTGCTCCGCGGATGGCTTGGCCGAGGGATCATCCTTCGCCTCGTCCGCATGCTTCGGCGTGAAAAACCGCTCGAGGATTTCCGAGGCCCGCGCCGGTTCCGGCACCTGCCCGACGCCGCTCACGATCGCGGTGGAGTTCTGTTTTCCCTCTCCGTCGACCTTCGGCGTGTCGCTCGCTTCCTCCGGACTCGGAACCGGCTGGGCGACTTGCTGATTCTGCGCGCCGATGAATGGTGTCTTGTCCGGCGCGTTATCCGGCGCGGCCGGGTTCACTTCGACGAAACGAGGCGGCGCGAGCGGCGGCGACTTCGTCGCGAAAAGATCGGGGCTGAGTTCGATCTCGAAACTTCGGTTCGGATCCGGCGCCGTGACCGCGGAGCCGGCTCCCGGCCAGTCCTTGGGCAGGGCACGCACGAGAAGCAGCAAGACGACGTGCGCGAACACCGTGCCGACGACACCCGCTTTCCACTCCGGACTCTTCTCCTCCAAGGCATGCGCCCGCCGCCGCGGCAAAGGCGGCGGCGCGGGGCGGCGGGAGACGGGAGCGAGGGCGGACATGCGGCGATTCGGCGGGCCGGCAATCAGCGCAGGACCCCGTGGCGGGTCAAAAGTTCTCTCACCTCGTCCTGCGGCAGCCCGATGATGTTGCTCAGCGACCCGCGCCGCGTCGCCACGATCATCTCGCCGTGCTCCTGGATCGCGTAAGCCCCGGCCTTGTCGAGCACATGGACGCGTTGCAAATAGGCATCGATATCCACGTCCGCCAACCGGCGAAACTCCACCTCGCTCGCCACGCCGAAATCCTCCCGCACCCCGCGCGCCGCGTGTCGCAAGGCCACCCCGGTGAACACCGTGTGCGTGCGCCCGCTCAGCCGCCGCAACATCGCCCGCGCCGCGTCGAGGTCGGCCGGTTTGTTCAAGGCGTGGCCGTCGATGAACACCGTCGTGTCCGCGCCCAGCACCCAGGCGTCGGGTCGCAGCGCCGCCACCGCGTCGGCCTTCAGCGCCGAGTTGCGCGCCACCATCACCCGCGGATCGAGCGCCGGATCCTCGTGCTCGGTCACGTTCGCCACCACCACCTCGAACCGCGCGCCCAGCGCCGCCAGCAATTCGCGCCGCCGCGGCGAGGCCGAGGCGAGGATGAGCGGAGCGGCGGAGCCGGAGACGGCGGCGGAGACAAACGCGTTTTCAGGCATGGTCGGAGGCAGGCTTGCGAGTTGTCAGACGCAGGACGAGAGCCAACCTTCCGCTCTTCACGCCCATGCGCATCGGCCTCGCCCAGCTCAATCCCACCGTCGGAGACCTCGCCGGCAACCTCCGCCGCCTCCTCGCCGCCTACCACGAACTCGTCGCCGCCGGAGCCGAGCTGGTCGTCACCCCCGAGCTCGCGATCTGCGGCTACCCGCCGCGCGACCTCTTGCTGCGCAGCCGCTTCGTGCAGGACGTGGAGAACGCCACCGCCGAGCTCGCCGCCGCCACCGGCGAAATCCCGCTCCTCGTCGGCACCGTGGTCGCGAACCCGCACGAGGAAGGCCGCCGCGCCTTCAACGCCGCCGCCTTCTGCCACCACGGCCGCGTCCAACAGCTCGCGAAAAAGTGCCTGCTCCCGACCTACGACGTGTTCGACGAGGACCGCTACTTCGAGCCCGCCCCCGCGCCCACCGTCATCGTCCACGCCGGCAAGCGCCTCGGCGTCACCATTTGCGAGGACATCTGGGCCAACGAATCCCCCGGCGACACCCGCCTGCACCGCTTCGATCCCGTCGCCGCGCTCAAAGCCGAACGCATCGACCTTCTCCTCAACCTCTCCGCCAGCCCTTGGTATGCCGGCAAATCGGGCCTGCGCGAACGTATCGTCACCGAGCTCGCCCGAGACCTCGCCGTGCCCGTCGTCTACTGCAACGCCATCGGCGGCAACGACGAGCTCATCTTTGACGGCCGTTCCCTCGTCGTCTCGCCCACCGGCGATCTGATCGCGCGCTTCGCCGCCTTCGCCGAGGAGCGCCGCGTCGTCGACCTCTCCGCCGCCACCGCCGCGTTTGCCCATCATCCATCCAACATAGCACATAATCCCTCCTCGTCCGCGCTCGCCGACATCCACGCCGCCCTCGTCCTCGGCCTGCGCGACTACGCGCACAAGAGCGGTTTCACCCGCGCCCTGATCGCGCTCTCCGGCGGCATCGATTCCGCGCTCGTGGCCGAGCTCGCCGTGGCCGCCTTCGGCCCGGACAACGTGATCGGCGTCTCGCTGCCCTCCGCGATCTCCAGCGAACATTCGAAGGACGACGCCCGCATCCTCGCGGAAAACCTCGGCATCCGTTTCGAGACCATCGCCATCGCCGACACCGTCGCGTCCGCCGAGCGCGCCCTCGGCCCGGTCTTCGCCGGCCGCGCCCCCGACGTCACAGAAGAAAACCTGCAAGCCCGCACCCGCGGCGTCCTGATGATGGCGCTCTCGAACAAGTTCGGTTCGCTCCTCCTCACGACCGGCAACAAGAGCGAGGTCGCGGTCGGCTACTGCACGCTCTACGGCGACATGTGCGGCGGTCTCGCCGTGATCAGCGACCTGTTCAAAACCCAGGTCTACGCCCTCTGCCGTTGGATCAACGAACAGGCCGGCCGCGACATCATCCCGCGCAACACCATCGAAAAACCGCCCAGCGCCGAACTCCGCCCCGGCCAGGTCGACCAAGACAGTCTCCCGCCCTACGAGGTGCTCGACGCGCTTCTCCACGCCTACATCGAGCAGGGAAAAGCCCGCGCCGACCTCATCGCCGACGGTTTCGACCCCGCGATGGTCCGCGACATCTGCCGCAAGGTGGATCTGAACGAATACAAACGAAAGCAAGCCGCCCCCGGCCTCAAAATCACCCCCCTCGCCTTCGGCGTCGGCCGCCGCATCCCCATCGTCCAAAAATACGTCGGGTGAGCGTTCCAACCGCTAAATTTCGCTAAACCTCGCTAAATCAGAATCAGTCCAAGGGTTTGCTTTATCGTTCTTTAGCGAGTTTTAGCGGTTCCTTTTTCATGAATTCATCCGACCAACCCTTTGCTCAACTTGGCTACGACCTCATCGGCGCCGCGATGGCGGTCTATAACGAACTTGGAGGCGGCCTCTCGGAGGAAATCTATCAGGAGGCTTTCGAGCGTGAACTGACTGACCGCGGCTTTTCATTCGTCGCTCAAGCCGAACTCGCCGTTTTCTACAAAGACCGTCCGCTCCAGAAGCGCCTCCGCCCCGATCTCATCGTGGCCAATGAACTCATCGTCGAATTAAAGGCCGTTTCCGCTCTCGCCGATGAACACCGAGCACAGGTTCTGAACTATCTCCGCGTCACGCGCAAACCAGTCGGTTACCTCATCAATTTCGCGGCGTTTCCCAACATCGAGTGGCAACGCCTCGTAAACACTCGCCCGAAGTTCTGATTTTTAGCGTCCCTTAGCGCCTTTTAGCGGTTTCCCATGTCTTCCTCCGTCTCCTCCGATCTCTTCGCCCGCGCCCAGCGCCTCATCCCCGGCGGCGTGAACTCCCCGGTCCGCGCCTTCCGCTCCGTCGGCGGCGCGCCTTTCTTCACGCGCTCCGCCCAAGGCGCCACGCTCACCACCGCCGACGGCCGCGAGCTCATCGACTTCGTCTGCACCTGGGGTCCCGCCATCCACGGTCACAACCACCCGCGCATCCGCGAAGCCATCGCCGACGCCCTCGCGCGCGGCACCTCCTTCGGCACGCCCAATCCCTACGAGGTCGAGATGGCCGAGCTCATCGTCACCTTCTTCCCCTCGATCCAGAAGGTCCGCATGTGCTCCAGCGGCACCGAGGCCACGATGTCCGCCATCCGCCTCGCCCGCGGTTTCACCGGACGCGACAAGATCATCAAGTTCGCCGGCTGCTACCACGGCCACTCCGACTCGCTCCTCGTCTCCGCCGGCTCCGGCGCCCTCACCCACGGCCACCCCGACAGCGCCGGCGTGCCCGCCGCCTTCGCCCGCGAGACCGTCGTCCTCCCCTTCAACGATCCCGCCGCCCTCGACGCCGCCTTCGCCGCCAACCCCGGCCAGATCGCCGCCGTCATTCTCGAGCCCTACATCGGCAACGTCGGCTTCATCCGCGCCGAGCCCGGCTATCTCCAGCACGTCCGCGCCGTCACCCAAAAGCACGGCGCCGTCCTCATCTTCGACGAGGTCATGACCGGCTTCCGCCTCGCCCGCGGCGGCGTGCAGGAGCTCGAAAACATCGTCCCCGACCTCACCTGCCTCGGAAAAATCATCGGCGGCGGCCTCCCCGTCGGCGCCTTCGGCGGACGCGCCGAAATCATGGACAAACTCGCCCCGCTCGGACCGGTCTACCAGGCGGGCACGCTCTCCGGCAACCCGCTCGCCATGGCCGCCGGCATCGCCCAGCTCCGCCTCCTCGACGAGCTCCAGCCCTACCCGCGCCTCGACGCCCTCGGCCGCCAGCTCACCACCGCCGCCCTCGCCGCCGCGAAGGCCAAAGGCATCGCGCTCCAGGCCCCGCAGTGCGGCTCGATGTTCAGCCTCTTCTTCACGCCGCAGACGGTCCGCGACCTTCCCTCGGCGATGAGCTCCGACTCCGCGCTCTTCAAACGCTTCTTCCACGCCTGCCTCGAAGGCGGCGTCTACCTCCCGCCCAGCGCCTACGAAGCCTGGTTCCTCAGCTCCGCCCACGAGGGCCCCGCCATCGACCGCGCCTGCGAGGTCGTCACCGCCGCCATCGCCGGCCTCTGATTTTTTGAACCGCTAAATCTCTCTAAAGACCGCTAAACGAACCGAACGCCGTCGGCCCGCCTACCGTTCCGATTTTAGCGTCCTTTAGCGCTCTTTAGCGGTTTCCCCTTCCGTCTTCTTCCTCACGCCCGCGGGTGCGCCTTGTTATACACCTCGCGCAGCCGCGCCACGGTCACGTGGGTGTAGACCTGCGTCGTATTCAAAGAAGCATGACCGAGCAGCTCCTGCACGAGCCGTAGATCCGCGCCCGCGTTGAGCAGGTGCGTCGCGTAGCTGTGCCGCAGCTTGTGCGGCGTCAGATCGAGCGGCAGTCCCGCCAGCGCCAGATAACGCTTCAACATCAGCTGCACCGCGCGGTCGCTCATCCGTCCGTGCTTCGCGTCCACCAGCACCGGCGCCTCCGGCCCGGTCTCGCGCGCGAACTCCCGTCGCCACTTCGCCAGCACGCCCGCCGCCACCTTTCCCAGCGGACACAGCCGCTCCTTCTTTCCTTTGCCCAACACCCGCGCGATCGTGCCGTCCGCCTCGACGTGCCCGTAGTTCAAACCCGTAAGCTCGCTCACACGCAGCCCGGCCCCGTAGAGCAGCTCCATCGCGAGCCGGTCGCGCCACGCCACGAAATGCGACTCCGTCCCGTTCTCCACCAACCGCTGCGGCCCGTCCAACAGCTCCTTCATCTGCTTCTCGGTCAGAAACTGCGGCAGACGCTTCTCCAGCTTCGGCAGCGCCAGCCCGACCAGCGGATTCTTCTGCACCTTTCCCTGCCGCATCCAGTATTTGAAAAACGCCCGCAACCCCGACGCGTGATTGTGCAGCGTGCGACGCCCGAAACGCGACTGCGCCTCGATCACGAAATCGCGCATCACCCGCGGCGTGAGCCCGGCAAACTCCCGCCCCTCGCTTCCCTCCCCCAGAGACTCGCGCCGCCAGCGGATAAAATCCTCAAAAGCCTGCCGGTAATTGCGCAGCGTATACGCCGAGTAACGCCGCTCCAGCACGAGATAGTCCGCGAAGGGCGCCCACCATTCCTTGTTCAGCGCTTCATCCGCCCTCGAGGCTCCTTCAACCGCGTCCATCTGCGTTGTCCGAGGCGCGTCAAATCTCGCAGCCCGCCGGCGTGCCCGCCGCCGACGCCACCTTCGCCTCGACCGCGCGCATCACGCGGTCGCTCTCGCGCCGCAGCGCCCCCTCCGGATCGAGTCCATTCGCCCGCGCCGCCGCACAAAGCTCGAACAACACGCGCCCGAGCTTCGCGTCATCCAGCTCCGCGCCCAACGCGCGGATCTTCGCCACGTCCGCCGCGCCCTCGGCCGGCAGCGATTTCTTCTCGATCTGCTTCCACACCGCCTCGGCCAGCATCGTCGCCGGCAGACGCGGCGGCTGCTCCTTGAACACGCCCGACTGCGCCGGACCGTTCTTCTTTTCCTGCGCCTTGATCTGCTCCCACTTCACGATCACGTCGCCCGCCGTGCCGAGCTTCGCGCCGTCGCCAAACACGTGCGGATGCCGCCGGATCAGCTTCTCGTTCACCTCGCGCGCCACCGCATCGAGATCGAACTTCCCGCGCTCCTCCGCGATCTGCGCGTGAAACACCACCTGGATCAACACGTCGCCCAGCTCCTCGCGCATGTGCGGGTAGTCCTCGCGGTCGATCGTGTCGATCAGCTCGCTTACCTCGTCGATCAGACAACGCACCAACGATTGATGCGTCTGCTCGATGTCCCAAGGGCAGCCGCCCGGGGCCCGCAGCCGGGCGATGGTCGCGCGCAATTCGTCTATGGCTTGGCTCATGCCGCCCATCCGCGCAAAGCGCCGGGCAAAACACAACCCAATCTCCCGCGCACCTGGCAGGCGACCATATCATTAATATGTTATCGCCTATTACCCATATATCCATTTTAACGATAATATGCTATCGCTTAAAACCCACTCCGAGCTAGCCCGCGAGCTGGCCGGTCGCCTGCGGCAGCGCCGCCTGCGCCGCGGGTGGACGCAGGCCGAAATGGCCGAGCGCGCCGGCCTAAAACCCGCCACCTACGTCCTCTTCGAACGCAGCGGCCAGATCTCGCTCCTGCGCCTGCTGAAAGTCCTCGAGGTGCTCGATCTCCTCGACGAGTTCGACCGCATCGGCCGCGGCGAAGACCTCGCCAACCTCACGCTCGACGAAATCACCCGCCCCGAGCGCCGCCGCGGCCGCCGTCGCGCTGCCGCATCCCCCGCGCCGCGCTCCGCCGGATCCTCGCCCTCGCCCTCCGCCACATGAGCCGCATCGCCGTCCACTACGAAGACTTGCTCGTCGGCGAACTCGCCGAGGCGCGCGGCGCCGTGTTCTTCGAATACTCGCCCGCCTTCATCGCCAACCGCCACGAGCTCTCGCCCTTCCGCCTCCCGCTCGGCCCGGGTCTGAAAACCCGCGACACGCCGCCCGGCCTGCGCCTGCCCGGCCTGTTCGAGGACTCGCTGCCCGATGCCTGGGGCCGGCGCGTCATGCTCGAATGGTTCCGCCGCCAAGGCATCCCCGAGCACGCCGTCACGCCCCTCCGCATGCTCGCCTACGTCGGCGAACGCGCCATGGGCGCCCTGCGCTACACGCCCGCCCTCGACATCCCCGCTCCGGCCGAGCTCGACCTCGCCACGCTCTGCGCCGCCGCCGCCGAGGCCGAGCGCGGAGGCGAGATCGACCTCGCCGTCCTCGCCCGCGCCGGCTCCTCCGCCGGCGGCGCCCGCCCGAAGGCGCTCGTCCACCTCGCCCCCGACCACAACCACAACTCCGCCGCCGACACCGCCTCCTCCGCTCCGCCCTGGTTCGGCCCGAATCCACCGTCTGGATACACGCCTTGGCTGGTCAAGTTCGACCTCGGCCCCGTCCCCCTGCTCGGCGCGCTCGAGGAGTCCTTCGCCCGTCTCGCCCGCGCCGCCGGCATCGAGGTCCCGCCCACCCGCCTCCTCGTCACGACCGACGCCGACGGCCACCCACGCCGGCACTTCGCCGTGCGCCGCTTCGACCGCGAAAGCACCCCCGACGGCACGCATCGTCGCGTCCACCACCACACGCTCGCCGCCCTCCTCCACATGAGCGCCGGCGATCTCGATTACCAAACCTTCCTCCGCGCCGCCCGCCAGCTCACCCGCGACGAACGCGAGGTCTGGCGCGCCTACCGCCGTGCCGTCTTCAACGTCCTCGCCGGCAACCGCGACGACCACGGCAAGAACCACGGTTTTCTCTACCGCGACCGCGCCTGGACCCTCGGCCCCGCCTACGATCTCACCCCGCTCAGCCCGCGACAGCTCCCCGAGCGCGGCATGGCCGTCTGCGGCGAACGCCACGCCGCCGGCCCCGCCCACCTGCGCAAACTCGCCGAGGGCGAAGGCCTCGACCGCAAACGCGCCCTCGCCCTGATCGACGAGGTCGCCGCCGCCCTCCGCCATTGGCCCGCCCTCGCCGCCGAGGCCGGCGTCCCCGAGCGCGCCGCCCGCGACGTCGCCGCGTCCTTCGGCGTTTAAGAAACACCCGTCACGAGCCACTCGGCCGCCAAAAGCTCAAAACGCACAAACCCGCGCCGCCCTTTTGCGTCTTCCGCGCCTTTCGTGGCCAAGAACTTCCGCCCCGGCACCGGGCTTGGTTCTTGCGCCTTCCCCGCCTCTTTGCGGCCATTCCCCTACGACAATGTCCGACAAACTCACCGAGATCATGGCGCACAAGCGCCTCGAAGTCGCCGCCCGCGCCCGCGCCGTTTCGCTGGAGGAACTCGCCGCGCTCGACGCCCGCCTGCCGCGCCCGCCCTCCTTCGCCTCCGCCCTGCGCCGCGCCGACGGCTCCCTCGCCGTGATCGCCGAGATCAAACGCCGCTCCCCCTCCGCAGGCGACATCAAGGCCGGCGTCCCCGCCCTCGACCAGGCCCGCCGCTACCAAACCGCCGGCGCCGACGCCCTCTCCATCCTCACCGACGAGAAATACTTCGGCGGCACCCTCGCCGACCTCGAATCCGTCACCGCACACTTCCGCGCCCACGCCCCGGCCAAGCCCTGTATCCGCAAGGACTTCATGGTCCACCCGATCCAGGTCCTCGAGGCCCGCCAGGCCGGCGCCAGCGCCATCCTCATCATCGTCCGCGCCCTCGACGACGCCGACATCCGCGTCCTCCACGACGCCGCCCGCGCCGCCGGCCTCGACGCCCTTTTCGAGATCCACAACGAGGCCGAGCTCGACCGCGCCCTCGCCCACGAGGCGCGCATCATCGGCGTCAACAACCGCGACCTCGCCATCTTCAAGTGCGACCTCGGCCTGAGCGAGCGCCTCATCCCCAAGTTCCCCGCGCACGTCACCGCGATCAGCGAAAGCGGCATCTTCACCGCCGCCGACGCCGCCCGCGTCCGCGCCTGCGGCGCCCACGCCATCCTCTGCGGCGAGGCCCTCATGAAGGCCCCCGACCCCGCCGCCCTCCTCGCCGACTTCCACCGCGCCTGACCCCCATGGACGTTTTCTCCGCCTTCAACGACTCCGAGCACCAACGCCGCACCCTGCCGCCGGAGCGCGTCGGCGCCCAGGTCTCCGGGCTGGAACAGCGCATCACCGAGCTCGAAACCCGATTCAGCCGTCTTGCGCTCGTCACCAACGCCCTCTGGGAACTGCTCAAGGATCGCCACGGCTACACCGAGGAGGAACTGCGCGACTGGGTGAATCTCACCGACCTCAAGGACGGCCACCTCGACGGCCGCGTCCGACGCAGCACCCCCGCGCCCAACTGCCACAAATGCGGCCGTGTCGTCACCCGCGCCTTCGGTCGCTGCATGTATTGCGGCGAGATCGCCACAACCGGCGACGCCTTCGACCGCGTCCACTGATCCCCCACATCCCTCCTCACCGACTTCCACCGCACTTGAAGTTGAAACCGCTAAATTTCGCTAACGCTCGCTAATCAACCTCAGCCAGCGGCTCTTCTTTTAGCGTTCTTTAGCGCCCTTTAGCGGTTCCCATCCGATGCCTTTAACTCTCTCCGAAACCCGCGAGATCCTCTCCAAGCTCGGCGTCCACCCGAAGCACGCCTTGGGGCAAAATTTCCTCATCGACGGCAACATCGTCCGCAAGTCCCTCGAGCTCGCCCAGGTCGCCCCCGGCGACCGCGTCGTCGAGGTCGGCCCCGGCCTCGGCACCCTCACCCGCACCCTCCTCGAGGCCGGCGCCGAGGTCTGGGCCGTCGAACGCGACGCCATGCTCGCCCGTTACCTCGTCGAAGAGGTCGCCCCGATCCACCCCGGCCGCCTCCATCTCCTCGAGGCCGACGCGATGGACCATCCCACCGCGAAGATTCCCGCCGACCAGCCGTTCAAGATCGTCGCCAATCTTCCCTACGCCATCTCCACGCCATGGATGGACGCCGTCCTCGAAGGCCCGCTCCCCGAGCGCCTCGTCCTCATGCTCCAGCTCGAGGCCGCCCAGCGCTACATGGCCAAGCCCGGCACCAAGCAATTCGGCTCCATCTCGATCTTCATCCAGTCCGCCTTCGACATCGCCCCCGGCCACAAGGTCTCCGGCCACTGCTTCCACCCGCGCCCCGACGTCGACTCCTACCTCTTCAACCTCGTCCGCAAACCCGCGCCGCTCCTGTTTCCGCCCGCCGTGAAGCGCGCCATCCGCGCCTGTTTCCAACAGCGCCGCAAACAAATCGGCACCCTCCTCCGCGGCCAGCTCCCCGACGGCGGCAAAGCCTGGATCGACAGCCTCGTCGCCGCCGGCCAGTCGCCCACCGTCCGCCCCGAGGACATCCCGCTCAAGCTCTGGCAAACCTTCCCCGGCGTCGGCGCCTCCTGACCCGGCCGTTCTTCGCCACCGTCTCCGATCCCCCGCCCCTCGCCGCCCCGCCCACGCCGCCGTGAACATCACCTTCGAGCAGCTCTGCATTCTCCTCGTGGTCGGCGCCCTCGCCGGCTGGATGGCCGCGCTCATCCTCCGCGGCCGCGGGCTCGGTCTGGTCGGCAACCTCGTCGTCGGCATCCTCGGCTCCTTCGTCGGCAATTGGCTCTTCCGCCTCGTCGGCTTCCGCGCCACCACCAGCCTCGCCACCTTCCTCGCCGCCCTCGCCGGCGCGCTCGCCCTCCTCTGGCTCATCGCCTTGATCCGCCCCCGCCGCGGAAAAAAATAAACCGCCCCCGCCCGTTCCCATGGCCGCCCCCGAATCCATCGACGACGACAATTTCCTTCGCGGCCTCGTGAAGAGCTCCCGCCAGCGCACCGTCCACCTGCGCTGGACCGACCGCGACGGCACCGCGCGCCTCACACCCGTGACTTCCGCCGAGGCCACGCGCCTCAACGCCCTCGCCCGCGCCCGCGGCCTCTCCGCCGAAGCCCTCCTCCGCGAGATCGCCCACCAACCCGCCCCGCCTCGCCCCGCGCCCTCCGTCGGCGATTGACCGACGCCTCCGCCCGCCCGCGCAGGCGATCGGCCGAAGCCGCCCCCGTAAACAATCGCCCCTTGGCGCTTTTCATTAGGGGTTCCCAAACTCCCCTCGGCCCGCTTCCCTCGCCCCTTTCCCTCCGCCGCCCGATCCCGCTCCTCGCCCACCATGCGCCACTGCATCTATCCCGGCACCTTCGATCCCATCACCTTCGGGCACCTCGACGTGCTGGAGCGCGCCGCGCGCCTCTTCGACAAGGTCACCGTCGGCGTCGCCGCCAACCCCGGCAAGGGCCCCGTCTTCACCCAGGAGCAGCGCCTTGCCCTCGTGCGCTCCGTCTCGAAGCACATCCCGAACGTCACCGCCGTCCCCTTCGACGGCCTGCTCGTCGAGTTCGCCAAAACTCAAAACGCCATCGCCGTCATCCGCGGCATCCGCGCCCTCTCCGACTTCGAGTTCGAGTTCAACATGGCGCTCATGAACCGCCACCTCGAGCCCGCCATCGAGACCATCTTCGTCATGCCCCGCGAGACCTACAGCTACACCAGCTCCAACCTCGTGAAACAGGTCGCCAAGCTCGGCGGCGACATCTCCAACTTCGTCCCCCCCGAGGTCGTCGCCGCCCTCCGCGACGCCTACTCCAAACGCTGAAGCCGGCGCCGACCGGGCAAAACCCGGCTCTCCGCCCCACCAGTGGACGGGCGGCCCCCGAGTTCGCGCGCCGTTCGCGCCCCCGCCCGGATAGCGTCTCGGCAAACGCAATCCTCGTCCGCTTCGCCGCTTGCCCGTCGCGACGATTCCAAGGCTTGCATGTGTTCACTCGAACACATAGCCCGACGCCATGCTCAGCGAAAAACAAGAGGCCATCCTCGACTTCATCCGCGCGACCCAGGCCGATCGCGGTATTCCGCCCAGCACCCGCGACATCCAGCGCCAGTTCGGCTACGCCAGCCAAAACGCCGCCATGAACCATCTCCGCGCCCTCGCCAAAAAAGGCGCGATCGAGCAGATCAACGGCCGCACCTGGGGACTCAAGGCCCGGCTCGTCCAAACCCAGCTCTTCACCATCCCCGTCTTCGGCAGCATCCCCGCCGGCCAGCCCGTCGCCGCCGAACAGCACGCCGAGGCGACCGTCCAGATCGATCCCGCCTTCTTCGGACTCCCCGAACGCCGCGCCGCCAAACTCTGGGCCCTTCGCGTCCGCGGCGACTCCATGATCGACGCCCACATCTGCGACGGCGACCTCGCCATTCTCGAGCAACGCGAACCCCGCGCCGGCGACATCGTCGCCGCCCTCGTCGACGAGACCGACACCACGCTCAAACGCCTCCTCTTCCGCGAGGGCGCCGCCATCCTCCACCCCGAGAACCCGCGTTACTCCGACATCGTCCCCGAGCGCGGTCTCGAATGCCAGGGCGTCCTCGTCGGCCTCGTTCGGCGCGCCCCGCCCGCCTGAACCGACGCACCGGACGGGCGCCGCCCACGCCGGAAACTCAACGCCATCCGCCGCCCGCGCGATCGCCGCCCTACTCCGTCTTCCGTCGGGGCATGCTCGACCCCTCCACCCAGCGGGCCTCGACCAAAATTCGCCGTTGGTAACGAGGGATGCCCCGCTCGTTTTCCAACGCCAGACTCGCCAGCGTGCTCACCGCGACGCGGCCTATCTCGGGCGAATTCTGGTCCGCCCCGGAGTCGAAATTTCCGTCCAGCACGCTGGTCGTGGCCACCGCCAGGTCGTCCGGTATCCGCAGCCCCAGGCCGTGGATCAGGGAACGCAGCAAGGGCGACGACGTCACGACCGCGTCGGGCTTCTCCTTCTGCAACCAGACGAGCAGCTCATTTTGATGCCGCCGGGGATCGTTGGACAGGAGCAAGGTGTCCAGACGCCTTCCCCGCGGCGTCGTTTCCTCCTGCGCGTTCAGGTAGCCCTCCCGGAAATGGCCGCGCGTGTTGCGCTCGAAATTGCACTCGCTGACGTAGCCCACGCGCCGATACCCGGACTCGATCGCCTTCTCGTAGACCAGGCGCGCGCAGTGGCTCTGGTCGCTCGTCACCGAATGCACCGGCAGCGTCGTCACGGAGGCGCCGAAACGAACCAGCGAAAACCGGCTCCAATCGAAATCGGGAAGGCTAAGCCCCTCCCGATGCGGCGGGATCAACAGACCGCGCACCCCGCGGGTCTCCAAGATGGCCTGAAGGCGCTTGCCCGATTTGCCCGCCGGCCAGCGAAACTCCTCCAGGTTGTAGCCCAACCGCTCCGCCGCTTCGCGCGCCCCGAGCCAGTAGTTGTCGAACTCCTTGTGCTTTCGCAGCTCCTCCGGCCGCGCCCACTGGTTGAGCCAGCCCAGGCACGCGCGGATCCCCGCCGGCCGCTTGCTCTGGCGATACGCCACCAGCGAGGCCAGCATCGGATCCGGACGGTAGCCGAGCCGCTCCGCCATCGCCCGCACCTCGGCGCGCCGTCCCTCCGAGACGCGCGGCGAGTCGCGCAGCGCGAGCGAGACCGCGACATGGGAAAGGCCAAGCGCCTTGGCGATGTCGCGCAGCGAAGGACGGCGGGCGGGGTCCGGAGCGGGAACCATGTCCTCCGACCATGCCGACCGTGTTACCAGTGGAAACACCAAACCGGTTCCGACGCCGATTTTGGACGGCATCATGGCCGGCGCCCCCGGTTTCCCATGGCCCGCCGCGCCCTCGCCTCTCCACCCAAAGCCGCCTTCGCGCTCGCGCCCCGCGCCTTCGCGGAGATCTACCCGGACGCCGTTCTCGCCCGTCTGCGCCGCGCCTCCGCGCCGCGCCCCACCCCCATCCCGGGCGCCTCGTGGAAGCGCCACATGCGCGCGCTGCGCGAGACGGAGATCCTCTTCACCGGCTGGGGCGCCCCCGTTCTGGACGAGGAGTTTCTCGCCGCCACGCCACGCCTGCGCGCCGTCTTCCACGCCGCCGGGTCGGTGCGCCTCCTCGTCACCCCCGCCGTCTGGCGCCGCGGGGTGCGCGTATTCTCCGCACGCTCCACCCTGGCCGGGGCCGTGGCCGACTACGCCGCCGCCGTCATCTTGCTCTCCCTGAAACAACACTGGCGCGCGGCCCGCCTCGTGAAGGAACACCGGTGCTTCCCGTCCGGCGCCCCCGTGTCCGGCGAACACGGCGCCGTCGTCGGACTCGTCGGCTACGGCGAGGTCGGACGCGCGGTCCGGGCCCGTCTGCGCCCCCTGGGGCTCGAAGTGATCGTCCACGATCCGTTCGTCGCCCCGGCGGCCATAGAGGCCGACGACGCGCGCCCCGTCCGTCTCAAAGCGCTTTTTCAAATCGCGGACGTCGTTTCCCTGCACGCGTCCCTCACCCCGGAAAGCTACGGCCTGGTCGGCGCCGCCGCGCTCTCTCTTCTCAAACCCGGGGCCACCTTGGTGAACACCGCCTGCGGGGAGCTCGTCGACGAGGACGCCTTGATCGCGACCCTGCGTCGCAGGCCGGACCTCCAGGCCGTTCTCGATGTCACGGCCCCCGAACCGCCGACCGAGGATTCGCCGCTCTACGACCTGCCCAACCTCGTCCTCACCCCCCATCTTTCCGGCGCCCTGGGCCGGGGTGGCCGCCATTACGGCGAGGCCATCGCGGAAGAATACGAGCGATTCCTGTGGGGCAGGCCGCCCCTTCGCGAGGTCGACTCCGGACAAATCCAGCTGTGCCCAGAAAGCCCCGTGTTACCATTGTAACCGCGGGACCTTTTTACCTCATCCCCAAAGCGACCAGTCTGCGAGGATCACGCCCGCAGGCCCATGTCGCCCCCATCCTCTCTCGCCACTCCCGCCCCGTTTCCCGTCGCCGCCGCACCGGCGAGACAACCCCGGCCGCGAGGGCTCTTCGCCATGGACCCCGAGGCGCTCGCCGGCGTCTACGCCCAGGCAGACCTCCGCCGCATCTCCGCCTGGGTCGACCTCGCCCCGGACCTGGTGCTCACGCCGGCGAACTGGCGCTCGCACCGTGATCGTCTCGTCGACGCGGAGTTTGTTTTCTCCGGCTGGAAGGCGCCCGTCTTCGACGCCGATTTCTTGCACGCGGCGCCCCGCCTCCGCGCCGTGTTTTACGCCGCGGGCTCGATCCGCTATTGCACGACCGAGGCGTTCTGGAACTCGGGCATACCCATTTGCAGCGCCTACGCCGCCAACGCCGTGCCCGTAGCCGAATACACGGTCTCCGTCTCAATCCTCGCGCTCAAGCAGTTCTGGCGCCGCGCCGACCTCGCGCGTCGCGGCGAGGGCTGGGGCGACCACACCCGGCCCATACCCGGCGCCTTTCGCGCCCGCATCGGGCTCGTTTCCTTCGGGGTGATCGCCCGCCGCGTCGTCGAACTCCTCTCCGCCTACGATGTCGGCGTCCTCGTCTACTGCCCCTACCTGACGGACGCCGAGGCCGCCTCCCTCGGCGTGGAGCGCGCCCCGCTCGAGCGGGTCTTCCGGGAATGCGACGTCGTCTCCGTCCATACCCCGATCCTGCCCGAGACGATCGGCTTGATCGACGGTCGACTCGTGCGCTCGATGAAACCCGACGCCGCCCTCGTCAACACCGCCCGCGGCGTCATCCTCGACCAGCCCTCCGTCGTCCAGGCGCTCCGCGAACGCCCGGACCTCACCGCCATCCTCGACGTCACCCACCCCGAGCCGCCCGCCGCGGACGACCCGCTCTTCACCCTGCCCAACGTCGTCGTCACCCCCCACATCGCGGGATCGCACGGCCGCGAATGCGAACGCCTCGGAGCCTTCATGGCGGACGAGCTCGAACGCTTCGCCACCGGCCAGCCCCTCCTCTGGCGAATCACCCGCGAAATGTCCCGGCGCATGGCCTGACGCCCGACCCGCCCGCTGCGCCACCATCGCCGCCGGCCTCCGGGACCGGACGTTCAAGCGATGCCCCGGGCCGACTCGTCGAACCAGCCATTTCCCGCCCTCCCCATGTTGAACCTCGTTCTTCGTTCCCTCGGCCTGCTCCTCGCCCTCGCCTCCTCCGCCATGCCGGCCTTCGCCGCCGAGATCGAGGTCGACAGCCTCGCCGCGCTCGCGCGCGAGACCGCCCAAAGCGGCCGGGAGATCCGGCTCAAGCCCGGCGTCTACCGCATGTCCGACTATCTCACCGAGGCCGTGCTCGCCGAGATCCACGCCGCGCGCAAGGGCCTCCCCGGCCGACCGCCCGTCCCGATGTTCGTTTTCCGCGGCGACGACAATCGCGTCTCCTTCGACGGAACCGTCATCGAGATCGACACCGCCCTCTACAAAAAACTCCCCGGCGGCTACGTCCGCTGCCTCATCGTCGAGGGCAAGGACAACACCCTCTCGGGCCTCTCCCTCCGCCACGTCGGGGCCAACCAAGGCAGCGGCGGCAACACCCTCTCGCTCGCCGGCGAACGCACCACCCTCGAGGACGCCACCCTCCACGTGTATGGATCCTTCCCCTACGGCTACGGCGATCTCCTCGGCAAAGGCGGCCCCAACCTCGTCCCGATCAGGAAACAGAGCGGAATCCAGGTCCTCGGCTCGGGCTCCGTCCTTCGCCGCTGCCGCGTCTTCAGCCGCGCCTTCGGCCACTGCTTCTACATCCAGCAGGGCGGCGACATCCGCCTCGAGGACTGCTACGCCGAGGGGGTCATGCGCGCCACCGACGACATGCTGCGCGACACCTCAGGCCCCGCCTTCGACCTCGGCTTCCGGTCCGTCTATCCCAACCGCGACGGCCGCCACATCATCACCCCCGGCTATATGAAGAGCCTCGTCGAGGACGGCTTCCGCACCTACGGAAACGCCGGCCGCGTCACCCTGCTCAACTGCACCGCCATCAACACCCGCGCCGGCTTCGAGATCGGCGTCCGCGACGAGTCCCCGCAAAAATCCGTGCTCGAAAACTGCGTCGCCCGCGGCTGCGAACGCGGCTTCCTCATCGGTTCCCAGACCATCGTCCGCCGCTCCCGCGGCGACATCGCCCACGGACCGCTCCTCTACCTGCGCGGCGGCCACGATTCCGATGTCGATCTCGAGCTCGTCGGCGACGGCCCGCGATCCCTCGTGCATGCCGTCGCCACCATCGCCGGGGAAAACCACCGCGTGCGGCTCTCCGCCCAGCTCGGCGAACGCGCCATTCCCGCCATTCCCATCCTCTTCGGTTTCGGCATGCCCGAGCACGCCGAGATGGCCAGCCCCATCAAGCCCGCCCCAGCCCGCGGCGTCAGCCTCGTCAACGAGATCGCCGCCGCGCCCGTGATCTGCGGCGACACCCTGGTCGACGCCAGGCTCGAGACCGCCGGCCGCCGCGTCGAGGAAGCCGCCCTCCTCGCCAGCCCCGGCTCCTGGGGCCTGCCCGCCAACGGCATCGCCAACGGCCCGACCCCGTGAACCCGCGGGGACGCGACGCCGGCGCCGGATCAGGTTTCCAGTTTAACTCCCGCGCAGCTTACCACCCGCGGCCGCTTCCCTACCCTGTCTCCCAGCCCCCTCACGACATGCTTTTCACCCCGCCCAAATCTCGTCGCGGCTTCACCCTGATCGAGCTGCTCACCGTGATCGCGATCATCGGCATCCTCGCCGCGATCATCATCCCGACCGTCGGCAAGGTCCGCCAAAGCGCGTCCAAGGCCTCGATGGTTTCCAACCTTCGCCAGATCGGCGTAGCCGTCGCCGCCTTCGCCAACGACAACCGCGACAAGATGCCGGGCCTCTACGTCAAGGGCACCGACGCGGGCGGCATCAACGCCTCCTTCGCCCTCGGCACCGGCCAGAACTCCTACATGAACTACTCGGGCACCGGCACCGAGCCGCGTTCCGCCCTCCAGTCCATCGACCAGCTCGGGCGCTACATCACACGCGTGGCGGTCACCGTCGACGGCGTCGGAAAGCTTTACTGCCCCATCCTCGAAAGCCCCGCCTTCGCCTCGAGGCGAACCCCCGGCACCTTCCCCACCAGCGTCGAGCTCGGCGTCACGGTGATGGACGCCAAGGGAAACCTCGCCTACCCCTTCGGCAACAAGGCGAGCGGCCTCGGCAGCATGAATTTCTCCCGCCTTTCCTCCTCATTCAACACTTCGCGCCGCTGGATGGTCGTCGAGGTCGACAAGACGACCCCCGCCGAGATCGACCCCACCATCAAAAGCGCGGGCTGGTATCCCGACCTGCCCGACCAGCCCGTCCACGGCTCGGGATGGCTCGCCGTGTTCTTCGACGGCCACGTGGACATGCTCAAGCACGACGACGCCCGCCTGAACAACCGCGTCAACCTCTGACGCCGCCACCCCTCCGCCACCGCCCTCCCGACGACGGTCCTTCCCGGACCGTCGTTCTTTTTTTCCCTGCCCTGCCCTCGCTCCCCATGCCCGCCCGCTCCGCCTCCGACGACCAGGCCGCGTCCTTTCGCCGCGTCGCCGTCGACGTTCTCCCGCTTCCCCTCGCCGCCCTGCGCCTGCTCGACGGCCCGCTCAAGGAACGCCAGGATCTCCACGCCCGCCACCTCGAGGCGGTCGAGCCCGATCGTCTGCTCGCCCCGTTCCGCATCCAGGCCGGCCTCGCACCGCTCGCCCCGCGCTACGGCGGCTGGGAATCCCGCGACATCTCCGGCCACAGCCTCGGCCACTATCTCTCCGCACTTTCCCATCTTCACGCCTCTGTCGGGGCGAAGTGGATACGCCCTCGCGTCCTCCGCGTCGTCTCAGGGCTCGCCGCCTGCCAGGCCGCCAACGCCGACGGCTACGTCCTGCCGGTCGACAAAAACGCCTTCGCCGCCCTGCGCGACGGCCGCGTCGACGCCACCCCGTTCTCCCTCAACGGCGTCTGGGTCCCATTCTACACTCTGCACAAGCTGCTCGCCGGCCTGCGCGACGCCTCGCGCCTCGCGGGCGTCGCCGAGGCCCTCGCGATCTCGCGCGGCGTCGCCGACTGGCTCGCCGACACCCTCGCCGGCCTGCCCACCGATCGGATCCAGACGATGCTCCGCTGCGAACACGGCGGCATGAACGAGGTCCTAGCAGATCTCGCCGCGGACACCGGAGACGACCGCTATCTCGCGCTCGCCGCCCGCGCCTTTCACCACGAGGCCGTGCTCGCACCGATGTTCCTTGGCGAGGACCGCCTCGACGGCCTCCACGGCAACACCCAGATCCCGAAGGTCGTCGGCCTCGCCCGCGAATACGAGTTAACCGGACGGCCGGAATACCGCCGCGCCGCCACATCCTTCTGGGACCATGTCGTTAACCATCGTTCCTACGCCACGGGCGGCCACGGCGAGAGCGAGCACTTCTTCCCCGTCGAGCAGTTCCCGCGGCGCCTCACCCCCAACACCTGCGAGACTTGCAACACCTACAATCTCCTCAAGCTCGCACGCCACCTATTCGCGTGGGAGCCCGACGCCGCCCGCATGGATTTCGTCGAGCGCGCCTTGATCAACCATCTCGCCGCCAACATCGGCCGCGCTCCCGGCGAGTTCGGCTACTTCCTCGGCCTTGGCTCCGTCGGCGTGAAGGTCTTCTCCACGCCCTACGATTCCTGGTGGTGCTGCGTCGGCACGGGATTGGAAAATCCCGCGCGCTACGGCGAACACGTCGCCTATCACGGCGGCGACACCCTCTGGCTCAACCTCTACTTCGCCGCCGCGCTCGACTGGGCGGAACACGGCGTCCGGCTCGAGTTGCGCACCCGCTTTCCCGAGGACGAGACCGTGCGCGTCGTCGTTTCCTGCGCCTCGCCGGTCCGCTTCACCCTCAAGCTTCGCCACCCCGCCTGGTGCGAGCGCCCGTCCCTCTCGCTCAACGGGGAGGCCCTGCCCGCGCGCTCCATCCCCGCCTCCTACCTGGCGATCAGGCGCGAATGGCGCGACGGCGACACGCTGGAACTTCGGCTCCCGATGCGCCTGCGCGCCGAACCGCTCCCGCACTCGGACGGCAAGACCCTGGCCCTGCTCCATGGCCCCGTCCTCCTCGCCGCCCTAGTCCCCGACGAACCCGGCGTCGAAAACCCCGCCAAACAGCGCTTCTCCGAACACCTCGCCGCCCGCGGAAAAACCGACGCCTTTCCGCCCGTGCTCGTCGCGTCGTCGCCCGAAGACGCCGTCGCCGGCCTGCGCCCGACGGAAATACGTCCGCTCGAGTTTTTCAGCCGGGACGTGGTCCGCCCCGCCGACCTAGTGTTCATCCCGCTCTATCGCGTCTACGAGGAGCAATACGCCGTCTATTTACCCCTTATCGCCCCGTCCGAATGGACAAGCCGGGAAAGCGCCTTGCGAGCCGAGGCCGCGACCCGCCGCACCCTCGACGCCGCCACGCTCGACCAGGTCGCGCCCGGCCATCAGCAACCCGAGGTCGACCACGCCTTCGCCCACGACGGCTCCGAGATCGAGGACTTCTCCGGCCGAAAAGGCCGCCTCGCCCGCGACGGCGGCTGGTTCTCCTACGAGTTGCGCGCCGGCTCCGCCCTCGAACCGCTCGCCCTCGTCCTCACCTGCTGGGGCGGGGTGTGGCACGAGCGGGTCTTCGACCTTTTCGTCGACGGCCAGCCCCTCGGCGCGCAAAGTCTCCTCGCCAACCGCCCCGGGGACTTCTTCGACCGCGTGGTCCTCATCCCGCACGAGTTCACTCGGCGCAAATCCAAGTTCACCCTGCGCGTCGCATCCCGGCCCGGCGACGCCGCCGGCGCGATCTTCGGAGTGCGCCTTGTCCGCGCCGCCGCCGCGGCGGACTTCGACACCGACCCCGGGATCGTCTTCAAGGCCCATTGATCCGCCGGGCCTTATTTCGTATCCTTATTAAAGATACATTTCCCCGGAACGCGCCCGGCAGGACCCCGGGTTTCCACGGAAACCTCGGAAGGCTTCGAAGCACGACGGGGAAAGTTCCCATAAAAACCGCCGGCGCCTTCCAGCGTTTCCACCCCTCCCACCCCACATGATCACCGCCTCGCCTGCCCTCGCGTCGGCCTCCCGCCGGCTGTTGTCCGCGGCCGCCATCGCCGCCTCCCTGCCCCTCGTCCCCGCCGCCTTCGGCGCCGCCTACACCTGGGACGGCGGCGGCTCCGACGGCAACACCGGCACCGCCGCCAACTGGTCGGCCGATGTCGCCCCCGCCGCCACCGGCGACACGCTCACCTTCGCCGGCACGACCAATCTCTCCGTCGCCAACAACTCCCTTGTCTCCCTCGCCACATCCGGCACCGCCATCGCGTTCGCCTCCGGCGCCGGCTCCTTCACTCTCGGCGGCAACGCCCTCACCCTCGGCAGCGGCGCCGGCGCCGGACAAGTGATCATCTCGCAGCAAAGCGCCAACGCCCAGACCATCAGCGCCAACATCAACCTCTCCGGCGGCAACGGCGACCGCAGCATCACCTTCGCCAGCGGCGCCGGCAGTCTCACCCTCAGCGGCAATATCGCCTTCAACGGCGACTGGCTGTTTCCCACCACCACCGCCGGCACCATCATCCTCTCCGGCGCCAACACCGGCGACGGCAAGACCACCAACGCCATCTCCGCTGGCACGAACGCCATGCGCGCCATGATGCGCAATAACGTCGCCGGCACCAACCTCGTCCTCGGCGGCGACTCCGTGCTCGGCAACTCCGGCTCCGGCGACGCCGCCCTGGGCACCGCCTCGCTCCGCGGCATCATCGCCAACCAGCAACTCAACCTCTCCACCGCGGGCGGCGACCGAGACCTCTCCGGAAGCACCCTCGCGATCAACGCGAGCAACATCACCTTCAACGGCGCCAACAACCTCAAGATCGCCGGCCTCGTCAATCACCTCGGAAACCGCGATTTCGTCGTCTCCGGAGCCGGCCAGGTCACCGCCGCCGGCGGCATCTACCTCTCGGGCGACCAAACCGCCCGCCAGCTCTACGTAAACTTGTCCGGCGCCGGCGGCATGGTCGTGAACGGCAAGCTCTACAACACCCTCCACTCGGGCGGCGTCACCACCACCGTCAACGACTCCACCGCCACCGCGACCAACGCGATCTTCCGCAAGGCGGGTTCGGGCAACATGACCCTGAACGGCGACAGCGGCACCACTTACACAGGCAGCATTCAAGTCGAAGGTGGCACCCTGAAAATCGGCCACGCCAACGCCCTCGGCTCCACCACCGGCGCTACCATTCTCACCGCAGGCACCCTTGATCTCAACGGCCAGACCATTGGCGAAACGCTCAAGATCACCGGCACGTCGTCGCTCGTTAATTCCAGCGCCACCGCCGCCACCGTCAGCGCGGACGCCACCCTCACCGCCAACCTCTCCATCAACACGACCGGCGACATCACGATCACCCGCCTCATCGGCTCCGCCGCGAACCGGACCATCACCAAGACCGGCGCGGGCACGCTCACCACTAACGGCACCAGCCACAACAATCTCACCGCCTGGCAAATCAACCAGGGCACCGTCGTCTTCGCCAATACCTCCGGCCTCGCCGCCGACCGTGGCGTCACGCTTGATGGCGGCACCCTCCGCCTCTCCGGCGCCAACAACAACCTGATCAACGACGACCAGCCGTTCACTCTCAACTCCGGCGTCTTCGATCTCAACGGCAAGGCCGAGGCCGTGGCCTCCATCGGCGGAAGCGCCGGAACCATCCGCAACGGCCTCGCCGCGTCGTCCGCCACCCTATTCGTCGGCGGCGGCGTTTCCGGCAGCTCCAGCGCCTCCTACTCCGGCGCTATTCAGAACGGCTCCGGCACCCTCGCCCTCACCAAGGAGGGATCGGGCACCCAGACCCTCGGCGGCGCCCTCACCTACTCCGGCAACACCACCGTCAGCGCCGGCGTGCTCACCTTCGACACCACCAGCAGCCTCCTCTTCACCGTCGCCAACGCAGGCGTCAGCAACCGCGTCCTCGGCTCCGGCGCCGCGAATTTCAACGGCGCCATCAAACTCGATCTCTCCGGCGTCTCCGAAACCTCCGGCACATGGAACCTCGTCGACGTCGGCTCGCTCGCCGCCACGAGCTTCGGCGGCAGCTTCTCCGTGCAGGACGACGCGGGCGCGCTCACCTTCAGTCACAACGGCTCCGGGCTCTGGACCAGCGGCGACAGCCTCTGGAGCTTCGACCAGTCCACCGGCCAGCTCGCCTTGACCGCCGCCGTGCCCGAACCGTCGACCTTCGCCGCGCTCACCGGCCTCGGCGCGCTCGCCTGGGTGTCCGTCCGTCGCCGTCGCTCCTGATTCCGGAGCCGCCGCTCTTTGCCCGCAAAGGCGGCGCGCCTGTGGCGCGCCGCCTTTTTTCCACCCTTTCCCCCGCCCGCCCCCTCGCCTCATCTCCTTTCGTCCATGCCGCCCCGACTCCCGCACATCCGCGCCGGCCTCCTCTGCGCCCTAGCCGGCTTCGCGAGCCATGCCCTATCCGCCGCCGACGGCGCCTGGAGCAACGCCATCCTCGGCGGCAACGCCACGTGGAACGACACCGCCAACTGGTCCGGCGCCACCGTCGCGGATGGCGTCGGAGCCCTCGCCACCTTCACCGGCGACTACTCCGCCAATCTCCAGATCACGTTTTCCTCGCCCGTCACCGTCGGCGAGATCCGCGTCATCGACACCAGCACCACAAACCCCGACCGCGGCCTCTGGCTCAACTCCGGCACGATCACCTTAGCCACCACGTCTGGCACTCCGTCCATCACCATCACGGCAGATACCTCCGGCGGCAATCACGACATTCCCCTGCGTTTCAACGGCGCTACCATCGCAGGCACCCAAGGCCTCCTCATCAATCTCGTCGGTGCCAGCTACAACGGCCTCAGCGCCGGCGCCCGTTTCAGCGCCGGCTCGAATTGGTCCGGCTTTTCCGGCCCCGTCACCCTCCAGACCGGACGCTTCCGCGTCGAGGCCACCAACAACACCCTCCCGCCCAACAGCGAGATCATCCTAGGCAACGGAGTCTGGTTCCAGATCGTGCGCGGCTACACCGGCGGCCTCGGCAACCAGACCATCCGCGGCCTCTCCGGCGGCGACGCCACCACCCTTGTCGGCGCGGAAAACAACGCCAACGACCCCGCCGCCTCCGGCACCCTCACCCTCGGCGCCACCGCCCTCGCCACCGACGCCTACGCCTTCTCCGGCACCTTCGGCGGCGACATGTTCGGCACCGGCACGCCCAACACCAACTTCAGCCTCGTCAAAACCGGCCCCGGCACCCAGCGCCTCAACGGATCAAGCCTCTACATCGGCACGACCACCGTCTCCGGCGGCACCTTGCTCGTGAACGGCACCCACACCCAAGGCACGGGCGCGGCCAACGCCGGCCGCTACCTCGTCACCGCCTCCGGCAAACTCGGCGGCAACGGCACCGTCGTCCTCTCCGACCTCAACGCCGGCACCACCGGTCTCTCCATCTCCGGCATCCTCGCCCCGGGCGATCCAAACACCAACAACGGCATCGGCACCTTCACCGTAAATGGCACCAACTCCGCGCGCTCCGTCGCCGCCTTCGAAACCGGCGGCTCCGTCGCCATCGACCTCGGCCCCGTAAACACGTCCGACCGCATCGCTCTCGTCGGTGCCGTCGCCAACGACGTCTTCTTTAACAACACCGCCATCGCCTTCACCGACACCACCTCCGGCGGCCTCTCCGCCGGACAATACACCCTCTTAAGCTCCGACGCCTCCGGCTCCTTCAGCGGACTCACCACCGATGGCTCCGGCTTCATCACCGCCGGGCTCACCATCGCCTCCGGGCTCGGCGCCTACCCAGGCTCCACCCTCCAGCTCGTGGGCAACACCATCGTGCTCAACCTCGCCGTGCCCACCGGCCCGCCCCCCGCCGCACCCGCCTGGCTCACTGTCACCGACGGCTTCGATCAGGTCGCCCTCTCCTGGGCCGCCGTCTCCGGCGCCGGCTCCTACACCGTCAAGCGCAGCCTTTCCCCTGGCTCTGGTTACACAGATCTAGCCACCGGCCTTACCGGCACCACCTACGCCGATACTTCCGCCACGCCTGGCGTCACCTACTACTACGTCGTCGTCGCGGTAAACGGAAACGGCGAGAGCGCCGCCAGCTCTTCCGGCTCGGGCATTTCCACCGTTCGCGCCGCCATCGGCCTTAATATCCGTGCCTTCAACAGCTACGGCATGCCCGTGACCGACCTCGCCGGCGTCGTCCGCAAGGCGTGGTGGAACAACCTCGTCGGCCCGGTCACCACCGGCCAAAGCGTCACGCTCGCCGACTTCCGCGACTACCTCGGCAACCCCGTCTCCGGCCTCTCCGCCACGCTCACTTTGGGCAGCGGCTCGACGGTGAAACTCGGCGCCGACGCCGTCACCGTCTCCCCCGCGCTCAACGACCTCAATCTCTGCTCCTCCGTTCTCGATCAATATAACGGCACACCGTCCACGCTCACCGTATCCGGTATTCCTTACACCTCCTACGACTTCGTCGTTTACGTCTATGACGGCGGTGGCGTCCGTGGCGGCACGGTCACGGTAAACGGCTCCACCCTCGCGATTCGCGGTGGCGCGGGCAACCCCGCCGCGGACGGCACCGGCTACGTTCGCTCGACCGATTCCATCAACACCTCCGGCTCTTCCGTCCAACAGGGCAACTATCTGCGCTTCACCGGCCTCACCGGCCCGCTTTCCGCCTCCTTCCTCGCCACCAACCTCGGCGACTCTACCCAGCGCCTCAAGATCTCCGGCTTCCAGATCCTGAGCGACGACGCCGATCCCGCCCCCGTCGCCTCCCCCGCCGCACCCTCCGGCCTCACCGCTTCCGGCGGCAACCGCCAGGTCTCCCTCAACTGGACCCACACCGCCGCCGCCACGAGTTACAAGGTCTATCGCGGCGGCACCTTGCTGGCCACCGTCGCCGCCCCTCTCACCGCCTACGCCGACATCACCGCCCTCAACGGCACCGCCTACGCTTACACCGTTTCGGCCGTAAACGCGGTCGGCGAGAGCGCGGTCTCCGCCTCGGCCGCCGCCACACCCGCAGCGCCCGCCTTCACCGCCTACGCCCAGGCGATCTATCAATACTCCGTCCCCGTCACCGCCATCTTTTCGTCCCGCGCCGCCGACCCCATGCGCCGCGCCTACCTCTGGGTGCCGCCCGCCGCCACCCGGCTTCAAGGCGTCATCGTGGGGCTGCACAACATGCTCGAAAAACCAATGTTCGAGGACCCTGCCATCCGCCAGGCCTGCGCCGACGCCGGCCTCGGCATCGTCTTCATCACCCCGGGCGACGCCAAGACTTGGACGCCCAACGGCGTGGGCAACTACACCGCCGGCCTGCACACCACCGCCCTCGATCTCGATCCCAACAACTACACCCCGCTCGAGATCAACCCCGCCACCGGCGTCGCCTTCACCAACGGCTCCGAACAGGCCGCCGCCGAGCTCGCCGAGATTCTTCGCCGCCTCGCCATCGAGTCCGGGTATTCGGAGCTTCAATACGCACCGCTGTTGCTCGCCGGCCACTCCGCCGCCAGCCCCTTTGTCTGGACCCGCTCCGTCCACACTTCCACCACGCTCGGCCCCCGCGTCTTCGCCTTGCTGCCTTACAAGGGCACCTTCGCCGGTTCCGTGCCCAACGGCCTGCCTGTCCTCCACGTCGCGTCCGAATGGCAGGAGATAAGCAGCTACGGCAACACCTGGGAGCTGGGCGACGCCCCCGCCGCGCGCAATCTCCGCGCCGGCGGCGCCGAGCGCCTGCTCGGCGAGCTGATCCAGCCCGGCACAGGCCACTACCAATACGCCGAGTCCCAGTCCGCCCCCATCGCCACGTTCATCAAGCGCGCCGCCCAGCTTCGCATCCCCGCCGACTGGCCCAAGACCGCCTCGCCCACCCTCAACATCATCAGCGCCTCCTCCGGCTACCTCGTGGATGTCACCACCGCCGGCTCCGGCTCCGCGACTCCCGTCGCCTACGCCGATTGGGTGGCCGCCGGCAAAGACCCGCTCAAGGCCTTCTGGTATCTCGACCAGCAGACCGCCCAGGCCGCCTGCGATGTGATGAATGCCGGCTTCGCCAAAAAGCCCCAGCTCATCTCAGCCTTCAGCAATGCCACTTCCCTGCCCGACCTCGCCAACCAGTCCAACGGCGAGGGAATGATCCGCCACACCGTCACCTTCGAGTCCGACGGCGTCACCTTCAAGCTCCGCGCCGCCTCGCTCAACCAGTCCCCCGTCTCGCGCCTCCTCCACGCCGGCCCGGTCGGCATCGCCTCCGGCCCCATTCTCTTCAAACCCAATCGCAGCGGCGCGCTGCGCCAGACCGGCCCCGACTCTTTCCGCGTCTGGCTGGATCGCGGCAGCGTCATCAAGACCGGCCAGCCCTGGGAGCCCTTTGCAATCGCGTGGCATCCCGGCGACGCCACCTACCGCGAGGCCGACCGCCCGATCTACATCAGCACATCGGCGACCGTTAATCTCACCTCCGCCAACGGAGGCTCCACCCAGACGATCTCCTTCCCCGCCCTGGCCAACCAGAGCGCCGACGCCCTCTCCTCTGTCACGCTCTCCGCCACCTCCAGCGCCGGCGCGTCCTACCCGCCCCAATACTGGACGGTCGCCGGGCCTTTCCGACCCGATGCGGTCAACAACTCCCAGCTCGTGCCCGACGTCGTGCCCGCCGGCACCAGGTTCCCCCTGCGCGTCGTCGTCGGCGCCTGGCAATGGGGCCGGCCCGGCGTCTTCCAATCCGCCGCACCCGTTTACCAGACCTTCTGGATCTTCCGTGACGCCGCCCAAAAAGCTCTCTTCGAAGCCGCCGGCAGCCCCTACGACGCCGATGGCGTGCCGATAACGTCCAACACCATCACGGTAGGCAGCATCGCCGCCCTCCAGTCCGTCGCCAACATCCCCAACGCCGTCGTCACCCTCTCTCCCGGCACCTACTGGCTCACCGGCCCGACCACCCGCCCGGCGCCCACCCCCGATTACCCGATCTTCCTCGATCTCGCCGGTGCTAATACCTCCTACGTCTTCACCGGCGTCACCCTCAAGGTCGATACGCGCGAGCTGCGCGGCTACGGCCGGGTCAATGGCCATCGCGACACCGTGCGCGTTCTCCAGGTCAGCGGCCAAAACGCCACCGTGGACGGCCTCACCCTCCAGATGGAGCACGTCGCCATGAACGGCACCGACACCTGGGGCAACCCCAAGCAATACACCGCCGACTGGTCCACCACGCTCGTCGAGCTCATCGGCTCCGGCGTCACCGTGAAAAACTGCTCCTTCACCACCGGCGGTTCCTTCCCCTACGGCTACGGCGACGCCTTCGGCAAAGGTGGCCGGCCCACCGACGCCGAAGGCGTGACCAACGCCGCCTGGATCGATCACCGCAAACAATCCGGCATCCGCATCGGCAAGGCCGCCGCCGGGGTCACGCTCGACGATGTCACGCTCAACATGCGCTCCTACGGCCACGGCATCTTCATGCAGGACGGCGCGAGCGATATCGTTATCAAAAATTCCTCCGTCCTCGGCGACACCCTCGCCGACAGCGACACCGTCATCGCCCACCCCGTCTACCAGCAATGGGGCTTCGCCACCTACGGCGAAAAAATCCCCTCTGGCATCCGCCTCTCCAAGCACGAGGACGCCATCCGCGTCTACATCAACGACGACTCCGCCACCAACGGCTGGCCCCAATACATCCACAACCTCACCGTCCAAAACTGCCGCGTCGAACGCATGCGCGACGCCCTCGCCACCGGCGACATGACCGGCTTCCTCCGCGTCACCGGCACCGAGGCCTACGGCTGCGAGCAAGCCTTCACGCCCTCCTCGCTCGCCTCGGAAAACACCTTCACCGCCTGCAAGGGCGACGCCGTAAACGGCCCTCTCGTCTTCTTCCGTCGCTCCTCGACCAACGCTTCGATCCAGGTCGATCTCGCCGGCGCCGGCTCCCCGGTTGGCAACTGGCCCGTCGCCCTCATCAGCGGCGCCGGCAACACCGTCACGCTCACCCGAAGCGCCGCCGCCGGCCTGTATCCGGACACCGCCTACATCAATGTTTCCCAGGCCTGGCGCGAATGGCGCCACGCCCCGGCCGCCGACATCGACGCCGCCGTATCCGGCTCCGTCGCCGCCGCATCCTCCGGCAACACGATCACGAACCAGACCGGCCTGCCCCTCGTCTTCGGCAAAAACGCCGCCAACAACACCGCCAGCTCCGACGGCGGCGTGATCAACAAGGGATCGGGCAACACCTACACCGGCACGACCCTCGTGCCCGCGCAGCGCGTCGTCACCGATACCTGGGGCTCCTACACCGTCTTCTCCGGCAACCTCACCGCCACCAGCACCAGTTCCCTCGGCGGAACCGCGGCCGACGCCGGGACCATCGTCGCCCCCGGCGCCACGCTCGTCATCAACGCCGGCCTCGCCTTCCAAGGCGAACCACTCGCCCTCGGCGGCACCCTCGCCTCCCCGGGCGCCTCGGCCAACACCACCCGTTTCAACAGCACCGGCACCGCGCTCATCACCCTCGCCGGCGACGCCGTCATCGGCGTCACCACCGCCGCCAACCAGTTCCTCGTCGGCCCCGTCGCCGGCGCGGGCAACCTCCTCAAAACCGGCCCCGGCACGCTCGTGATGGAAGACGCCGCCAACACGTTCACCGGCAGCCTCACGCTTTCCGCCGGCGCGATCACCGCCCGCGCCAACAAGGCCGTGGGCGACCTCTCCATCGCCGCCGGCGCGACCTTCAACGGCAACGCGAGCCTCTCCGTCAACCAACCCGCCTCCGCCCGGACGACGCTCGCCGGCACGCTCGTCGTGAATGTCCGCAACGACTCCTCCGTCCACACCGTCAACCTTGGCCGCCTCTCCGGCTCCGGCATCATCACCTCCACCGGCACCGGCGTCGGCACCGTCGTGGTCGCGGGCGAAAGCGCCTTCGCCGGCGTGATCTCCGGCCCGCTCGGCCTCACCAAGACCGGAGCCACCACCACCCTCGCCCTCTCCGGCAACCACACCTACACCGGCCCGACGCTTGTCTCCGCAGGCGTGCTCGCCGTCTCCGGTCGCCTGCCCTACGCCACCGCGCTCACCCTCGCCTCCGGCGCCACGCTCGCCCGCGACCTCTCGCTCGACGCCTTGGGCGTCGGCGCTTTCACGGGCGAGACCGGCGCGTTCGTCCGTCCGAGCGGGGCCCCTGCCGATTTCGATCTGCGCCAATCCTACGCGTGGCCGCTCGTCTCCGCCACCAGCCTCTCCGGCGCCCGTCCCACTCTCGACGCCTCCGCCCTGCCCGCGACCACCGGCGCCTATTCCATGTCGGCGAGCGGCGGCACGCTCTCGGTCGTCCACACCCCCGCGCCCTACGCCGCCTGGCAATTCGCCCGCGGCATCCCGGCCGCCTCGCCCGTCACCGCCGACCACGACGCCAACGGCCAGGCCGACCTCCTCGACTACGCGCTCTCGTCCTCCACCATCCCCGCCAATCCCAATGTTCGTATTACGAACATTGCCGGCGGACTTGCCCTCACTTTTCAACGTGCCCGCGCCGAGCTCACCTACGAGGTGGAGGGATCCTCCGATCTTTCCCTTTGGACGACGATTGCCTCGAACCCCGGGGAAGTCGGCGTAGAAGTGACCGTTTCCGACCCCGTTCCGCTCTCCTCCGCATCCCGTCGCTTCATGCGCCTGCGCGTCCGCTAGGTCCCTCCGCGCCACCGGTCCGGACGCGACCGGAAAATCCCCCCGCGCGCTCCGACACTCCTCCACATCCCCGCAGCCCATGCCCCCCGCCCCGCGCCTCGTCCTTCGCCTCCTCGTCGCCGCCCTTCTCCACCTGGCGATCGGACAAGCCCGTATCCTCGCCGCGCCCGGGCTAAGCGGCGCGGTCGACATGATCGTGCTGGGCGACGAATCGTCCGAGCGTGGCCACGCCTTTTCGCAGACCGCCGGCGAACTCATCCAAGGGGGACTAGGAGAACCTGCGCGCCGCCTGCTGCCGCTCGATCCGGTTTCGCACAACGGCGGCTCGATCCGCTTCACGCTGAAGATCGATCCGGAACGGCAGAACTACGTCACCGTGAAGCTCTGGGGATCCGATCACGGGATCGAGAAGGGACGACTCCTGCTCTTCATGGACGACACGCTTCAGGTCGGCTACCGCCACGAGGGCGACCACGATGTGCTCAACCAGACCGACCACGACCCGCTCTACAAGGACCACTTCGTCTACCAGACCGTCGCCCTCCCGCTCGCCCGCACCCGCGGGAGAACCGAGCTGCCCCTGAAGATCGCGGGCCTCGGACGCATGTGGCCCTACGGCGTCGGCTTCGAGCAAAAACAAAAGCCCTTCACGGAGCCTTCGCGCGGCATCTATCGCGTCTACACCCACACCGACACCTGCTTCCGCCCCGACGCATCCGAAAAGCAGGGCGCCCCTCTCGCCCCGGCCATCCGCCCCGACGGTCCGGGCGAGGGACTGTTGCCCAAGATGAAGGCGACCGTGAACGAGCGCCTCGCCCGACTCATGCGCGACAAGGCGAAACCCGGGCCCGACCCGGGCAAGGCAGCCGCCACCGTTCTCCTTGTCGCCGAAGCCTATCACACGCCCTGGACCATCGCCGCCGGCGCCCCCGACGCCATCGCCGTGCTCGTCCAATACGGCGACTGCTTCCTCCGCCCCGGCGCCATCGGCGCGAACTGGGACGGCGCAGGACCGCTCGGCGAAGCCCTCGCCCGACTGGGCGCCCGCCCTGAACTGGAGCGCGCGCTGAACGAGAAGCTCGAGGTTCCCGTCAACTTTCCCGTCCTCGGCAAAGACAAGCCCGCCGAGACGGAAAAGCGGCTGACCCGCCGGGAGGCCTGGACCGCCGTCCTCGCGGCCAGCCGCGACTGGAACCGCACCCGCGGCCGCCGCTCCTACACGAACCAGTCGATGATCGTGGACCACAACATCTACGCCGCCAACCGCGGCCTCGCCGTCATCGCCCCCTCGCGCGCCATGCCCGAACCCCAGGCCCGGCGTTATCTGCACGAGGCGGTCGGCCTGGCCCCCTGGCTCGGCAACGACACGGACGACGGCGCCGGGCAACGACCCTACGGGGCGGACTACCGGCTCGTCACGCGCAAGGGACTCTCCCGCGAACTAGGATGGGTCGCCTCCTACGGCGAGACCATCCTCGTCTTTTGCCGCGACATGGCCGAGTTCAGCGGCGACCCGCTGCTTCGCGAGCAGTTGATCAAGCTCCAGGCCGCGCGCGCGATTTTCCGCTACCCGAGCGTCGACGCCGACGGCTACCGCACGATGAAGCTCAGCGCGGAGATCGACAACCGCGTCGCCCACTTCCCGCAGCCCAACGGCGCCTACGCGGTTTGCGACGTCCGCGAGGCGTGGTGGATGGAGGTCCCCGCTTTCGCCCAAGATGCGGTGTCCGTCGGCGCCGCGCGGCAGATGCTCGAGGACAACCAGTATTTCCCTCGCCTCGCCCAACGCGCAAACGACCCCGACACCCGGGGCATGATGCGCAACATCGGCGACTACGAGCGCGTGAAGGCGCTTCCTCCGGTTTCCCGCCGGCTGCCCATGAGCCTCGGCGAACCCGATTTCATCTTCTCCGACGAGGAAAACGCCGTCCTCGCGATCAAACACGGCGACGAGCGGCTCTTCGTGAATTTCTATTTCCGACAGGAACGAGGCGTGAGCGGCGTCACCCGCATCCTAGAGGTGACCCCCGCCCGGCTGCACATCGCGAGCGTCCTCGCCGGCTTCGAGATCAACGACGCGGGGCGCGTCTGGACCCGGCCCGATGTCGTCGACTTTCTGCGCAGCGGCGGCTTTCGTCCGCCGGGCGAGGACATCCACCAGGCCTGGCAGGGGGAAAAGCTTCCCGTCGCCAAACGCCCTCCCGACGCGCGCGAGCCCGCGGACGGCCAATGGGGCCCCTTCGTCGGCAAAGCCGATTTTTATCACCTCCGCTACGGAGATTACCTGATCGCGCTCAACACCACCGACGACCGCCGCTTCGCGCTCCCCTCGATCATGGGTTTCACCCGGGCCCGGGATCTGGCTTCCGGGAAACTCGTGGATCTGCGCGACGCGCCTTTCGTCGGCCCACGTTCGACGCGGGTGCTTCATCTTGAGCCGACCGCGTCCGAGCGGTAAAGGGCTCCCGGCATTTGTCGTTGTCGCACCCGGCTTCGGGCACAAGCCGGAGGATAAAAACGTCGGCGCAGGCGCGGCCACGCCGCGAACAACGTCCAGATCGCGTGGCGTGTCGCATGGACGAAAATTTCCACCGGGCCGCGGGCGCGCAAAGGCGTGCATCCGGCCCGGGTCAGATCGCGTTCAGGCTTTCCGATCCGTGGTGAATGGGCGCGCCGCCCCCGGGGTCCCGATCCCATCCGCGGCTGATCATACCGCAACGATCCGCCGCCGCGTCGCGCTTCGGAAACTGAAAAGCCCCGGCGGAACAAGTCCGTCGGGGCCTTGATGATCGCGCCGAAGCCGCAGGCGGGAAACCCATCGCGCGAGGCCGACGTTATCGGTCTCGCGCCCCGGGCCTGCCTCAGTAGCTCACGCGCAGGCGAAGGAAGCGGCCGGGCGCCCCCGCGGCCGGAGTTTCGCTGTCGACCACCGTCACCTCACCGGCCGCGGTTCCCGTCGCGGGATTGTTACCCGCGGAGACCGTCGTCCAGACGCCGCCCGCCAGATCGGAACTGACTTGCACGGTGTAAGTGAGCGAGGGGTCCGCGATGCGCGTGTAGGTGAGCGTGAGTTTTTCGCCCGAGCGGCCGGCGGAGACGACGGGGGCGTTGGCTACCGTGGGATTGGTCCCGGTGGCGTATTCGAGCAGGTTCGCCAAGCCGTCGCCGTCGAAGTCGAAGGAGTCGGCCGCGTTGCCGCTGTTCGCCGTCGTGCCGAATTTCGACTGGCGCCAGGCCTCGAGCGCCGTGGCCGTCGAGGTGGACGCGACCGACAAGAGGCCCGTGGACTCCGCGAAGGTGTAGGCGAGGCCCGAGGCGGAACCGCTCCAGGTGCCGGAGGCGTTGGAAAGCGCGACGCCGTTCACGGTGACGGCATCCAAGCCGAGGGTGACGGAGCCGGCCTCGTAGAGATCGTAGTTCCGGCCGGCGGCGAAGGAGAACCCGGCGCCGGGGACGACGGCGAGCCGGCCGGCCAGCGCAAGGGCTCCGGAAACCGCGAGCGTGTCGTGCGTGGCGGCGCCAACCGAGAAGCCGCCGACGGCGCCGGAGGACAGCGCGAGATCGCCGGTCACCACGATCTGACCGACCGGCGTAAGCGCGCCGGTGACGTTGACCGTCTTGCCGGTGGCGACGACCGTCCCGGCGCCGCCAAGCGAAGCGAGCGTGCAGGCGGGCGCGTTCAAGGCCGTGACATCGAAGGTGGCTCCGGAGGCCAACGTGAGGTCGCCCGCGCCGATCGCGCCTTCGCCGGAAAGGGCGAGCGTGCCGGAGGCGACGGAGGTCGCGCCCGAATAGGTGCCGGCTCCGGCGAGGGTAAGCTTGCCCGCGCCGACCTTGAAGAGGGAACCCGGGCCGGTGAAGACGCCACCGTAGGTCGTGTTTTGGTTGTTCGCGCCGACGGAGAGGTCGACGGCCTCGGGCGAGGCGGCGTTGTTTTGCAGCGCGATGGTCGGCGCGCCGTTGTTCTTGAGGCCGCCGAGCGTGAAGGCGCGGGACGAGACGGAAGCGTCGAAAACGAGACCGCTACCGGTGCCGACCTGCTGGTTGAGCGTGCTCGACTGGAGAGCGAGCGAATCGGCCAGAACGATCGTGCCGGTGCTGAGAAGCGTGTCGCCGCCGTGGGTGTTAGCCGACGAGAGGGTGAGCGTGCCGGAGCCTTGCTTGGTCAGCTGGAGCAAACCGACGGAACCGTTGCGCAGCGTGCCGGGGAAGCTGACGGAGCCGGAGGTGTTGACGATCAGGGTGCCGTTGGTGACATTGGAATTTTCCACCGCGGCGGTGGCGTCGCCGGAGAGGCCGCCGACTGTGACGGACTTGCCGTTGAGCTGGAAAACGCCCGCTCCGGCAGCGCCGAAGGAGAGAACCGCACCGGAGGAACCGAGCGCGGCGTTGGCGCCGGCGACGAGCGTGCCCGCGTTGATCGTGGTGCCGCCGGCGTAGGTGTTGGCGCCGTTGAGCACGAGCGTGCCGGTCCCGGCTTTCACGAGGGCTCCGAAGCCGCTCGTGGTCTGGCTGGAGACGACGCCGTTCACGGTCAGCGTGTTGCCGGCGGTCACGTCGATGGTGCCGCCTTGGGCGCTGAGGCCGATGCGGCGGTCGGAGGCCGCGGCGCCGCCCACGCCAGAGGCGTCGGCCGCGATGGCGCGCTGGAGCGTGGTGGTGCCGTCGGCGCGCAGCGTGCCGCCATCGAGGCTGACGGCGGGCGCGGTTGCGTAGGAAACGGTGGTGTTGGCCGAGATGTCGGCGTTGGCGTTGCCCGCGAGGGTGACGGTGGCGGTGCCCGCATTGACCGCGGTGACGGTGCTGCCGAGGAAGGAACTGCCGATCGCGAGGGCGCCGGAGTTGATCGTGCCGTTCGACGAGAGCGTGACGGAGGTGCCCGCGGTGGAAGCGCTGGTGACGGTGACGTTGCCGGCGGCCCCGCCGAGATTGGCGTCGGAGGAGATGACGAGCGTCGTGTCCTTCAGGACGTAGGTGCCGGCGGTGTAGGTGTTGTTGCCGTTGAGCCGCACCACGCCGCCTCCGCCCGCGACGAGGGAGTTCGTGTTGGCGTTGTTGGTGATGTTGGAGCTGATGATCAACTGGCCGCCGCCGGTGTTGTAGTTGGAGATAAACAGGCCGCGGTTGCTGCTGCCGCGAAGGCCGCCGCCGGAGAGGGTGACGTTCTCCGCGCCCATCGCGGGGGTGATCAGGATGCCGCCGCCGGCCACGGTCATGGCCGCGCCGGAATTGGTGTTGGTGAAGGAACGAGGGCCGGTCGCGGTGGTGTTGTTGAATCGGAGGGTCCAGACGGTGGGGTTGCTGACCGAGACATCGGTCACGACGTCGACGTTTTGCGTGGCGGTGCCGGCGCTGGTCGCGGTGCTGGGGACGTAGGAGGCGTCGGGCAGGCCGAGGATGTTGCCGCCGGCGGCGTTCGTCGCGTTGGTCGCCCAGCTGGTCTTGTCGACCACGATATTGGCGATGTTGCCGGTGACGGGCGTGAGGATGCCGTTCGTGTTGAGCGAATTGGTGACGACGCCGTTGGTCGCGTCCTGCGCGCCCGCGGGGAGCTCCAGGCCGAGGAGCGAGGACTTGTTGTTCTCGTTGGCCGAGCCGGCGGCGAGGCCGATCGCCGCGACATTGAGCAGCATCTTGCCGCCGGTCCCGGGCTGGAGCGCGATGCGGTTGAAGCCGGCGGCGAGGCCGAGCGCGCCGACCGCCTGCGTGTTGGCGGTGGCATCCTTGCCCTTGAGCATGAGCGCGCCGCCGGACAGGCGGAGCTCCTGGGAGGTCGTGAGCGCGAGACCGTTGTAGATGACGTTCGAAACCGGCGATCCCGGCGCGGCGAAATCGAGCACAAGGGTGCCGCCGCCCTGGTGGGTGCTGGGGCTCATGCCCACGCCGTTGGGGAAATTGCCCACGCCGGTGCGGCCGGCGTAGGTGTGGGCGCCGGACAGCGTGAGGGTCTTGGCGCCGGTCTTGAGAAAATCGAAGTTGCCGGAGCTGCTCACCGCTCCGCCGATCGCCACGTCGCCGAACGCGGTGTTCACGGTTCGGGCGGCGGTGAGCGCGAGCGGAAGGGTCAGGGTCTGAAGGCTGGCGCTGTTGTTCTCGATGTTGCCGCCCAGGCCGGCCGCGACGCCGCCGAGCGTGAATGCGCCGGCGCCGCCGGCGAAGGTGACTCCGTTAAGAGTGAAGCCGGAGAGATCGTTGGAGGAGACGAGATTCGCGGCGCCTCCGAAGGTGAGCGCGGCGGGCGAGGTCGGGACGGTGTCGTTGTCCCAGTTCGCGGCGGTGCTCCAGTTTCCGTCCGAGCCGCCGCCGTCCCAGATGTTGGCGGCGGAGGCGTCGAGGGCGGCGAAGAAACCCAGGACGCAGGCGGCGGAGGTGAGCCAGCGGCGGGCCGGAAACGACGAGACCGAGGCCTCGCGGCGGGGGAAAACACGACGACGGGGGGTATGCATGTGGGTGCGAAGGGGAAAGACGGGGATATCATCCGCCGGGACGACGAGGAGACGCGCCGGACGGGAAGCGGAAAGGGGCGGGACCAAGGGCTTGATCGCAGCCCGGGAAAAACGCGGCAACAGAGGGGCTGGATTCACTGGTAACCAAACATGAAAGAGCCGGCGGGCGTTTCGTGCGAAGGCACGCCGGCGCCGGTGGGACGCGCGACGGGGGCTTGGCGCGACGAAACGCGCCGGAAACCGATCAGCGCAAGGGTATGGGCGCATTGGCCAGGTCCGCCTGGCGAACCTGCTCCAGTTCGTCGCGCATGAGCTCGTGGTCGAAGAAGCGCACGTTGTCCAGGCGGCCGGCCAAGGGACGATCCAGGCCCTTGGAGGTGTTGCCGATCGCCTCCGGAAACCGAAGCAGGTCCGTTCTCGGCAGAGACGGCCTAGCCGGCGTGGGCCGGCTCATCGTGCGGCCGAAGGCGACGGGGGCGTCGGGCGTGCCCTGATGCACGGTGAGCGCGTTGCCCGCTTGGTTCCACGAGAAGGCGGCGAAGATCCAGCGGTTTTTCACCCGCCAGGGCGCAAGGGGACCGGACAAGCCGGGGGTGAAGGCGTAGAAGCGCGGTTGCTCCGGCTGGTTCTCGATACGGATCTCGAACCCGCGTTCGTTCATCAAAAACATCACGCCCGCGGTGCTGAGCGGCACCTGGATCTCGGGCCCCTGCTCATCGAGAAAATACCAAAAGGTGCAGGTGAAGGCGGACAGGCCGTTGGGAGCGATGGGGACGATGGCGAGCGCGGCCGGACCGTCCTTCTCCTGCTCCACGCTTTTCGGCACCCCGAAGTAGGATTGGTCCTCGATCTTGCCCGAGACGCCCGTGCCGGGGCCTCCCGGCTTCCCGCCGTTGCAAAACCGGACGCGCTCGTGCGCGAGGTTGAAGGTTTCCTCGAAAAGAGGACGGAACGGGATCTGCGCCCGCAAAGCAGGAGCGACGGCGCAGACGGCGAGCAGGGACAGGAGCGGGGTGTTCATGGCGGATGTTTTGACGCGGGGAAAGGGGAATGCGGAAAACCACGGCGAAGGATCGGATCCGGGATCCAGCGCGTGGGAGGGGGGGACGGGCGCTACCATCGGTTCCGTGGCGCCCCGAGTCCTCTCGCCACCCGGTGTCCGGAGCAAAGCGACGGCCCATTTCACTGTTAACCGCTTGGGAAGCCCGAGATTTCCACCGTGCCCCAGCCTTTCGGCCAAAAACACCCCGGAATCCCTGGGCGCTGAAAACAAAAAGACCCTCCGTTTGGAGGGCCTTAAGACTTCGCTTTGCGCGAAGTAAAATGGAGCAGGCGAATAGACTCGAACTCTCGATTCTAGTCTAGCCTCCTAATTCATGTTAAATCGTTGATTTGCAGCGTTGGCGTTTTCCGCATTGCCCTGCGTTGTTACTAGTATATGTTACTAGTTAAGCCCGGTTCTAGTCTATCTCCAATCCTCCGCCCTCCCCCGGAAACTAGAGAAACGCCCGACGTAACCGACAAAACCCGCCGCCATGCCCTCAGTTCACAAACGCCCCGGCTCGCCCTACTGGTGCGCCGCCTTCACAGACGAAACCGGTCGCCGTCGTCTCCGCTCACTCAAAACCACCGACCGCGCCGCCGCCCTCGCTGAGGCCGACCGCCTGCAACGCGCCGCCGCTCTGCTCGCGACTCCCTCCGGCCCCAGCGTGCCCACCCCAAAAGCGGGCGAAATCATGGAGCGCCTTGTAAACCTCACCGCCAAGGCCCGCTCCGGCTCGCTCACCGTGGACGACGCGCAAGGCCTGCTCTCCGATCTGCTCGAAGCCACCGGCCAAGACCGCCTTCGCGTGGAGACCGTTCGCCAATTCCTCGCCGCCTTTCTCACCGAGAAAAAGAAGGCCCGCGCCGGTGGCACCGCCGCCCGGTATGGCCGCATCATCGCCGACTTCCTCGCCCACCTTGGCCCCCGCGCCGATCAACCACTCGCCCGCCTTACCGCCCGCGACGTGCAATCCTTCCGCGACGCCGAGCTTGCCCGTGGCGTCTCCGCCGCCTCGGCGAATATGGCGGTAAAAGTTCTCCGCGTGCCGCTCAATCTTGCTCGACGCCAAGGCATCCTTGCCACGAACCCCGCCGAAGCCGTGGACACGCTAGGCCATGAAAAAGCCGAACGCCGCGCCTTCACCGTGGAAGAACTCCGCCGCTTGCTCGCGGACGCCTCGGACGACTGGAAAACGATGGTCCTGCTTGGCTATCATTGCGGGTTCCGCATCCAAGACGCGGCATCGCTCACTTGGAATCAAATCGACCTCGGAACAGGAGTCATCGCCCACCGCCCCGGAAAGGAACGCCGCGACCGCGCCGCAAAGAAAAGGCAAACCGTCATTCCGGGCGAACTGCTCGAATGGCTCCGCCCCCGCCAAGGCGTCGGCACCGCACCCGTTTGCCCCTCCCTTGTCGGCAAACGCTCCGGCGGTTGCTCCGGTCTGTCGCTCACTTTCCGCGATCTGCTCAAACGCGCGGGCGTAACCTTCGCCAATGTCTCCGGCGACGGCTCGAAAAAAGCCTTCTACGATCTCGGCTTTCACTCGCTCCGCCATAGCTGCGTCACCCATGCGGCCAACGCGGGCGTCTCCGAGGAAATCCGCCGCGAACACGTCGGGCACGCATCCGACGTTCACCGCGATTACACCCACCGCGAAGTGGAGGCCACCCGCAAGGCCCTCGAATCCATGCCCCGACTCCTCACCGCCTGACCCTCTCGCCGCTATGCCCTCGAAAAAAGCCCGCTCGAAGTCTCCCCGTGCAAAAAAGCGCCCAACGAATTGGGCTGGGCGTTGCATTGTCCACCCCGAGCCCCGCGAGAAATCGCCGCACCGCGAGGCGGAGGCATGGCTTGCGGCCTACTGGCGCGGAGATAACCCGCCCGAGCAAGCGGAGCGAACCTTTGCCGAAACGCTTGGCGACGCATTGAAAGAGCTGGAAGCATTTTGCCACCGGCTCGGCGAGCCCGGCTTTCCGGCTGTTGGCACATGGCACGATTTCGGCGAAGGGTTCACCGTGCTGTTGCCTTCCGTGAGATTCGACACTCCGGAGCGGCGAGACCTGAATCACGTTCTCGGGCTCCTGTCGTTTGCCGCGCGTGAACACCGAGAGGGGAATATCGCCGCCGCCGCAGTTCACCTGTTCCAGCTTGGCCGGATTATTGAGCGGCTCCGCCTTGTTCAACTTTTGCGCCCGCCTCAAAAGCAGCCTAAAGCCGATTCCTTTTTGCGGGAGGCCACCGGGCGAGCATTTATGCGCGCCTCGGTTTCCACAAAAAATCCAAAGGCGGACGCAATATGCGCCGAGCTACTGCCGGAAGGAGTCGTGCAAAAGGGCGAGACGTTGTGTTGGAGGGGGAATGAAATCGCAAAGGGGACGTGGGAAAATCACCTCCGCGCGTGGCGTAAGACCGGCTTTTTAGAATAGTCCCACGATTGGCCCAAACGTGGGGCCGTTGCATCGTCACTGATGCCGCCGAGCGCCTTTTCTGCTCGGCGTGAAATCTGTAACACACCCTCACCTCGACGGCCCCCGCGCCGTCTTTGATTCAGCCTGGCTCCGCCTTCCGCGTCCCGGCTCTCGCTGCCCGGTCTCCGGTCTCTCCCGCTCCGGCTTGTGCGAGCTTGTCACGCCCTGTGCCCGGAATGACTACCGCCCGCCCGTGGAAGCCCGCGTCCTAAAGCGCAAGGGCGCTGCCCGTGGCGTCGTCCTGATTAACCGCGCCGCGTTGCTCGCCTACCTCGAAGGCCTGCCGACCGCCGCCGAGGCTCTCGCCGGAAAGGAGGCCGCCGCATGAAGCCGCCCGTTTCTGCTCCTGCGAACAAGCGCCCGGCCAAGCCTCGGCGATTTCCCCCCGAGACCGGCCCCCGACTCCGGCTTTCCGTGCCCGGGCAAAGCCTCTTTGGCCCTGCCTCCGTCTCCACTCCCGCGCTCGAACAAAAAAACACCTCCCGCAAATGACCATTCCCCCCGAACCCAAACAAGTCACCGATCTCCGCGACGCCCTGCAACGGGTCCGCGCCGCCCTCGCTCGTCGGCGCGAGCAATTCACGCAAGACAAGGCCCGCAAAGTCGAAGCCGAGCGGGCATATGTCGCCGAGTGTGCCGCCGCCGAGATTGATGGAAAACCGGCTCCGAAAGCCCCGGCCCTGCTCCGCACCCTCGGCGAACAAGAGACGGTTTCCGCCTCGATCTGTGCCGAACTCGACGGGCGGGAAATCGGCCTTAATGCCGAGCTTCGCCGCGCCTGCTATTCATGGGGCGAAGGCCTGTTGCGTGAGCAATACGCCGCCGATGCCGAAGTCGGGCGCAAGGCTCTCTCCGCTTTTGCACTCAACGCCAAGGAGCTTGTTCGCGCACTTGGCCCTTACGGAAAGCAACTCGCAACCGAACTTCTCGACGCAATCCCGCACCTCGTTGAAGCCGAGCGATTGGAGCGGATTTCGGCCCTCAATGGCATTTTTGCCGAGCATGGAGACCGAAACCCCGCGCACAGCATCGACCCGACTCTGTTGATTGAGGCGCAAACCCCGACGGTCGCCGAGGCCCGCGCTCTCGCCTTGGCGTCCTGAAAAAAGGGGCGGTCCCCCGTGAAAAGGACCGCCCCTGTAACTCAACCTAGTGAAACTCTCTCCATTCAACACAGGGGCGAAGCTCCGTCAATACAGTATCCGAAAAGTGGATACTGCTTTTGCCCGTTCCGCTTTGGAAACCGCAAAAGCCCGGCTCCCGATCTCCGCCGCATGGCGAGCCCTCGGCCTGCCCGGCGTGCCTCCGTCCACCGGCTCGGGCGTTGTCCGCTCCCCGCTCCGCGAGGACCGCCGGGCCTCTTTCTCCGTTACGCGAGACGAACTCTGGCACGATCTCGCCACCGGCGAAGGCGGAGACGTGGTTTCCCTTGTGCGCGCCGCCACCGGATGCACCCCCGGCGAGGCTGTGCGCCGCGTTCTATCTCTCGCCGAGGGTTCCGCCCCGGCTTTCGCGCTAGCGCACCGCCAAGGCTCTGCGCGTCCTGCCCCCGCGCCTTTCGACGGCCTAGCCGGTCTCGACTTGCGCGCCCCTTGTATCGGCGAGCTGGTGGCAATCGCCGAGGCCCGGGCTTGGCCCGTGTTTGCGGGTCTCGAACTCGCCGCCCGGCGCGGCCTGCTCCGTGTCGCCGACGTGCCGCACCGTGGGCACCGGCACCCCGCATGGATTTTGACCGACTCCGCCCGCCGCTCCGCGCAGGCCCGCCGTCTCGACGGGCAACCGTGGACGGGAGGCGAGGGGAGCGAGGGTTTCAAATCCAAGTCCCTGCGCTCCGATGCCGACCACCCGCCCGGCCTCGCCGACGCGCTCGAACATTCGCGCCCCGTTGTCCTGCTCGCCGAGGGGGAGCCCGACGCCCTAGCCGCGCTCTCTTTCGCATGGCTCGCCGGCATTGACGACCGCGTGGGCGTCATCGCTTTGACCGGCACCGCCAAGGCTTGCCCGCCGTCCCTGTGCGCCTCTCTCGCCGGGCGTCGTGTTCGCATTTTCCGCCAAAACGATGCACCCGCCGCCAAGGCCTGCGCCGCGTGGGCGTCATCTCTCGAAGCCTCGGGCGTTGCTTGCGACGTGCAACCCCTCGACGGCCTCCGCCGTGCCGACGCCGAGCCCGCAAAGGATCTCGCCGATCTGCTCCGCCGCCCCGCCGAACTCGAACACCTCGAACCCCTCGCCGCCGCTTTGCTGCGCGGCCTCTGACCTCCCTTTCCTGTGAACGATAAAACTCCCGCTCCGCTCTCACCCGAGCAAGCCCGCGCCCAGGCCTCCGCGCCTTGGCCCCGGCCCCGTCCGCTCTCGCGCCCTGTCGCGCCCGCCCTCGATCTGTCCGCCGCTATTCCTCCCGGTCTCCCCCGCTTCCGCGAGTTTTGCACCGCCTCCGCCGAGGCCCTGCAATTCCCGCCCGATGCCGTCGCCCCTCTCGCCGTCGCGCTCGTCTCCATCGGCACCGCCCGTGCCTGCGAGGTGGAGCTTGCGCCGCAATGGCGGGAGACCGCGCCCCTTTGGTTCTGCGCCCTGCTCGAACCCGGCGAGCGAAAATCCGCTTTGCTCGGCCTGCTCTCCGCATCCCTTCACGAATGGCAGACGCGAGAGCGAGAGTTTTTGCGTCATGCCCTCGCCGCCTACGCCGAGCGCCGCCGCGTATTGGAGGCCCGGCTCGCTGGCGTCCGAGACCGTTGCAAACGCGCGAAAGACCACTCCGAGGCAAAGGCCCTCGAACTCGAAGCCCTCGCGCTCGCCGCCGAGCTTGAAAACCTCCCGCCCTTGTCCGCTCCCGAGCTTGTCACCTCGAACACGACGCCCGAGGCCTTGCGCGATCTGCTCGCCCGCAATGGCGAAAAAGCCGCCCTCGTCTCAGCCGAGACCGACGCCGGGCAGTTGCTCGGCTCCCGTTATAGCAAGACCGGCTCGGCAAACGTGGATTTGTTTTTGCAGGCATTCACCGGAGACCCCGCGCCGGCGCACCGCATCGGCAAAGACGTTGCCCTTGCCCGGCCTGCTCTCTCCCTCGCGCTTTGCGTGCAACCCGAGGCCCTGCGCGCCGTGCTCGGCGATTCAACGGCCAAGGGGCGCGGCCTGATCGACCGTCTCTGTTTTGTCGCGCCGACAAGCCGCATGGGTTCCCGCTCCCTCGATCCTGCGCCCGTGCCGCCCGCGTTGCTTGAATGGTGGGCAGAGACCTTGCGCCGCGTGCTCGATCTGAAATGGCCGGGGCGCGTTGTCCTCTCTTCCGACGGTCCGACCCTTCACGTCGGAGGCCCTCACGTTCTGCGGCTCTCGCCGGATGCCCGCCCGGTCTTTGAGGCCCTGCGCGCCGATCTGGAAAACCGCATCGGCGAGACGGGAGACCTGCGCCCGATCTCGGGCTTCGTCTCGAAACTGCCCGGCGTGGTTGCTCGCATCGCCTGCGCCCTCGAAGCCATGCAAGACCCGGCCTCTCCCGCTATCTCCGCCGCGACTATGCGCGCCGCCGTGGCGTGGGCTCCCTTTCTGCTCGGGCACTTCCGCGCCGTCCTAGGCGACGCCGCCGAGCCTAGCGAGCGAAAGGACGCCCGCCGCCTGCTCGCCGCGTTAAAACGTCACGCCCTCGCCGATTTCTCCGCCCGCGACGCTCTCCGTCTCTGTGACGGTCTGCGAGCGGAAGACGCGCCCGAGGTTCTCGCCGAGCTAGAGGATGCCGGATGGATTCGCCCGCTTCCCGCACCGACACCCGACCCCGTGCGAACTTTGCAGGGTGGAAGGCCAGCATCGCCCCGATTCACGGTGAACCCTGCCGCGCTTTCCGACTGAGCAGGCAAAGACGCTTGCCATCGGCCCGGCCTCACACGCCGGGCTTTTTCGTGCTCGGGCTCTCCGTGGTTCTGTCGGTTCTGTCAGGCTTTCGCCTACGTTTGCAGGGACGGAGCTTTGGTTCTGTCGGTTTTGTCAGGCAAAACGCTAGGCGCGTGGATTTGTCAGTCTGTCAGGCGAGGGAGTAACCTCCCGACAAACTTTTTCTCTTTCTCTCTCCCTTTGCTCCCGATCTCGCCGAAAGTTCCACGGGTCCCTTTTTGGCCCCCCTTTGGTCGGTGCTAACGCCTAGCCCCCGGCCTTTTCCTAGATGAGACTGATTTGAGACATTCCCTCTTTTGAGGTGGCTTTGTCGCGTGTCGTTATGTTCCGCGTTCTCACTTCCAGACGGCTCCGGTTTTGTCTTCCGCATCGCTCCGCGTTATCAGGAACCACGGGCGTTTTGTTACTAGTGACCGCTGTCGTTTGTTACTAGCGACGACGATATCCGCGCACAAAAAATCCCGAACCTTTTTTAGGTCCGGGACTTTCATAAAATGGAGCAGGCGAAGAGACTCGAACTCTCGACGTCCACCTTGGCAAGGTGGTGCTCTACCAACTGAGCTACGCCTGCATGACTAACTGAGGGAGACGGAGCAAAGAGGCTCGCGCGTTACCGT